>OGWV01001313.1_pt1 | contig 15729 bp, 13 predicted proteins | sample 1576081 | NCBI WGS metagenome assembly OGWV01 (sample SAMEA3541541, study PRJEB24748) | human gut metagenome | biome: human gut; feature: human-associated habitat; material: faeces | place: China | collected 2012 | reverse complement strand
TGAAGGTCAGCGTTACCTCCTGCGCCGCATTGATCACAGCCGTAACCGTATGCGGTCCCATGATATTGCGCAACGTAAACTGCTTCTGCGTACCCGAATTTGCGGCTTCCTTACCATCCACCTTCCATGTCTTGACCGTGTAGTTGTTTCCCAGATTTTCCAGTGCAAACGTTACTGCCGCACCGTCCGGAACCGCATTCAGATCTGCCGCTGTGCCGTCTGCCAGCTTCGCCGAGGTCTGCACGGACGGCAAGGTGCTGCCGGTTTCCGACTCGATGTTGAAGGTGAGCTTATGCTTGCCTGCGCTGCTGAATTCTACCTTTACACCGTATTTTTTGCACATATGTCTGCATCTGCGCTTGGGTAGTCACACTGCGCACGGTTTCATTTGCGGCGGTGCGCGTCCATCGCTGACTTTGGGTCACACCGCGAATATCGCGCGGCGCGGTCTTGGCGGTGATGGCTTTTTCTTTTGCCCGCTGTCGGGGCAAATCTGCCCCACGGCGCGGGCGTGGCTCTGCGTCGGGCAGCGTGCCGCACTCGACTTGTTTCGGGCTGACACCGCGCTCACCGGCGGCGTGGGCGTGGGTGGTTTCGTTTTGCTCTGCGGCGCGGCGCTCCCGGTATTTTTCTATCTGTTTGCGGGCAACCTTGCGCCCCTGCTGCACGGTGAAATCTGTGTTTTGCTTGATGGTCGAATAAGATATATCAGCCACCGCCCCACCAGTATCATTGGCGACAGTATAGTCACCATTCTCCTGCATGGAGGTGTTTTCTTGTAGCTTGGTTCGGCTTTTCTCCTTGGCTTCTGTCCATGCCTTTTTCAACGCCACTTTGTAGATTTTCCCCGCGGCATTGTTTTTCGGTATACGCACGGCTGGCTTTTCTTTAATATCTTTCATGGCATCACCCCTGTCATAAATTATTCAAATAGAATTTCAAAATCGTTAAAATGGCTTTTAAATTCTACACACAAGTCGTCGCTATAATAAGACTCGTAATCAAAACAAACGCGGTAAGCATCCCGCACACCACTGCGCCTTAGACCATGCCAGAGCAATCGCTCGGTCAAGGCCAGACAACAAATTGGGCTAAAGGGCCATTACATATAAAAAAGCAATGCTGTATCTTCCGATTCTGGACGATACAGCATTTTCTTTGCAATTATGAAAGGATATCGCTATAATAAGGCTATAACCTTGAAACATGAGGTTTCGCCCATGAATTTATATATCAGCACCGATGAAAATGTTTGTTGCTTGCTATATTCTTTGCTTTAATCTACCACCTATGAGCAAATAACTACCACCTATCGTGAAACAATAGAAACATTCTCCCCGATTTCTTATAATATAGCCGTGGAAAGGAGGTAATCGGATGAAGATTGAAATCAAAATTGACGAAGGATGCACGGAAACGAAGATTATCGTCGTCACAAGCAAAGTGACTGAAGAAGTCAACGAAATAGTAAAAAGGCTTTCAAGTGAGCAGCCCCAGATGATTGCAGCCTTCAAAGATGATCAAGCAACAATGCTTGATCCAACCCAAATCTATCGGGTCTATGCATCGGAGGGCAAGGTCTATGCCGAGACGGAAAGCAGTACGTTTCTTCTCCGACTGCGGCTATACGAGGCAGAGCAACGCCTTGCAAAATGTTCCTTTGTGCGCATATCAAACGGCGAAATCGTCAATTTGAAAAAGGTCAAGGGTTTTGATTTGAACTTTGTGGGAACGATTTGCGTTTCTCTCTCGAACGGAACCGTTACTTATGTTTCAAGGCGATATGTTGCAAAGATCAAACAACTGTTAGGGTTATGAGGTGGAAAATGAAAAAGAAAATTTTAATGCGTGGGTTATTTGGCTTGCCTACGGGTATTGCCATCGGCTTTGTGATTACGTTGATTATTTCCATCTGCATTGGGAATGGCTCCTTTTATCCCGTTACGCCTGAACTTATAGACGCAACCGGAAACGAACTGAATGCAGTCATCTTGCAGACCGTTCTGTGTGCCATTATGGGCGCTGGTTTTGCAGCGGCATCGATTATTTGGGAACTTGATTCGTGGAGTCTCGCCAAGCAAAGCGGCATTTACTTTATGATTATCAGCGCTATTATGCTGCCGATTGCTTATTTTACTAATTGGATGAAGCATACTGCCCTCGGCGTTCTCTCCTATGTGGCAATATTCGTTGCAATATTCGTTGTCGTTTGGCTTTCACAGTACTTGCTCTGGAAACGGAAGATAAAGCAAATGAACACTCTTGTCAGCAAAGACCAGTAGTTCATAGCGTTTGAAGCAGCCCTTTTAGGGTGTCCTTTCAGAATCGGTTTGCAAAGGAAAAACGGACGATGGCCACCATTACATATAAAAAACTCCAAACAAAACCGGGTAGGGTGATTTGATACGAATCACCCTACCCGGTTTTGTTTGTTTATGCAGTTGTCATTAGCTTTCGAATCAACTCACCTGAATAAAACTCCACTGGCTTGTCCAGTAAGTTGTTGGGACATTACCATACTGTATCAGCCACTGATAATCCTCGGTATGAATCGAGTAATCTGGTTTCCAGCGGTTAACCAATCGTGTATATCCATCAACTTCAGATTCTTTCCACTGTGCGCTCCACCATGTTGTTGGAACCTCGCCATGCTCTACATAGCCGGTCAAATTTTCAATATGCAGGTATTCGCCGGTTTTACAGTTTTTCAGCAAAACATAGTCACCGCGCTTTACCTTTTCCCATTTTGCATAGGCTGCATTTTCATCGGTGAGAGGACCATACTTCACTGCGGTGCTGTCCGGGTCGATGTACATATAGTGACCAGTCTGACGATTCTGGATGTTGTACTCCTTTGTCACCTTCTGGTAACCCTCATTGGATTTCCACACACGGATGTAATCTACTGCCCATTCTTTGGGCCAGACATCGTTGTGTTCGCCAGAGCCAGCGTCCGTGTAAATGTTGAGGATCATTCCCATGTCATAGTCAGGTGCGCCCTCAATCGTGTAATAGAGTTCATTGTCATAGTAGAATTTCAGGCTGTCAGGCGTCCAGTCTACCGCATAGATATGAAATTCGTTAGAGGGATCACCAGAGGGAAGTGCAGAATCAGTAATCTGCCAGTAGTTTAGGAAGTTGGGGTCATTCCAGCCATAGGCTGCAATTCGCCAGTTGTTACTACGGCTGAAGAACGTTTCGAGAATATCAATCTCGCCGGTTTGCTTTGAGTTAAACCAGTCATCTGTGTCCTGCTGCATACCCACAAGCCACCAAGCCTGATGTCCTCCACCGCCACAGTTTGCGAGTTTTGCGCGCATTTCAAAGTAGCCATAGGTGGTTTTGTAGCCATACCAAGTTTCACGGTCATGGTTGTCAGATGTGCCGCTGAAATTATGAATCCAACTCTTGTCAAAGGACATAATAGCGGAAGATTTCACGGTTCCGTCATGTGCAGGGCACCACGCTTCTTGGTCCTCGGTGATATACTCGACTAAGCAGCCATCCTCAATACGATAGTTTGCTTTTGCCGTTGAGGGATCCTCACACCAATGAGGCAAATAATAGTCTGTCCACTTTGTGGTATCCAAAGTCGGCTCGTTGAATTCTTCTTGAAAATCCAATGTATAGCCTTCTTTTGTCGTGGGGTTTGCGGGATAGTCCTCGGCATACGCCGTTGTGCCAACAAATGTGACACAAGCCATGAACATGAATGCAAGTGATAAGAACTTGTAGATGTTGTGCTTCACAATAGTATCCCCTTTCCTAATCGACTCATTTTGTTACCATAAAGTAATTGAATTTCACCTCCCGGCACACTATTCCTTATCGTTCACTGCTCACGCAGAAAATTCAAGAAGGTTTGGATGCCGCCGCCAAGTTGATTTACCTGTCCGGGTCTTACGCCCTCCAAGTCGGAGACATCGTAGAAATCGCCGTTTTGGGTCGTTTGGGTCAGCATACCGGCATCACTGCCGAAGATGGAATCCGTGACGCCGATAAACTCATCGCCCCAGAAGCAGCAATCCTCGGCAGCAAAGCCGAAACGCGCAAACAACGCATCGACATTGTCGCTTTTGCCTGTGGGGCCGACTTCCAGATATTTTGCATCGGTCGTGGCGCGCAGCGGCATTTCCGCCGTACCGAAGGATTCTGCCATCGCAATGACGGTTTCAATGCTGTCAATGCCGTGCTGCTGCAGGATGTGCTGCAGGCGTGCAGCCTCGCCCTCCTGTAAAAACAGATTCTCGCCGCGGTTATTGGCGGGCATCAGGTCGATTTTGCAGTAATTTGGGCGGCTGAAAACAATATCGGTGTTCATGCCGTATTTTTCCAACAGCTCGCGGTGGATGCGGTAGCAGGCATCGTGTACGGCAAGGATGCCCTTGGCATCCGGCACACGGTCAACAAGGATGGTCGGCTGCCCTGTAGCATCATACCCATAGTCGAACGCGCCGCGCCCCAGACCGAGATACAGGTTTTCCAGCTGCTTCGGCGTAAAATAGCTGTGCAGCTTGCCGCCTGCAATGTTCTCGTAAGTCGTACCGCTGACGATGCAGAGCTTTACCCCCTTATCCAGCAGCGGGCGCATTGCGTTGACGGCATCCTCGACAGGCGCTTTGCGGGAGAGAACCGCTGTGCCGTCCCAATCAAAAAAGATTGCTTTATAGTGCTTCATGGCAGGTTGCCCCTTTCTCGGTCAGTTCGTAAGGCTTGCCCTCGACAAGGAAGTTGACAGTATCGCCGCTTTGCAGCGTGATGGTCCAGCCGTCCGGCAGCACATCCACTGCCAGTACGGACTCTTTGATTTTCACTGTGAAGTGATAGCCGTTCCACGCTTCGGGAATATAGAATTTGAACTCCGGCACACCGTTTACAAGACGCAGACCGGCAAAGCCAAAGACAATGCTCTGCCATGTACCGGCCATATTGGCGGCATGGATACCGGCGTAGAAGTTGTCATGGTAATCATCCAGATCCATCCGGGCAGACTGGGCAAAATAGGTGTAGGCGTCCTCGTGGCGTCCGATGCGGCTTGCCAGAATACCGAAGATGCAGGTGGAAAGCGAAGAATGATGCAGCGTTACGGTCTGATAGAAGTCGTAATTGCGCAGCAGCTCCTCATCGGTAAACAACGCACTGTACAGCATCATACCCATGATAGCATCAGCCTGCTTGCTCATTCGCTGGCGGTAGATGAACAACGGGTGATAGTTTTCGTACAGAAGGTGCCGCTTTTCCGGCGGAATACGGGAATCGTCCCACGGCTTGCGTAGCATAAAGCCATCGTCCTGCAAATAGACCTGCCGCTTTTCATCATAAGCAAAATACATAGCATCGGCTGTCTTTTTCCACAGGGCAGGCTCGTCCGGATCGAGCTGAATTTTTTCGATCAGCTTTTGGTAAGCATCTGGGCGCTGTTCCTTCAGCGTTTCCAGCGCGTTGACGGCGGCATACAGGTTCTGCTGCGCCATCAGGTTCGTATAGAAGTTATTATCCACAATGGCATTATACTCATCGGGACCGGTCACGGAGCAGATGCAGTATTTGCCGCCGCGGCACTCGGCAAAGCAGCCCACATCCGCCCAGACGCGGGCTGTTTCGCACAGAACCTCGGCTGCTTTGTCGGCAAGGTAGTCAATATCGTTGGTGACAGCAACATAGAGCTGGAACGCATAGGCCACGTCCGCATTGATGTGGTACTGTGCCGTACCCAGCGGGAAGTAGGTAGATGCTTCCTCGCCGTTGATGGTGCGCCACGGATACAGTGCACCGATGGGATGCCCCAGTACACGGGCACGGTCACGTGCTTTATCCAAGGTGCTGTAGCGATAGTCCAGCAGACTGCGCGCAAGCTCCGGCTGGGTATAGACAAAGACCGGCAGAACATACATTTCGGTGTCCCAGAAGTAGTGGCCCTCATACCCTTCGCCGGACAAGCCTTTGGCACCCATACCTGTTCTGCCATCACGGCCCGATGCCTGCATGATGTGATACAGGTTGAAGCGCAGACCCTGCTGCAGAGGCACATCGCCGTCCACGCGAATATCCGCAGTTTCCCAGAAATGCTCCATCATGGCAGAGTGGGCGGCGAATTCCTTGCAGTAACCGCCCGCAGCAAATGCTGCCAGTTCCTCATTCACAAACGGGAGCATGGCGTTCTTGTCCATATCGAGGGAGTCGGTGTAGACGGTCAGCTTTTCCAGTGTAATCGTGTGACCCTGCTCGGCAGCAAAATCGTATTCGATCCAAGCATCGACATCATTTGCCTGATGGCGGGTCGCAGCTGCCGCCTCCGAGAGCAGGTGCACCGAGCCGCAGGCCATCGCCAGCTTGCTGTTGACCGCAGTGCTTTGGCAGGTCATAGTTTTGTCATCGGCGGTCAGCGCATCGGGCAGCAGATGACGCCCAAACGGGCCGTAGTCCACCAGCGGATTTGTGGTACGAGTATGGTTTTCCACATCGGCGTCCAGTGCGCTGTGCAGCGTCAGCGTACCGCTGAAGTTCACGGGGGTAACGCTGTAGCGCTGTGCCATGCGGTTTTTGTGTGCAAGGCTGACAAAGCGGGTATTCTCCACCCGGACAGTTTTACCGTTGGGGGAGGTCCATTCAAAGCTGCGCACGACCTGACCGCACTTCATATCCAGTGTGCGGCGGTAATTTTGCAGTGTGCCGGTACGGATGTCCATAGGCTCACCGTCAACCGTGAGGCGAATCGTCTTACAGTTCGGCACATTCAGGATCGTCTGGCTCTCGGTCGGGAAGCCGAAGTTCCACTCGCCATAGCGGACGTGCTCCTGCTCATACAGACCATTGAGGAAATTGCCCTCCAAGCCGTGCTGCTCATCAAATTCGTAGGCTTCCTCATGGGTGCCGCGGGTGCCGATATAACCGTTGGAAAGCGCAAACGTCGTTTCGTTGCGGTAGTTCATTGCAAGGTCAAGGTGATCTTCCGATACATTCCAAGGCTCAAAAGGATAAATAGGCTTTTTATTGGTATCCATTGCAAATTCTCCTTACAGGTCTACTTTCCAGAATACCTCGTCTGCTTTTACAAACGAATACAGAAAATCCACGGCATCCGGTTTTAAGGCCGTTTTATGGCAGGAAATGGCGCGGTGCTTAAGGTTCTGCGCCAGATCCTCATTCAGCATTTCCTGCGGGACGGGCAAAATAATGCGGTCATCCCAACGCATGGTACTGGCGGCCTCCAGCCCCTCCGGGCAGGTCAGCGGACGAACACCGTCACGCAGCGGCCAGTTTTCATCCCCAGCGGGCGAATGGACAATGCCGGTATAGAGGGTCGGGACCTTTTTGCCGCCCGCACGGCGGCTGCGCAGCTCGTCACAGATAAACTGGTACAGCCCGCTATGGTCGCCGTGGGTGTCGCAAAGTGCCGTGGTAATGATGCTGTCCGGTTCGATTTCATCGAGTACGGCTTTCAGATCCTGCACAAAGCCGGCTTTTGTATACGGCGCAGGCATACCGAAATGCTGCGCGTGGAAATCCGGCTTTTCGGGCAGACCGTAGGTCTCCGTGCCGCAGTGGGAGGGATGAACCTTGTTCTCATCGGTTTCGTCATACAAGCCCGCAAGAAAGCTATCCGCCCGCGGCATACCGGTGTCAGCATAGCCAAGGAATGTCACCTGCTCATTCGGAACCCCCAGCATTTCCACGCCCGCCAGTGTTTCACGCAGACGCGCATAGCCTACGCTGTGGTCGTGGCAGCCGTAGTCGCCGTTGGTCACCATTACCACATGGGGGTTCAGCCCCGCATGGGCAGCCGAATACAGCACACCGGCCGTCAAAAGCAGCTCATCGTCCTGATGGGGAACGATCACCATGATTTTACCAAAATCTATGATTTTCATTTTCAATTACCCCTTCACAGCACCGGCAGCAACACCGGCAATAATATACTTCTGCATGAACAGATAGAAAATCATCAAAGGTGCAACGCCCAGCATCATCATCGGGAACATAGCAGTCCAGTCGGTGGAGAACTGACCGATGTTACGGGAAACCTCCTGCAGGATGACATCGTTGGCACGGCTCTGCAGGAAGAGCAGCGGGGTCATAAACTCGTTCCAGACATTCAGCGTAACGATGATGATAACGGTAGCCATTACCGGCTTGAGCAGCGGAAATACGATGGTGAAGAACTTTTGCATCGTGCCGCAGCCGTCGATTTCAGCAGCCTCCTCCAGTTCAACAGGCACCGTAGAGTGAACGAATTCACGGAAGAGGAACACCGCCTGCGGCATATTCACAGCCACATCGACAAGGATGACGGCGAAGGGGCTGTTCATCAGGTGCAGCGCCTTGACGATCTTGTACAAGCTGACAATGTTCATCTGAAACGGCACAACCAGACCGGCCAGAAAGAACAGGAACAGTCGGCCGCCGAGCTTGGAGCTTGTGCGCGCCAGTGCATACCCGGCCATACTGCCGAACAGCACGATGAGAAAGACGCTCATTGCCGTGATAAACAGTGTGTTGGCAAACGCACGGGGAAATTCCATCTTCTGCCATGCGTCGATATAGTTTTGCAGATTGATAGCGCTGGGCAGCGCCAGCGGGCTGGCGGTAGCCTCCGCGGGGGATTTCAGCGTTGTGACGATCAGATAGTAAATAGGGACAGCCCAGAGAACAGCGAGCAAGACCATCAATGTTTCGGTAATGATCAGGCCGCGTCTTTCAAATTTACGCGTATTCATTGAATAGAGTCACTCCATTTCTGCATAATCATGTTCATGATAGCACTCAAAATCATAACGACAACGAAGAAGCAAACGCCGAACGCCGCGCCCTGATTGTAGAAGCCGTCCGAGATGCCCTTGCGCATCATGACCATCATAACGGTCTGGGTGGCATCGCCGGGGCCGCCGCTGGTCATCGAGTAGATGACATCGAATGCCTTCATGCCACCGATCAAACCGGTGACCGCCACGATCTTGACCGAGGGGCACATCAGCGGCAGGGTGATACGGAAAAAGCGGGTGAAGCCGCTGGCACCGTCGATCTCTGCTGCCTCGTACAAATCGCCCGAGATGCTCTGCAGGTTGGCAAGGAAGATGACCATAGCCCAGCCGGTCCACTGCCAAATCTGCGTGAGCAGGACAGAGTAAAGTGCGTTTTGCGAGGTAAAAAAGTTAAAAGTCGGCAGCCCAACCTTAGCAAGCAGGTTGTTGATAAGACCATAGTTGGAGGACGAAAGGATGAAGTTCCACAGGTAGCCGATAATCAGCGAGGAGAATACTGCCGGGAAAAAGAAGGTTGCGCGCAGCAGATTGCGGGTGCGCAGCTTCATATTCAGGATGACAGCCAGCGGCAGACCCAGCACGACCTGCGCACCGGTCAGCACCACGGCGTAAATCAGCGAGTTTTTAATGGCCGTGCGCATCAGGGGGGAACCAAGGACTTTTATGTAGTTTGCAAGACCCGTAAAGTGCAGATTTACGGGGTTCATATCGGTATAATCGGTAAAGCTGTAATAGATCGTAAACAGGAACGGCACAATACTGAACACCAGATACACGATCAGCGCCGGTGCCACAAACATGGCGAAGTATTTGCCCAACGAACCGGGCACATACTTCTTTTGGGTCTTAGTAGGCATTTCTGACCTCCGTTTTTTGAAAAAAAGAGCCTCAAACCCTCGATTGAAAGTTTGAGGCCATGGTTACGGATCGGATTACTTGCTCAGCAGCTCAGCAACGGCAGCATCGACATTGGAGAGTGCGGCGGAGAGGTCTTCCTCGCCCAGCAGGTACTTCTGCATCTCGGTGCCGTAATCCTCGTGAGCACCAGCAGCAGCGCCCCACTCGTTCCAGGGGCAGTAGACATTGCCGGCGTTGATGGCAGTGGAAACGCTGGAGTAGACCTCAGGCAGGTCGAAGGAAACGCCACTCATGTAGGAGGAACCGCCCTGGTTGTTCTCCCACAGGGCCTTCTGACCTTCCTCGGTAGCGATAGCAGCCAGAACCTTGAGGGCTGCTTCCTTGTTGGCGCTGTTCTCGTTAACGGCGAAGCCGCAGCCGGGGCCGCCGATCAGCCAGCCGGCGCTGGCTTTGGTGCCGTAGAAAGGCATCATGTTGAGGTTGAGGTCGGGGTTCTTGGACTGGATGGCCTCCAGATCCCACGGACCGGAGCAGAACATAGCGGCATTGCCGGTGGCGAACTCTTCCAGAGCCTGATCGTGGTCGATACCGGTCATATCGGTGGTGTAAACACCGCTGGTGATCATCTCGCTCCACTTTTCGAGGTACGGATTCCAAGTGCCGTTCAGAGTAGCCTGACCCTCGCGATATTTGCCGCCAAAGTCTTTGCCCTCATCAGTGGAGAGGTACTCGGCAGTGACAAACGCCATGGAGTTCTTCAGCATCGGCTCCCAAGATTTCAGACCGGCAGCCAGCGGCTTGATGCCGAGGTCTTGGAACTTCTTGCAGACATCCAGATACTCGTCAAAGGTGGTGGGCAGTGCAATGTTGTTCTGCTCGAACAGATCAACATTGTAGTAGATGCCCTCGAACCAAGAGATGCCGGGCAATGCGTAAGTCTTGCCGTCATAGCTGTAAACGGAAGTGCCGGCATCAGAGAACTTCGCGCCGAGGTCGCTCACATCGGCCAGATAGCCAAGTTTTGCGTGCTTCAGGGCAGAAGCGGGAGATTCGCAGATGATGTCGGGACCTTCACCGGCAGAAAGCTGGGTATCCACGATGGTGTCGTAGTTGGAGTTGTCGATGAACTGATACTCGATCTGAACATCGTGAACAGCCTCGCCCAGATAGTCAAGCAGTGCCTTGACGGTGTCCTCGCTGTTCCAGTAGGTCATGCGCAGCGTAACCTTGTCACCGGATGCGGTGCTTTCTGCCGTAGTGCTGCTGGCAGTGCTCTCAGTGGCGGTGCTGCTAGAGGTGGCGGTAGAGGAGCCACCGCAGGCGGCGAGGGACAGAGCCATCGACGCTGCGAGCACGGATGCGATTGCTTTTTTCATGTTTGTTTTCCTCCTTGCAGTGTGTTCTGCTTTCGATGGCTTTATTGTACCCGAAATGTCCAAAATGCGAAATAGAACATTTTTTCGAAAACTAACACTATTTTACAGAACACCCCACCGACAGAAATTGTATCGGTGGGGTGCAATCAGGCTTCAGTGGGTGTTTCTTTTCCCAATGTGCGGTTCAGTTTTAAGGTGAAGCAGGTCTCGCCGTCCTCTGTGATTGATGGGAAAAGCCCGCTGCCGGGGCCGTAGTACAGTTCAATACGCTCACAGATATTGTAGATACCATAACCAGAGCCGGGGGTGCGCATGACTTCGGCCACCTTTTGCAGGTCGATAGCTCCGCCATTGTTGATGACGCGGAACACGATGAACTCATCCTCGCCGCGGCATTCGATGCGGATATGCCCTTTTCCGTCCTCCTCTTCATACTCCAGGCCGTGCTTGACGGCATTTTCCACGATGGGTTGCAGCATGAAGTTGAGCATCCGGTAATCAAGCTGGCTTTCCTCAATGTCGTATTCGGCATCAAAGCCATTGTCATGGGTCAGCTGTTGGATACGCACATAAGCTCTGATGTTCTCCAACTCAGAACGCACTGTGGTCAGTGGCTGCCCGTTATTCAGGCAGGTACGGTAGAATTTTGCCAGCAATCCCGTTATCTCGCTGATGTCATCATTGCCGGAGCGCAGCGCCTTCCATTTGATGTTGGACAGACTGTTGTACAGGAAGTGCGGGTTGATCATAGCCTGCAGCGCCCGCAGTTCACTGGCTTTCTTTTCGATCTCCATCGTATAGACCTGATGGATCATATCATTCAGCCGGTGCGTCATCTGCCCCATGCTGTTTGTCACCACGCCGATTTCATCTGTATCCGTGGTAGAAAGTTCCTTGTCCAAGTGTCCTTCTGCCACATATTCTGCATATTCCTGTAATTTCAGGATGCGGCGGGTCAGGGCTGTAGCCAGCAGGTTAATGACTGCAATGGAAAGGAACAGGCAAATCAACACCACTAAAATCGTTGTATTCAAAATCGGCTGCAATTCTTTTGTGATGTTTGCTTTGTCCAGATAGTAATAAATGCTCCAGCCGCTGACCTCCATCCGGCTTTTATAGAGCAATCCCTGCTCAAGTGTGGCGTCCTCGTTGCCATCCTCGGCCAGCAGGCGCACGGCTTCGTCCAAAGCATCCACACCGCTGTTGCGGGCATAGACGGTCTGACCGTTTTCGTCCACGATACGGATGCCGTTGTCAAGATAATTCATACTGTCGGTGGCATCTAACAGCGAGGCCGGATAGCAGAACATCCGCAGCACTGCTATGACCTCACTGCTGGAATTCGTATCGAGAATTGCACGGTTGGCACAAATCTCTACCCCATCGTAAGTCCAGTGGGTGGCATAGCTGTCCAGCGCCTGCTGATACCAAGCCTGTTGGCTGACGGTATCATCCACCGGCAGCAGGAAGTTGCCGATTTTGTCGCGGACTTTTGTGGAGTAGACCTCCATTCCCTTGACATAGGCGTCCCCTGCAATAAAGTACCAGAAGGTCGGCTCGACCGAGGTGTTCATGACCTGCGCCATCGTCATGGCGCTGGCACCGCTGTTTTCCAGCGCATTGCGGAATGTCAGATTATACGCAAGAAACCGCACCGTGGAGGCTTCCCGCTGGAAGCGGGTATCCAGTTCCGAGGTCAGGCGCGTCAGGTTGCTTTCCATTGTGCTGCGTATTTGGCGCTCGGTGTTTTCCTTCGACTGCTGGTAGCTGTAAATGCCCAGCACAAGGATCGGCACCATAACCAGAATGCTGAAGCTGATCAGCAGCTTACTGCGAATAGGCAGCTTATAGGCGAACCATTTATACAATGCTTTCATCGCGTTCGCCCTCCCTGTACTGGCGGGGCGTTACGCCGAAATAGTTCTTGAACAGCTTATTGAAGTAGGAGGGGTTGTCGTAACCGCAGTTCTTGGCAATTTGGGAAATTTTCAAATTGCCATCTGCTACCATGCGCCGCGCCTTGTACATACGCAGGTCTGTGATGTATTTGATAAGATTCTGCCCCGTCATCTGCTTAAAGATGTAACTCAGGTACGAAGGCGTAATATATACCTTTTCCGCGATGTATTCCAGGCTTAACGGTTCGCCGTATTCAGCATCCACAATTTTCTGCACCTGACGAATGATAGCGGAGCTGTCCTCCGTTTGCGGTTCTGGTGTTCCCTGCAAAGATGCCATGATTTCTTCCAGCACACCGCACATGGCTGCTGCCGTATTACAGCTTAAAATCCGATTGATACCGCGCCCAATCTCGTTGCGGTCCTGTATGCCGTAAGCACGGTACATCTGCGCGAGCAGATCATACAGGACATGATACATATACATCTTGCTCAAAGAACGGTTCTGCCCAAGCTGCTGTATCAGGCGTTGTACCGCGGACAGAAAAATCTCCGGGTGATGTTCATTCAATGCGGCCTGCACCTCGGCACGGAGCTTTTCTATGGCTTCTGCATAGTAGCTGACCGACTCACCGATTTCCTTCTCCAGCAGGAGCGCATCGGGTGCTTCATACAGTTCGTTGCGAATTCTTGACAACGCTTGCGCACGGGCAGAGATATTCTCCAAGCCGGTGAAATCTATGCCCAACAGCAGTGATGCCTCGCAGCCATTCTGCCGGAGTTTTTCCTGTATGCCTTTCAGCTTATCGCCCAGACGGTCAGACAAATCATATTTGCTGCAAAAGAGGACGAATGCTTCATCGGGGTAAGTATTGATGTATTCAAACTTATATTGCGTACAGTCCTTCAGCGTTTGACAAAACGCATCTTCATTTGTAGCAAAGTAGTCATTCTCGGTCTGCACATGAAGTAAGCAAAGCGTCTGTCCAGAAAACCATTCTTCCGTAATGTGTGCTTTCCCCAAGCCCGTTCCTGTTACAAGGCGGAATAAAAGCTGTTGACGATATTCCTCGCCGCGCTGCTGCTCATCTTTTTTCTTTTCAGCCAGCTCATCGCACCGTGCCAGAATCTGTGCCATAACGCGCTGGAATTCATCGACCTCGATGGGTTTTAGCAGGTAGCTGACAGCCTGTGCCGCCATCGCCTTTTTGGCAAACTCAAACTCCCCGTAGGCGCTGAAAACGAGGATACGCACATCGGGGTATTTTTCAAAAGTGTGCCGTGCCAGCTCCAAGCCGTCCATCTGCGGCATTTTTACATCCGTAAGTAAAATGTCGATAGGATGTGTCCGCATATATTCCAATGCGGTTTTTCCATTGGTTGCCTGTGCTATCTCCAATGGAAACTTATACTTCTCAATAAGAAATGAAATGCCTTCTCGCTCAATGGATTCATCATCCACAACTAAAATTTTGTACATAAGACACCCACTGTCGTCAACAAAGACAAAAAGTAACAGTTTTTCTAAATCCAGTATACAGGAAAACAAAAAATATGCAAGCAAATTTCAATAGTACCTCATTCTCAACAAAAGTTTTTGCAGCAGACAAGTGAAACTTCTTGCCCTTACTTCGGCGGCCCTTTGTTGTTATGCCCCATGTTCTTACCCCTTTCTCTGTTCGTCCGGCTTGGTTGTCATCAGGCTGTACAGCTTGGTGCCCCTCGGGAAACTGTTGGTAAAAGGCACAATATTCCCTGCGCAGCGAATCAGCCCGCAGCCTGCGGGGACGTTGGTGACATAGCCCAGCTGGTTGTCGGAGATGTTCAGCATCTTCGCCAGTTCCGCGTGGTCGGTGGCGCTCTGGTTCAGCATCACGAGAAACTCCGAGTTGGCCAGCATCAGGCGGGCCGTGTCGGAACGCAGCAGTTCGTCCACATTCTGCGTCAGCTCGGTCACCAGACCGTTGTACTTTCGGATGCGTTTCCACAGCTTGTAGAAGAAATTGGCGCTGTACTACCACATAGGTCTGTTTCTTCAGATAATTTTGGATTTTCTCTATTTCTTCCTTATTTCCGATAGAAACCCTGCCCTCTTTGTTTCCATAGAACTTTGCCATTAATGGTTTTTTGCTGCCTGGGAACTTAAATGCCGCATCCAGGTTCCAGTATTCTTCCGGAATAAATGCGTTAATTTCTTCTTCCCTGTCACAAATCATCCGAAGAGCTACAGACTGGACTCTGCCTGCGCTCAATCCACGTTTTACCTTTTCCCATAAAAGGGGGCTGATCTTATATCCTACTAAACGATCCAGCACTCTGCGGGCCTGCTGCGCATCTACCAGGTTCATATCAATATCTCTTGGATTTTTCAATGATGCCTTTACTGCATTTTTCGTAATCTCGTTAAATGTGATACGCCGCATCTTCTTTTCGTCCAGCTTCAATGCTGTGGCAAGATGCCACGAAATAGCTTCTCCCTCACGGTCAGGGTCGGTTGCAAGAAAGACTTTATCTGACTTTTTTGCTTCTTTTCTGAGCGTTGCAAGGATATCTCCTTTCCCACGGATTGTAATATATTTTGGTTCGTAGTCATTGTCTACGTCAATTCCAAGCTGACTTTTCGGAAGATCCCTTACATGTCCCTGAGAAGCCGTCACGGTATAATTACTTCCAAGGAATTTCTTAATTGTCTTTACCTTTGCAGGAGACTCCACGATTACAAGATAATGTGCCATAAATCTACTTCCTCCATCCGGCAGAAGTATTCTTTCTTCTACCTTCTGATATAATAATTCTTTGAAACTTCTTTTATATATCCCTGTAACTCCAAAGATA
>OGWV01001309.1_pt1 | contig 15764 bp, 14 predicted proteins | sample 1576081 | NCBI WGS metagenome assembly OGWV01 (sample SAMEA3541541, study PRJEB24748) | human gut metagenome | biome: human gut; feature: human-associated habitat; material: faeces | place: China | collected 2012 | reverse complement strand
ACAAACATGTAAAATTGTACAAAAGCGACCGGTTTCTGTCTGGATTATTATATATTATGCATAGCAATTCTAAAACATGTCTTAATTTTTATTGTATTTTAAGCATAAAAACGGCTGTGTACAGGTTTTTTCCCTATACACAGCCTTGTTACTTCTTATAACTTATCCTTTTGCAGCCGACATTCCGTTACTGAATTTGAATTTTCCAAGCGTCCGGACTGCTACCGCAATCTGTTTACTGCGTTCTTCTGTCGTCATGTTTTTATTACTGGTTATAAAATCTAACAGATAATAAATGATGGATGTAGAAAAGAAATCTACCATAAACGCCCGTTCTTCACTGCGGATCCCCTTCATCTCACCTGAAGCTGACAGGAATCTGTCTACCTGCTCTGCAACAATTGCTTTTGTCCGGTCTGCCATCTGCTTCCACTCGATCTCGTTTGCTAATTTTTTATAAAATGCACGATCCGCTTCCATGGTTTCCATCAGCTTTCGCAGCCACTCTTCAAATGTAATGTCTCCGTCAACATCTACCTCTTCCATCAGTTCTTTGCAGCATATCCACTCAATGACTGCATATAAATCCTGAAAGTGATAATAAAAGCTCTGCCGTTTCATGCCTGTTTCTTCCATAATATCCTGAACCGTTATCTTACGGATGGATTTTTGGCGCATCAGTTCTTTTACAGCAAGTGCGATTTTTTCCTTCGTATTACAGCACATTTTTAGTTCCCCCTGTCACGTTCCGCATATTTTACGCATCGTAAAACAAAAATTATTTATTAACTCCGCTATTTATTATATCACGTTATGGTTTGTTTTGAAGTCGAATTGCTGTTCTTTCTGTCGATTTGTACAAATAGTGATATTGTTAAACTTTTAACTATATTTTTTATGCCTTTTATCTAATTCTATTTTTATGTTTTTGTACACTTTGCCTATTGTGTTGAAAGATTGGAACATCAGGATAGTGTGCATCCTACATTATGTCAATCATTCTCATGACACTTTTTTATTTTTGTCCAAAAAATTTACTTTTTGATGACGGTTCCGTCTTCTAAATCTGCTCCACTGCCCAATTTGGTGATCAGCACGGATTTTACTGCTGAATTGCCGATAAAGTTCAAAGCTGCTTCTACTTTCGGCTTCATGGTACCTTCGCCAAACTGTCCTTCTTCCATGTATTTTTTTGCCTGGGCGGTTGTCATATGGTCTATCGGCTGTTCTGATGCCGTACCATATTCTAAGCAGACTTTTTCTACACCGGTTAAAATGACAAGCATATCAGCATCTACTGCCTCTGCCAGTTTTCCTGCTGCAAGGTCTTTTTCGATTACTGCAGAAGCTCCTTTTAAACGGTTCTCCTGTGCCAGTACCGGTATTCCACCGCCTCCACAGGCTATGACTACCTGATCTGCATCTGCCAATGCACGGATGGTATCTATCTCTACAATCTCCATTGGCTTTGGTGCCGCTACGATACGGCGGTAGCCGCCTTCTACTTCTACCACATGATTTCCTTTTTTCTCTTCGGCTTCTGCCTCTTCTGCGGACATGATACGTCCTATGATCTTTGTCGGATGATAAAATGCATCGTCATATGGATCTACCGTCATCTGCGTCAGCACGGTAGCCACCGGTTTGTAGATTCCGCGGTTGAGCAGTTCGGTACGGATCGCATTCTGTAAATCATATCCGATATATCCCTGACTCATGGCAGAGCAGACAGACATTGGTGTTGCCGTGTACTCCGGATATATTTTGCAGAACTCGGACATTGCCGTATGGATCATTCCAACCTGTGGTCCGTTGCTGTGTGAAATAATGATCTGATAGTCCTCTTTCACAAAATCTGCGATTGCTTTTGCCGTCTTTTTAGCTGCTGCCTGCTGTTCCGGCAATGTGGTTCCTAATGCATCATGTCCTAATGCAATAACGATTCTTTTTTTCTTCATGGGTTCCTCCCTATTTTTTCGCTACGCGCGTATTTTTCTTAGAAATTATTTTCTATATTAACACATTTCCCGCATAAGAACAATAAGCAGCTCTTATAACGGGAAATGTAGGGAGAAAGCACTATTGGTTATTCAGACGGTCTTTTGCCGAGTTTTACCGTCAGCTCTTTTTCTTTGTAGGTACCATTGTCTGCTACCTGTACTTTGACTTTGACTTTTTTTCCTGCCTTATAGTATTTGAGTATTTCCTGCATATTTTCCATGGAGGTAACTTCTTTTCCGTCAAACTCGGTCAGGATATCACCTTTTTGAATACCTGCTTTTTCTGCTGCAGAACCCTCTGCTACTTTTGTGACATAGATTCCGTTTGGCATATTATAGGTATTGGCTACGTCTTCTGTAATATCTGCACCGGAAATTCCAAGATATGCACTCTCAGACTCATCTACTGCCTCCCGGTTGATCAGATCATTGATGATCGGCTCTGCTTTTGACATCGGATATACTAGCTGTGAACAAGCGGGAGGGATATTTACATGCAAAGCTATACGCTCTATAACGATGATGTCGCCTGCGCACAATTCATTTTTGCAAACGGCCTCATCCGGGAATACCGCCCTACTATGCCTGCGCTGCTGCCCATGCAGATCCGCTCCTGCGTCGTCGGGTCGCTCATCGCGTCGTTTCTTTCAACGGGCGCGTTTCTCGGCGACACGGGCGAGGTCTACTCCGGCTTTTTCATCGGCATCGTGACCGTCGGCGTCATTCAGGCGACGGGCTATATCTACGGTGCCGGCTTCTTCGGCCGGTACATCCGCCGGAGCGAGGTGACGACGCTGCCGGAGTATTTCGGCCGCCGCTTCTGCTCGAAGCATCTGCGCCGACTCTCGGCCGTGATTTTGCTCGTGTCCGTGAGCGCATATCTGCTCAGCGCCATTCAGGGCGTGGCCACGCTCATGAGCAGCATCACGGGCTATGACTACCGCCTGTGCGCCGTGATCGTGTGGCTGGCGTTCACCGCCTTCACGATCTATTCCGGCTCGCCGGGCGTGCTGCTGACGGACACGATCATGTTTCTCGTCTTTCTCGCGGCCGCGCTCGTCGCCGTCCCGTTTCTCATCCGTGCGGGCGGCGGCTGGTTCGCCGGCATCGAGGCGCTCGCCAACAGCGACACCATGCCCGGCATCCTCTCCTGGGCCGGAAACCCGGACTACCTCTATCCTGACGGCGTGAGCAACACCGCCTGGGCGGTGACCTACGGCATCGTCTGGGCGCTCGTTGTGGCCATCAGTCCATGGCAGACGAGCCGCTACCTCATGGCAAAGGACGAGCACGTCGTCCTGCGCTCATCCGTGTGGTCGTCCATGGGCGTCATGGTCGTGACGATCGCGCTGTACTTTTCCGCCGCGTTCGTGCGCAACATCAACGGCAGCCTTCCGGGCAGCGAGGCCATGATCTGGGCCGCCACACACGTGCTGCCGCCGGTCATCGGCATGCTGCTGCTCATCGGCATCAGCGCCGCCGGCATCTCGTCGGCGTCGACGTTTTTGTCGCTGATCGGGTTTTCCGTCGTCAACGACATTCTGCCCGAGGCCGAAAGCGACCGCAAAAAGCTCGCCCGCTCCCGCTGGGCGATGCTGGCGGTCAGTCTTGTCGTGCTCGCGCTCGCCTACCTCAATCCACCGCAGATCTTCCTCATCATGTATTTCGGCGGCACCGTCATCGCGGGCGCGTGGAGTCTCGTGGCTTTCGGCAGCGTGTGGAGTCGCCGCCTGAGCCGCTGCGGCGCGTATCTCGGGATGCTGCTCGGCTTTCTCGGCTGTGTGGGCGCGAAGGCGATCTACGCCCTGCGCGGCATCACGCCGCCGGTCTGGGCGGATGCGTTTTTCATCGGCATCGTGCTGAGTATCCTCGGCGCGGTGATCGGCTCTGCGCTCCGGCCGCCGACGCAGGCAGAACAGCTCGCGCGCGAACGGCTCTTCGATGCGCCCACCGGCCCGGAGGAGGCCGCCGCCTGCCGAAAGGACCGGCGGCTGTGGCGGGTGTACCTCGTATTTGGCCTGTGTGTGGGCCTGTTTTTCCTGTTTTTCTATGCCATTCCCTACAGCCGCGCGCTGTGATCTTCCCCGGAGGTGACCGCCATGTCGGACACGCTGAATCTGTACTATGCCCGCATCGCCAACATGGGCGATCTGCTCAACCCGCTCATCATCGAGCGCTGCTTCGGCTACCGGGTCGAGCGCTGCTCGTTTCTCACCGGCGACCTGTGCGCCATCGGCAGCGGTCTGGCACAGTATAAGCTGCACGGCAATCCGCTCATGAAGCTGCAGCAGTGCATCAACGGCCGGACGCACCCGCACGTGGACGTCTGGGGCTCCGGATTCATCAACTACGACGATGCGCGCGGACGCTTTTTCAAGCGCGACATGCGCTTTCACGCCGTGCGCGGCGAGCTGACGCGCCGCAGCGTCGAGCGCATGACCGGCCGCACGCTCGACATTCCGACCGGCGACGGTGGCATTCTCGCAGACGAGCTGCTGGACACGCTGCCCGAAAAACGGTATGATATCGGCATCGTGCCGCACGTCTGCGACCTGAATGACCCCACCGTGACGGATCTGCTGGGCCGGTACGAAAACGCGAAGTTCATCAACGTCAAGGATGACCCCATCGCCGTGCTGACCGAGATCGCGCAGTGCCGCTGCATCCTCTCGAGCAGTCTGCACGGGCTGATCGCGGCCGACAGCTTCCACATCCCGAATCTGCACATCGTCTTTTCCGACCGCCCGCTCGGCGACGGGTATAAGTTCGATGATTACTATTCCGCCTATGGCGTGCAGCATTCGCCGCGCGACCTGCGCGTGAGCGCAGCGCCCGCCATCGCCGAGATCCGGGACGGCTGGCGCATCCGGCCGGAGCAGGTCGAGGAGAAAAAGCGCCAGATGCGCGCGGCTTTCCCCTACCCGGCCGTGAATGGAGGCAGCCTATGAATGATCTGATCTCGGTCGTCATCCCGACCTATAACCGCAGGGACAAGCTGCCGGCGTGCATTGCAAGCGTGCTGGCGCAGACCTACCGGAACATCGAGGTCATCGTCGTGGACGACGCCTCGACCGACGGCACGGAGCGCCTGTTCGACCGCAGCACCGACCCGCGCGTGCACTACGTGCGCTACGGCGACAACCGCGGCGCGTGCTATGCCCGCAATCTCGGCGCGCAACAGGCACGCGGCAGCATCCTCGCCTTTCAGGACAGCGACGATCTCTGGCACCCGGACAAGCTGCAAAAGCAGTATGATCTGCTCACGGCCACCGGGGCCGATCTGTGCTACTGCGGCATGAACCGCGTCGCCGCAAACGGCAGCTCGTTTTATTATCCCGTGCACGCGCCGCACCCCGGCCGCGCGCTGGAGGATTTTCTGGCCGAGAACCGCGCCAGCACCCAGACCATGCTCATGCACCGCGCCGTGTGGGAGACCGTGCGCTTCGACGAGACCATCCGCCGCTATCAGGACTGGGACTTTGCCATCCGGGCGGCCGAGCGCTTCCGACTCGTGTACCTGCCGGAGGCACTGGTGGAGTCCGAGGTCGGCGGCGACAGCATCTCCGCCGTCGTCAAATCCTACCCCCACCTGCTGCGGCTGTATGAAAAGCACGCAGCGCTCTACCAACGCTTTCCGCGCAGCGACGCCGTGATGAACCGCCGTCTCGGCAAGCGCAGCCACCCGACCGATCCGGCGCGCGCCGCCGCGCACTTCCGCAAAAGTTTCCGGCTCAGCCACAATCCCTATGACCTGAGCTATTACCTCGCCAACTGCCTACGCGCCCGCCGGCAGCAGAAAGGACAGACACCATGACCGCATTCGTCATTTTGCATTACCGCGCCATCGACACGACCCGCAGCTGCGTCAAGAGCATCCGCGCGCTCGCGGGCGACAAGCACATCGTCATCGTGGACAACGCCTCCCCGAACGGCACGGGCGCTGTTCTGGCGGAGGAATTCGCCGCGAGCCCGGACGTGACCGTGCTGCTGCACGGCAAGAACGACGGCTTTGCCCGCGGCAACAACGTCGGCACGCGCTGGGTGTACGAGCATCTGGACGCGGACTTCACCGTCGTGCTCAACAACGACGTCGAGATCCCGCAGCACGACTTCATTCCCCAGATCGCGCGCATTTACGCGCAGCACCCGTTCGACCTGCTCGGGCCGGACATTGTGTCGGTGTTCTCCGGCATTCACCAGAGCCCGAAAACGCTGCACGGCTGCACGCTCGAGAGCGTGCGGCACAAGCGTGCGTGCGTTGCGCGCAGCAAAAATCCCATCCTCCTGCTGCTGAGCAGCGGCGAGAAAAACAGCCCCGCCATCTGGCGGCTCGTGCAGATCCGCAACCGGAAAAAACAGCACATTGACACCACGCGCCCCGCGGAGGGCGTCGTGCTGCACGGCTCGTGCGTGATCTTCTCGCAGCGCTATCTTGCCCGCCACCCCGAGCCGTTTTACCCGAAAACGTTCATGTACTACGAGATGGAGATCCTCGACTGGATCTGCCGCCAGGAGGGCAGCGTCGTGCGCTACGACCCGTCGATCTCCGTGCTGCACTATCAGTACGTGGCCTCGAAGATGGAGTACCGCTCGATCGTGCGGCGCTCAAAATTCGTCATCGACTGCCTGCTCGACTCGCTCGATGCGGCCGAGGAGCTGATCCTTGCATCCGAGACGGCAGAGCCCGCGGCAGCGCAGCCGGTAAACACCGTCGCGCTCGCGGACGCCTGAGCGCGCAGAAAGGCGGCACCGCGCCATGAAAAAGAAAAAGACCCGCCGCGCGACCCGGGCGTTTTACGCCGGGCTGTCCTACCTCTCGCCGCGGTGGAACACCAAACTGTTATACCTGCGCAAGTTCGGCCGTCTGCCGGATCTGAAGCACCCGCAGACGCTCAACGAAAAGCTGCTCAAGCAAAAGCTCGAGCGCTTCGGCACGGACCCCGTCGTGCGCCAGTGCGCGGACAAATACCGCGTGCGCGACTATGTGGACGGCTGCGGCTGCGGCGGCACGCTCAACCGCCTGCTCGCCGTGTACGACCGGCCGGAGGACATCGACTGGGACGCGCTGCCAGAGCGCTTCGCCGTCAAGTGGAACTTCGGCTGCGGCTACAACCTCATCTGCACGGACAAAAGCGCGCTCGACACGAACGCCGCCGAAAAGCAGCTGCGCGCCTGGGGGCGCGAGCCGTTCTGGGCGTATTACTCCGAGCTCCAGTACCGCCATGTCGAGAAAAAGCTGCTCGTGGAGGAGTACATCGGCAGCGCGGACGGCACGCTGCCGGAGGACTATAAATTTTACTGCTTCCACGGCCGGGCGGATTGTGTTATGCTCTGCGTGGGGCGCGACGAGGGCTGGCCGAGGTTTTATTTCTTCGACCGGGACTTCCGGCTCCTGCGCATCAACCGTGACTCGCAGGCCGCACCCGAGGACTTCACGCTGCCGAAGCCGGCAGGGCTGGACGAAGCCTTTGCCATTGCCGACCGGCTGAGCAAGCCGTTTGACTTCGTGCGCGTGGATCTGTATCTCACGCCGCGCGGCGTGCGCTTCGGTGAGCTGACATTCACCCCGGCGGCCGCGCTGGACAACAAGCGCCTGCCGGAGACCGACCTGCGCTTTGGCCGCAGGATGGAGGAAACACTATGAACATTGCCATTCTCGGCGCGGGCAACAGCGGCTGCGCACTTGCGGCCGACTACGCCGCGCGCGGCCATGAGGTCACGCTCATCAAGACCTCGCACAGCCTGCACGACGACAATTTCTCGCACCTGTGCGCGACCGGCGGCCGGATGCGCATCCACGAATTCGGCACGGACACGGACTGCGTGATCGCGCACCTGTCGCGCGACGTGGCGGATGTGCGCGGCAAGGACATCGTGCTGCTGTGCACGCAGACGGGCTACCACCCGGACGTGCTGCGGCGCGTCGTGCCGTTTCTGACGCCGGGGCAGATCCTGCTGATGATCCCGGGCTACCTCTCCACCGCCTATGCGCTCGGGCTGCACCCGGCCGACGGCGTCATCTTCGCCGAGGCGGAGAGCAACTTCATCGACGGGCGCATCGGCGCGCCGGGCGAGTTTCAGGTGGGCTTTCGCAACGTGCGCAACCCCATCGGCGTCTACCCGCACAACGCGCTCCCGGCGGCACGGGAAGTGCTCGACCGGCTGGGCACGCCGTTTGTGTATCTCAGGAGCGTGGCCGAGGCCGCGCTGCACAACCCGAACATGATCGTGCACACGGTCGGCGCCGTGATGAGCATCCCGCGCATCGAGGCCACGCACGGCGACTTCTGCATGTACCACGAGGCGTTCACGCCGTCGACCTGGAACCTGCTCGAGGCGCTCGACGGCGAGAAAATGCGCGTGCTCGAGCACCTTGGCTGCGACCCCGTGCCGTATGTCGAGGCGTGTAAATTCCGCAACAGTCTCGACGATGCGCGTGACGCGAAGGAGGTCTTTTTCGCCTACGCCGCCATGCCGGAGCGGGCAAAAGGGCCGCTGACCGTGCGCTCGCGCTACATCATGGAGGATGTGCCGCAGGGGCTCGGCCTGCTGGAGTCGCTGGGTGCGGCGCTGGGTGTGCCGACGCCGGTGTGCTCGTCGCTGATCGAGATCGCCTCGGCGGCGCTCGGCTGTGACCTGCGCGCGCAGGGCCGCACGATCGAGCGGCTCGGCCGGGACAACATCCGGGCCATTCTGGACGATGCAGAGAGGGGCGCTGAACCATGTCCCGCTGGAACGCACTGAAAAAGACTTACCGCATGTGCACGCGCCTACGCGCGCAGCGCGGCGGCAGCCGGACGGGCTATCTGCTCGACGCGCTGTGGTGCAGTGTGCGGCACGGCGCATCGCCGGAAAACTACTTTGTGCTCCGCTTCTTTGCCCTGCCGGACTGGCAGCGTGCGGCCTTCCTCACATCCGGCCGCTCCGGTGCGCTCGACCGGGCGCTCAACCGCAATGCCGCGGCGGCGGAAAAGGAAGCCCTTGCAAGCAAGGCGCGCTTTCTCACGGTGTTCGCGCCCGATGTCCGGCGGGCACACGTCTACGCGCCGGAAGCGGACTTTGCCGCTTTCTGCACCTTTCTGGATGAAAACGACACGTTCTTTCTCAAGCCCGTCGGCGGCACGATGGGCCGCGGCATCGAGCGCCGCCGCAGCGCCGCCATCCCCGACCGTGCCGCATTTTACAACGACTGCCGGGCGCAGCGGCTGCTGCTCGAGGCGCCCATCCGGCAGCACCCCGCGCTCGAGGCACTCAGCCCCGGGTGCGTCAACAGTGTGCGCGTCAACGCCGCGCGCGGCCGCGGCGGCCGCGTCCGGCTCATCGGCGCGTGCCTCAAGTGCGGCGGCCAAGGCGCCGCGACCGACAACTTCCACACCGGCGGCATCGCCTACCCGCTGGAGCTGGCGTCCGGCCGCGTGTCCGGCCCGGGCCGCAACAACACCGATCTCGGCGACTATACCCGCCACCCGGCATCGGGCGCGTATCTGCCCGGATTTCAGGTCCCGTTCTGGCCCGCGCTCACCGCGTGCGTATACCGGGCCATGGACCGCGTGCCCGGCATGGGCTACGTCGGCTGGGACATCGCCGTCACGCCCGACGGGCCGGAGCTCATTGAGGGCAACTGGCACTGGCCGGGCGGCAACATCATTCAATTCGACGGAGTGGGCAAATATCCGCTGCTCCGGGACTGTGCAGGTGAAACCGATGAAGAACATCCTCACTGAAAATAAACTGGTCAAAAATCTCCGCGCCTACCCCGTGCTGCACAAGCGCTGGTGCGACTACGTCAAAGGCGTCTGTGAACTGCCGGAGGGCTTCACGGCCGAACAGCTCTTTCACGACTACCTCAAGGTGCGGCGCAGCAACCCGGAAAAGCGCGTGTCCATGTCCGAGTACATGATCTTCGGCTTCTACGGCCTGACGACCGCGCAGCAAAAGCAGTACCTCACCGACGTGGAGGCGACGTTGCTCATGCGCCCGTACAACAGCGCCGCCGAGCCGTATCTCAAGAGTAAGGTAACATTCCTGAAAAATTTCACGCAGTTTGTCAGCCGCGGCTGGCTGTACCTGCCGGAGAGCGATCTTGCAGCCTTTGACGCCTTTGTGCGCCGGTACCACAGCATCGCGCTCAAGCCGCAGTATTCCAGCTGGGGCATCGGTTTCCGCAAGCTGACGGAGGCTGAGTGGAACGCAGCACCCGACCGGCAGGCGCTGTTTGACGAGCTGTGCGCGGGCAAGTATCTGGCCGAGGAATTCATCCAGTCGGATGCCTCTCTCGCGCGCTTTCACCCGGAGTCGCTCAACACGCTGCGCGTGATCACGTTCCGCCGCGGCGAGCGCTTTGAGGTCTTCGGCGCGGGGCTGCGCGTCGGCAACAACGGCCTGCACGTTGACAACGCCCACGGCGGCGGCATCTTCTGCGAGATCGACCCGACCACCGGCGTCATCATAACCGACGGCCTCGACGAGCACGGCAACAGCTACATTCTGCACCCGATGACCGGCGTGCGCTTTCGCGGCACGCCCATCCCGCAGTGGGAGGAGATCTGCGATTTCTGCCGCAGCGCCGCGCAGACGCTGCCGTGCCTGCGTGTCGTCGGCTGGGACGTGGCCATTCTGCCCGGCGGCAAGCTGGAGCTCATCGAGGGCAACCACAACCCCGGCATGAACATCGTGCAGGCACCGGCCAAGCACGGCGTGCACGACAAGTTTGCGCACATGCTGCTCGACTTTTACGGTGACCCGGCGCAGTACGCCTACGAGACGGTGAAGCAGCCATGAGCAATTTCACCTTTTCGCCCACGGATATTCCCGGCGTGCAGATCGTCGACGTAAAGAGCTTCGACGATGCGCGCGGCTATTTCATGGAAACCTACAGGGCGGCCGACTTTGCCGCTGCCGGCATCACGGATGCGTTCGTGCAGGATAACCAGTCCTGCTCGCACCGCGGCGTGCTGCGCGGGCTGCACTTTCAAAAGCGGCACCAGCAGGCAAAGCTCGTGCGCGCGATCTCGGGCCAGATCTTTGACGTCGCCGTGGATCTGCGCCGCGGCAGCGCGACCTACGGCCGCTGGGTCGGCGTCGTGCTCAGTGCGGAAAACCGCCGCCAGCTCTACATCCCGCGCGGCTTTGCCCACGGATTTCAGGTGCTGAGCGAGCAGGCGGTCTTTGCCTACAAGTGCGGCGACGTGTACCACCCTGAGGACGAGGGCGGTCTGCGCTACGACGATGCGGACATCGGCATCGTCTGGCCGGGACAGGACACGCCCATCCTCAGCGAAAAGGATCAAAACTGGCCGGCGCTGCGTGCGCTCGGCATCGAGCTGTGATGTAGCAAGCGCTGCGGAGGTGAGATCATGAACATACTCGTCACCGGTGCAAACGGCCTGCTCGGGAGCTCCGTTATGACGGAGCTGCGCCGGCGCGGTCATCACGGCATCGCCGTCGGGCGCGCGCCGCAGTGCCGCAGCACAGACGCGGCGGCGTATGTGCAGGCAGACCTCTGCGATGCATCGGCTGTGCAGGCGCTCTTTGTCGGCGTGCAGCCGGACGCGGTCATCCACTGCGCCGCATGGACGGACGTGGACGGTGCGGAGCTGCCGGAAAACCGCGAGCAGGTGTTTGCCGTCAACCGGGACAGCACGCAAAACGTGGCCGAGGCCAGCCGTGACCACGGCTGCAAGCTGCTGTATGTGACGACGGACTATGTCTTTGACGGGACGTATCCCGCCCCCTACCCCGCGGACTACGACCGCTTTGCCCCGCTGAATGTCTACGGGCAGAGCAAGCTCGACGGTGAGCGTGCCGTGTGCGGCACGCTCGCGCAGCACTTCATCGTGCGCACCTCGTGGCTCTACGGCGCGGGCGGCAAAAACTTCGTGCGCACCATGCTGCAGCTGAGCCGCACGCACGATACGCTGCGCGTCGTATGCGATCAGGTCGGCACGCCGACCTATGTCCCCGATCTCGCGCGGCTGCTCGCCGACATGGTCGAGACCGACCGATACGGCCGCTACAACGCGGTCAACAGCGGCGGCTACGTGAGCTGGTATGACTTCGCCTGCGAGATCTTCCGCACCGCCGGCATCCCCATGACCGTGCTGCCGGTGACGACCGAGGAATATGGCCGCAGCCTTGCCGTGCGGCCGCACAACAGTCGGCTGGACACGGCCAAGCTGGCAGCCGCCGGTTTCCGGCCGCTGCCTGACTGGCAGGACGCGCTCGCGCGCTACCTCGCCGCAGAACAACCATAAACGACCGGGGCGTCCCGCACCAATGTGCGCGGACGCCCCGGTTTTCTGTTATTCAGCGCTTGGGCCTGATGAGCGACACGAACGACTGGATGCCCGTATCCTGCGAGCCGCGCGGATAGACCAGCAGCGTGCGCGCCTTCGCCTTGAAGCCCTGCACCGGGCGAAACACCACACCGTCGATCCCCCAGCAGGCGACGCTCGCCGGCATGATGCTGAAGGCGATGCCGGTGTTGATGATGAGGGCGATGCTGTAAAAATCGTCGGCATACATGCGCTTATTCTCCCGCAGGCCCATGTTGGCATACATGCCCGCGATCAGCCCGGCCGAGGGCTGACTGTCCTGCGCGCGGTTGAGCACGATCGGCATGCCCTTGAGCTCTCTTGGGTGGATCTCTTTTTTCGCCGCCAGCGGGTGCGAAGCGCTGATCATGACCATGCACGGATCCGAGAGCGTGACGCGGCTGTCGAGCCCCTTGCCGAGCTCCACGCCGAAGCCGGAGAGCACCGCCATATCCAGCTGCCCCTCGGCCAGACCGCTGAGCAGGCTCTGGTTGCTGCCGAGCTGGAACTCGATCTCCGCCTCCGGGTGCTGGCGGTGATATTTGCGGATCTGCGAGACGATGGTCCACAGCTCATAGGCCCCGGCGTAGCCGATGCGCAGATCCGTCGCGTTGCCGAGCGCAACCTTCTTGCCCTGCGCCGCGGCGCCGTTGTAGCGGATCATGAGCTGCCGGCACTGCCGGTAGAACACCTCGCCCGCCGGCGTCAAGCTCACGCCGCGCTTGCCGCGCACAAACAGCGCGTAGCCGAGCTCCTGCTCGAGCAGCTTGATCTGCTGGCTGACGGCCGTCTGCGAGATACACTGCTCCTCGGCGGCACGGGTGAAATTGAGGTGCTCTGCAGCCGATAAGAACACCGGAAGGCGCTGAATGCTCACAGTTTCCACACTCCTTGTCGAATAAGCAACGCTCAGCAGCAAAATATTGCTTTCTTTTATTATATCCATAACTTTTTCTTCTGACAAGGTCATAAAACGATATTGGACTGCGCTCTATAAAAATGATACAATTTTAACAAGACGAGCATCAAGTCACACCCGTTCAAGGGTCATCAAACATTCCGTTTCATAAGGAGGACAAATACCATGGAAAAGATGCGTTTTGAAGGCAAGGTCGTCATCGTGACCGGCGCGAGCTCGGGCATTGGCCGCTCGACCGCGCGGCTGTTCGCCATGGAGGGCGCCAAGGTCGTCGCCGCGGCGCGCCGCCTGAAACGGCTGGAAGACCTGCGCGATAAGGTCGCGGCGGAAAACGCCCCCGGCGTCATCCTGCCGGTCAAGACGGACGTGCGCGACCCGGCACAGATTGAGGCCATGTTCGACACCTGCCTCAAGGAGTTCGGCCATCTGGACATCCTCGTCAACAACGCCGGCGTGCTCGACGGTCAGCTCCCCATCCATGAGACGACACCGGAGGTCTACGACATGATCTACGAGACCAACCAGCGCGCCGTGTTCCTGTGCTGCCAGCGCGCCATCAGGATCTTCCTCGAGCAGGGCACGCCGGCGAACATCGTCAACGTCGCCTCGGCAGCGTCCCTGCGCGGTCTGAAGGGCGGCGCGATGTACGTCACAACCAAGCACGCCGTGCTCGGCCTGACGCGCAACATCTCCGCCTCGTTTTTCGAGCGCGGCATCCGCTGCAACTGCATCGAGCCCGCGAACATCCTCACCGAGATCAACAAGGTGCCGCGCGAAAAGGGCATCGGCATCCTCGAATGGCAGATGCGCGCCGGCAAGGCTGCTCCGCTGCACACCATCACGAAGCCCGGCGAGAAGAAGCCCATCCTCGGCAAGCCGAAAGACTGCGCCAACGCCATCGCTTACCTGGCCGACGACGTTGCCGCTCGCTACATCTCCGGTGCGGAGCTGAAGGTCGACGCCGGCTGGCTCAACATGTAACCGCCCACATCTGCTGAGAAAGGAAACGCTACTATGTCGACGCATTATAAAGATTACTACGGCACCCATATGCCGTTCGGTCAGTTCCCGAAGTTCGGCGTTCTCTCGAGCGTGAAAGTGCTCATGACGGGCACGAACATCGCCGGCCCCTTCGCCGCGAGCATCATGGCCGAGATGGGCGCGCAGGTCGTGCAGGTCGAGTCCCCGAACATGCCCTGCCAGACCCGCGGCAACTACGGCTACTCGCAGGATCACCGCAACACGTACTCCATCACGCTCAACACCCGCACCGCCAAGGGCAAAGAGGTGCTCGAGAAGCTGATCGCGTGGGCGGACATCTGGATCGAGTCCGGCCGTCCCGGCACGTATGCCAAAAACGGCCTGAGCGACGAGCATATGTGGAAGATCAACCGCAAGCTCGCCATCGTCCACGTCTCCGGCTACGGCCAGACCGGCCCGGACAAGAACAAGGCGGCCTACGACGTCTCCGGCCAGGCCATGGGCGGCTACATGTACATGAACGGCACGAGCCCCACGTCTCCCCCGCTGAAGGTCAACCCGTACCTGTCCGACTATGCCACCGCCTACAACGCCTGCATCTGCGCGCTGTCCATCATGACCAACGCGCGCATCACCGGCGAGGGCGACGCATGCGACGTGTCGCAGTATGAGACAATGTTCCGCCTGCTGGGCAGCTACCCGGCCGAGTGGTTCAACAAGGGCTACCCCGGCCCGGGCGAGCCGGTCAAGTACCGCACCGGAAACGTCAGCGACATCGCGGCAGGCTTCTCGTTCTACGACTGCAAGGACGGAGGCACGATCTTCATCGGCATGGTCGGCGCCGGCAACACGAAAAAGGGCTACCCGCTCGTCGGTCTGCCCACGCCGGGCGACGGCACGGACCCCGACTTCCCCGAGGGCATGACGGGCTCGCTGAAGTCCCTGCCGCGCGGCCAGCGCATCGAGGCGGCCATCACGAAGTTCTGCGCCGAGCGCACCGTCGATGAGGTCGAGGCCATCATGAACAAGGCCGGCATCCCGAACCAGAAGGCCTTCGGCCCCGCGGACATCGAAAAGAGCGCGCAGTACGCCGCCCGCCACGACATCGCCACCTGGACCGACAGCGTCTACGGCGAGATGAAGGGCATCGGCATCACGAACAAATTCAAGAAGAACCCCGCGCAGATCGTCGCCTCCGCGCCGACGTTCGGCGAGCACAGCCGCGAGGTGCTGGAGTTCCTCGGCTACACGGAAGCGCAGATCGACGACATGTACGCCAAGGGCGTGACCGCGACCATGGATCCACGCGAGACAGCCATCCAGTGGCACCTCAAGGACTGGCAGTTCTTCTGGAGAGACGACCAGGCCGAAAAGCTGGATCTGTAAAAGCATCCTATAACCATATAACCATAAATCAAAACGGAGGTTCCAAATATGGCTAGTTACAATCCCGGAACCTACGAGGGCACCGGCCGCGGCTACGGCGGTAAGCTCATCGTCAGCGTGACGGTATCGGAAAACCGGATCGAATCCGTAAAAGTGACGCAGCAC
>OGWV01001293.1_pt1 | contig 15849 bp, 13 predicted proteins | sample 1576081 | NCBI WGS metagenome assembly OGWV01 (sample SAMEA3541541, study PRJEB24748) | human gut metagenome | biome: human gut; feature: human-associated habitat; material: faeces | place: China | collected 2012 | reverse complement strand
GGTGCGTCAGCTCCTTGAGCATGGGCACGGCCGCGAGGTCGAGCGTGTTGCGGGTGTAATCGTCGAACGTGCGGATGCCGCGCTCGCAGAGGATGACCTGCTCGTTGCCGCCGGCCATGATGTACTCGGCGCTCATGAGCAGCTCCTTGAGGGTGCTGGCAAGGCCGCGCTTGAGCAGGATGGGCTTGCGCAGCTTGCCAAGCTCACGCAGGAGGTCGAAGTTCTGCATGTTGCGCGCGCCGACCTGAATGATGTCCACATCCTCGAACAGGGGCAGGTGCTCCACGCCCATGATCTCCGTCACGATGGGCAGGCCGGTCTCCTGCCGCGCGATCTTGAGCAGCTCGAGGCCGGTGGCCTTCAGGCCCTGGAAATCGTAGGGCGAGGTGCGGGGCTTGAACGCGCCGCCGCGCAGGATGTTCGCGCCGGAGGCCTTGACGGCCTTCGCGACCGCGACGATCTGCTCCTCGGACTCGACGGAGCAGGGGCCGGCGATCATGACGAAGTTGCCGCCGCCGATCTTCACGCCATTCACGTCGATGACAGTGTCGTCCGGGTGGAACTTGCGGTTGCAGCACTTGAAGGGCTCGGTCACGCGCTTGACGCTGTCAACGATACCGAGGCTCGCGATCAGGTCCATGTCCACGCGGGTCGTGTCGCCGACGAGGCCGAGCACGGTCTGGTATTCGCCCTCGGAAATGTGGATGGTCAGGCCCTGACCCTTGAGCCAGTCGATGAGCTGCTCACGCTTTGCTGCTTCCACGCCATGTTTGAGTACGACGATCATGATGATTACCTCCGATGTATTTACCTGAATTTTTGTTTTTGTTTTTCAAAAGAAAAATGCGGCACAGGCTCAACCTGTGCCGCATGAAACATTCTCGGGATCCGAGCTATTTTTCGCATCACAAATCAGCCTTACTATATTGTCATAGTAAAGTAATAAGCGTATGCAAAAAAGTAGGTACGGTTCATGATATTTGCTCCGATTCTGATGAAAAATCCTGATGGTTCGAGTATAAAAACTTCGCGCGCAAATGTCAACCGCAAATTTTCACAAATTCCGCATTTTTTTGCGCCCCGGCGTGCAGCAGATGCCCAAGCGGCAGGCGCAAAAAGTGCGCGGGGGCGGCATATGCCGCCCCCGCCGGGAAATTGCTGTGCTGTGAGAGAAATATCAAAAAGAGGATCAGGCGTTGACCACGTGCTCGGCGTAGCTTCTGAGGATCTTGGCGACCTGCGCGCGAGAAGCGCTGCCCTGCGGGTCGAGGATCGTCCGTCCGCCGTACACCGTGCCGTTGATAAGGCCGGCTGCATTGGCCCACGAGAGCGCATCCTGCGCCCAGCCGGACACGCTGCCGGCGTCCGGGAACGCCGAGAGATCGGCGCGCGCGCCCACGTCATAGCCGCGGCTGTGTGCGTAGTTGAAGAGGATCACGGCCGTCTGCTCGCGCGTGACGTTGCTGTTGGGAGCAAAGCAGCCGCCGCCGATGCCGGAGACCACGCCGTTTTCCGCCGCCCAGGTGACGGCGTCCGTGTACCATGTGCCGCCCGGCACATCGGAAAACGTGTTGACGCCCTTCGGCGCGGGCGCGCCCGCGAGCCGCCACAGCACGGTCACGAGCATGGCGCGGGACATGACCGCGTTCGGGGCAAACGTCGTGGGAGACGTGCCGTCGAAGAGGCCGTTGTTGTAGGCATAGGCCGCCGCGCCGTAGTACCAGCTGCCGGCGGGCACATCCGTGAACGGGAAGCGCGCGATGGCCGTCACGCCGGAGACAACATCAAAGGTATAGGTCTGCTGCTGCGCATCCCACGCACCGCCGACGGCCGAGATGGCGCCGTCCTCGGCAAGGCTCCACGCGGTGAGCGCATCCGCTGCACGCACCGGAATGCTGGCGCGCACGCTGCCGGCGGGGTAGCTTTCCGCCGCGCCGTCAACGATGACGGAGGCATTGGCAAGCGTCGCCGTAGCGGCCTGCGTGCCGAGGGCACGCTGCTGCGCAGCGTTGAGCGACGCTCCCGTGAGCGAGACGGCCACGTCCTTGTGCAGGTCAAGCGCCGCGAGCGCGTCGCTATCCAGCGTAACGGTGCCGGCTGCGAGCTGCACCTGCAGGGCCGCAACACCCGCGCTGCGCGCATTGGCGATCGAGCGGCCGGCCAGGATGACCGTGTCGGCCACGGGATCTGTGGCGTTGACCGTCACGGTCGCGCCGGACTGCGCATTGGTGGCCGCACGGAGCTGGCGGCTGGTGAGGAACACCGTCGCGGTGCTGCCCTGTACGTACGCCTGCGTAACGGCGGCGCTGCTGCCGGTGACCGGCAGGAGACGCACCTGCGCACTGCTGCCCTCGAGCAGGATGGTCTTGTCATTGTCGTCGGGGCAGTTGTTGTCCACGCTCATGGAGACGACGATCTTCACGAGCAGGTCGTTGAGCTGGCTCTTGAGATAGCGGGTGAACAGGCCCTGGAACTTCGTGAAGAGCACGCTGCCGCGGCCGAACGCATCTCTGGCAACGATGTTGAGCACCTGATCGAGCAGCGCGCCGCTCTTGAGCTGGTCGACGCCGGACTGCACCCAAGCGGGATAATTGCCGTCGTCCTCACCGGCGAGGTTGCACTGATAGATCCAGTTGGCAAAGTCGAGCAGGTCCTTGCCGTCCGCGATCGGGACGGCGGCCACGTCGTCAATGATTTGGTCGATGTTCGCCACGATCTTCGTGACCGGCCAGGTGTCATTCGGCAGATACTTGCCGAAGAAGGACTTGACGAAGTCGCCCGCGACCGTCTTGAGCATATCGGTCGAGAAGCCGAATTCCCGGGCATACTCGGTCAGGTCATCGATCACATGCGCAGTACCCGTGGCGGGATCTGTGTAATGGATGGGGCCGGTATGCGTCTTGGTGCTCACGCTCATGTAGGTGCTCGTCTCACCGCCGACGGTACTGCGGCGCAGATCGACAAAGCGGACCGGGCACGGATACGTCAGCGCAGAGCCGGTCTCGATGTCATAGAAGGTGTTGCCGGCCTTCGTGGTCATGGCAGCGATGTCGACCGCGTGCATATGACCGGTGAAGACGACGCTCATGCCGGCATCGGCATACTCCTGCGCGATGCGCTCATAGCCGTTGACGAGGTACATGGGCAGGATGGTGGGCTCGACATCGAAGTGCGGCACCAGACCGTGGTGCTCCAGACCGATGACAAGGTCGCCGCGTGCCTTGGCGGCGGCAGTCTGCTCGATGACCCATTTTTCCAGATCGGCGCTGATAGCGCCGCTCGTCTCATGCTCATCCGTGCCGTTGGAGGTGTTCTCCTTGCTGTAGCGGCAGGTGTCCATGGCGATAATGGTCAGCCCCTCGACCGGTCGCGCAACATAGGACAGGCCGCCGGCCTCATTGCCCGCGGCCGGGGTGAAGGTCGCGATGACGGTCGGATCGGAGTAGACAAAATCGTAGATACGCTTGAAGTCCTCCGGGTGCGTGCGCGTGGCAGGCACGGCCTTACCGTCGGGGGTGTTGAAGTTCTTGGCATTGTAATTGCGGATGTCATGGTTGCCGTTGATGACATAGATCTTCAGCCCCGGAATATCCTGCTGCAGCTGCTGCAGCTGCTTTGCCAGCGCCGCGTGGCACTCCTGCTCGCCGTCCTTGGTCAGGTCGCCGGACACGAGAAGGATGTCGGGCTTGTCCGCGCGGACTTGCTCAAACTTTTCGTACAGGATTGCGGAGCTCTCCTTGAGCAGCTTGCGGTCGCTGTTGAGTGCATGCTCAAAGTCCGCCGTGTCTGCAATCATATCCGGCGAGAGATAATGCAGGTCGGACATGACGGCGATCCTCAGGTTCATGTCCTGCGGCTTGTCCGCCGCAAGAGCCGGAACCGTCAGTGTGAAGACAAGGACTACCGCCAGCAGCAGCGACAGCAGTCTGCTTCCATTGTGCATTCTGGTTTTCATTTCTTCCTCCTGTTTTTTAGATTCCTACAACATTGCACGGCCCCCTGCCGCACAACTGTATTCCTTCCTCACCGTGTAAAATCTGCAGCCGCCCTTGTGTAAAAGCAGTTATAACACGGCATTTTAACTGTATCATGCCGGAGGCCCGATTGCAACCAAAATACAGCAGCAAATGCGAAAAAGCGCGGGCGGCAGCAGGCGGGACCCGATGCGTTTGGAATGGTTCATCTCTTCCTCCTGTAACATTCAAGATTTTGGCTCTTACAAGCTCACGTTTCTGTTTTACACAGCGCGTGTAAAGTCTAAAACCGCAGCCATGTAAAGTTCCCGTGCCGCAAAGCGGTGAAGATTTTACATTCCTGCCTTGACAAGCCGGCGGTTTCGTCCTATCATGAAGTGAACAAACACGGGGAGCCGCTCGGCTGAGAGTAAGCATCCGCTTAGACCCGCATACCTGATTTGGACAATGCCAACGTAGGGATTCATACTGCCGGACCGCAACAGCAGCACTCTTTACGGGCGCCGCTGTTTTTTTCGTGCAGATCACCCGGGAAAGGAGTCATGATTTATGCAACAAGTGCTCAAGACCATGCTGGAAAACGTGCGCGCGAAAACGCCGCTCGTGCACAACATCACCAATTACGTCACCGTCAACGACGTGGCAAACGTTCTGCTGGCGGCCGGCGGCTCGCCGATCATGTCCGACGATGCCGACGATGTCGAGGACATCACGAGCATCTGCGGCGGGCTGAACATCAACATCGGCACGCTCAACAAAAACACCATCCCGTCGATGTTCCTCGCCGGGAAGAAGGCAAACGAGCTGGGCCACATCGTCCTGCTCGACCCCGTGGGCGCGGGCGCGAGCCGTCTGCGCACCGACACGGCCAACCGTCTCATGCAGGAGGTGCGCTTTGACGCCGTGCGCGGCAACATCTCCGAGATCAAGACCCTCTGCACCGGCAGCGGCAGCACCAAGGGCGTGGACGCTGACGCGGTCGACGCCGTGACGGAGGCGAATCTCGACGACGGCGTGCAGCTCGTCAAGACCTTCGCGCAGCGGGCCGGCTGCATCGTCGCCGTGACCGGCGCGATCGACCTCGTGAGCGACGGCGAGCGCTGCTGGTGCATCCGCAATGGCCGCGCGGAGATGAGCCGCATCACCGGCACGGGCTGCCAGCTCTCGGCGCTGATGACGGCGTTTCTGGTCGCCAATCCCGACCACAAGCTCGACGCCGCGGCGGCCGCCGTGTGCATGATGGGGCTCGCAGGCGAGATCGGCTGGGCCAACATGCAGCCCGGCGACGGCAACAGCACCTACCGCAACCGCATCATCGACGCGATTTTCAACATGACCGGCGACGCGCTGGAGAAGGGAGCCAAATATGAACTGCGATAACGCATCTCTGCTGCTCTACGCCGTGACCGACCGCTCGTGGCTGCACGGCCAGACGCTCTATGAACAGGCTGAGCAGGCGCTGCAGGGCGGCGCAACGTTTTTGCAGCTGCGCGAGAAGGAACTCGACGAGGCGCATTTTCAAGAGGAGGCCATCGCGCTCAAGGCGCTGTGCAAACAGTACGGCGTGCCGTTCGTGCTCGATGACAACGTGGCGCTCGCCGTGGCCACGGACGCCGACGGCGTGCACGTCGGCCAGAGCGACATGGCGGCCGGCAAGGTGCGCGAGCTCATCGGCCCGGACAAGATCCTCGGCGTGTCGGCCCAGACGGTGGAAGAAGCGCTGCTGGCCGAGCGCGAGGGCGCGGACTATCTCGGCGTGGGTGCCGTGTTCCCGACCGGGACGAAGGCCGACGCCAACGCCGTGAGCTATGATACCCTGCGCGAGATCTGTGCGGCCGTGTCCATCCCGGTCATCGCCATCGGCGGCATCACGAAGGACAATGTCGCCCGGCTCTCCGGCAGCGGCATTGTCGGCGTCGCCGTCGTGAGTGCGATCTTCGCGCAGCCGGACATTCCCGCCGCCACGCGCGCGCTCAAAGCCGCCGTGCGCACGGCGCTGGACCTGTAACTCCCTGCGCGCGGGCGCAGACAAACATACAAACAGCGGCAGATTGGGGGCACCACTTTCCGTCGCTCAATAAAATTGATGCTGAAAAGGAGACAGAATATGAAAACAGCATTAACGATCGCCGGAAGCGATTCCAGCGGAGGCGCCGGTATTCAGGCCGATCTGAAAGCCATGACCATGAATGGCGTATTTGCCATGAGTGCGATCACGGCGCTGACCGCCCAGAACACAACCGGCGTACAGGGTATTTTTGAAGTAAGCCCGGCATTTCTCGGCCAGCAGATCGACAGCGTCTTTACCGACATCCGGCCTGACGCGGTGAAGATCGGCATGGTCGCGTCCTCCGGCCTCATCGAGGTCATCGCCGAGCGGCTGCAGCACTACGCGGCGCAAAACATCGTCGTCGACCCCGTGATGGTCGCCACGAGCGGCGCGCGGCTCATCTCCGAGGACGCCATCGCCACGCTCGAGGCGCGGCTGCTGCCGCTTGCCACCGTGCTCACGCCCAATATCCCGGAGGCGGAGGTGCTCTCTGGCCTGACCATCGCCTCCCCCGACGACATGATCGCCGCCGGAAAAGCCATCAGCGAGCGCTACGGCTGCGCCGTCCTGTGCAAGGGCGGACACCGGCTCAACGACGCCAACGACCTCCTGTACCGCGGCGGCGGCTACGAGTGGTTCAACGGCAAGCGCATCGACAACCCCAACACCCACGGCACCGGCTGCACGCTCTCGAGCGCCATCGCGGCCAACCTTGCCAAGGGCTTTGATCTCGACACGGCCGTCCGCCGCGCGAAGGACTATCTCTCCGGCGCGCTGGCCGCCATGCTCGACCTCGGCGCGGGCTCCGGCCCGATGGACCATGCGTTCGACCTGAAGCCGGAATACCGGCAGGAGGCCTGAGCGTGAAAAAGACTTCCAGCTTCCAGAACAGCCTCATCTGGTTTGGCGCGGCCGTGTCCATCGCGGAGATCCTCACGGGCACGTACTTTGCGCCCCTCGGCTTCACGAAGGGCCTGCTCGCCATCCTCGTCGGCCATGTCATCGGCTGCGCGATGTTCTTCTTCGCGGGCCTCATCGGCGGCCGCACCGGCCGCAGCGCCATGGGCACGGTCGAGCTGAGCTTCGGCCGCATCGGCTGCCTGTTTTTCGCCGCGCTCAACGTGCTGCAGCTCGTCGGCTGGACGGCCATCATGATCTATGACGGCGCACTGGCCACGAACACCGTGCTCGGCATCGGCAAGTGGGTGTGGTGTCTCGTCATCGGCGGGCTCATCGTGGTGTGGATCGCCGTCGGCATCAAGAACCTCAGCTGGATCAACAAGATCGCCATGGCGGCGCTGTTCATCCTCTCGATCGTGTTGTGCGTGGTGGTGTTCCGCGGCGGCACGCCCGTCACCGCGCCGGACGATAGCCTGAGCTTCGGCGCAGCGGTCGAGCTGGCCGTGGCCATGCCGCTGTCGTGGCTGCCGCTCATCTCCGACTACACGCGCGAGGCCGAAAAGCCCTTCGCCGCCACGCTCTCGAGCACGCTCACCTACGGCGTCGTGAGCTGCTGGATGTACGTCATCGGCATGGGCGCCGCCATCTTCACCGGCGAGGGCGACATTGCGCTCATCATGGTCAAGGCCGGCCTCGGCGTGGCCGCGCTGCTCATCCTCATCCTCTCGACCGTCACGACGACGTTCCTCGATGCATACAGCGCCGGCATCTCCGCCGAGTCCCTGTCGAAGAAGATCAACGGCAAGTACGCCGCGCTCATCGTGACCGTCATCGGCACGGTCTGCGCCATCTGCTTCCCGATGGACGACATCACGAACTTCCTGTACCTGATTGGCTCGGTGTTCGCGCCGATGATCGCCATCCAGATCACGGACTTCTTCCTGCTCCGACGCGGCGGCGTGAGCGGCAGGCTCGATGTGTGCAACGCCGTCGTCTGGGTGCTGGGCTTCGTGCTCTACCGCGTGCTCATGACCGTGGACATCCCGGTCGGCAACACCCTGCCCGACATGGCCGGCACGATGCTCCTGTGCCTGATCGCGCACAAGATCGTCCCGGATAAGACCAGGGCTGCCTGAAGCCTTTTGCGAAAATTGCCAAGCCGAAAACGCCCGCACACCGTGCGGGCGTTTTTGCGTGTCAAACAGAGTTTTGACACGCTCAAACGAGACCCACTGCGTTGGGCTCTCGTTTGAAAAGATCGCGGCTCGCTGCAGCGCACGCGCCGTGCGCGCACGTTTGCGAGCCGAGCGGTATTTTCTCCGCCGCGCATGTCGCCGGAGAAAATGATCAGACTTTCTTTCGCCGCTGCGGCGGCGAAACTCTACGAGGTCTTTGAAAAGCTGCCGAAAACGCCCGCACGATGTGCGGGCGTTTTTGCGTACAGGCGCAAACGCTGCGAGACTTTTTGCGTCTTGAATTCCCAGCAAAGCCGTGTTATTTTAAGGGCAGAAAACACTTTCAGGGAGGCAGGCATATGAAAGATCTCAAACCGACGTGCCGCATCGCCGTGGTGCAGGCGGCGCCGGTGCTGTTTGACAAGACCGCGTGCACGGACAAGGCCGTGCGCCTGATCGCGGAGTGCGCGCAGCATGGCGCAGAGCTCATCGTGTTCCCGGAGCTGTTCATCCCCGGCTACCCGTACGGCATGACGTTCGGCTTCACGGTCGGCGCGCGCAATGAAGACGGCCGCAAGGACTGGCAGCTGTACTGCGGCAACTCCATTGTCGTACCCGGGCCGGAGACGGAGCGCCTCGCCGCGGCGGCAAAGGCCGCGGGCGCGTATGTGAGCATCGGCGTGTCGGAGCGCGACGGCGTGACGGGCACGCTCTATAACTCCAATCTCATCTTCTGCCCGGACGGCACGCTCGCCCCCGTGCACCGCAAGCTCAAGCCCACCGGGGCAGAGCGCGTGGTCTGGGGCGACGCCGACCGCGGGTATTTCCCGGTCGTGGACACGCCGTGGGGCCCGATGGGCAGCCTCATCTGCTGGGAGAGCTATATGCCGCTGGCGCGCACGGCGCTGTATGAAAAGGGCGTGACGCTCTACATCTCGCCGAACACGAACGACAACCCCGAGTGGCAGGCCACCGTGCAGCACATCGCGCTCGAGGGCCGGTGCTATTTCATCAACTGCGACATGGTCTTTCACCGCGCGGACTACCCCACCGGGCTGCACTGCCCGGATGAGATCGCGCGCCTGAACGACATTCCCTGCCGCGGCGGCAGCTGCATCGTCGACCCCTACGGGCACTATGTCGTGCAGCCGGTGTGGGACAGCGAGGACATTCTCTACGCCGATCTCGATATGCAGCGCGTGCCCGCGAGCCGCATGGAGCTCGACGTGTGCGGCCACTACGCGCGGCCGGACGTGCTGCGCCTGACCGTGCAGGACGCATAAAAGGAGCGCGCGTATGAAGCTTGCCATGGCGCAGATGTCCATGACCGGGAGCATGGACGAAAACCTGAAAAGATCCCTCGCCTTCTGCGACGCCGCCGCGGGCAGCGACCTGCTGTTTTTCCCCGAGGTGCAGCTCACTCCGTTCTTCCCGCAGTATGCGGGCCGGAACGTGGACGCCTATGTCGTCCCGGCGGGCAGCCCGACGGTGCGGGCCTTCGCGGACAAGGCGCGCGCATGGGTTCTACCTCTCGCCGAATATGTACCTCGAGCAGGACGGCCGGCGCTACGACGCCTCCCTCTGGCTGACGCCGGAGGGGAACTGCGCGGGCGTGGCCAAGATGGTGCACATCATGCAGGCGGCGCAGTTTTACGAGCGCGACTACTACACGCCGTCCGAGGAGGGCTTTCTCGTGTTCGGCACGCCGTGGGGCCGCGTCGGCATCGTGATCTGCTTTGACCGGCACCTGCCGGAGAGCATCCGCACGTGCGCGCTCAAGGGGGCGGATCTCGTCATCATCCCGACGGCGAACACAAAAGCCGAACCCATGGAGCTCTTCGAGTGGGAGATCCGCGTGCAGGCGATGCAGAACCAGATCTTCGTCGCCATGTGCAACCGCGTGGGGCGCGAGGACGGGATGGACTTCGCCGGCGAGTCGCTCATCGTGCACCCGAGCGGCGACGTGATCTATAAGGCCGACGACCGCGAGCAGCTCATCGTGCAGGAGCTCGACCTCGCCGAGGCGCGGCTCTGGCGCGAGCAAAAGCGCCCGTACCTCAGGCAGCGGCGGCCGGAGTGCTATCTGTAAAAAGAACGATCCCTGCGTCGGAAGTCCGGCGCAGGGATCGTTTCTTATTTATATTCCGGGCACTGGTAGCGGGGCTTGCCCTGACTCTTATGCCCGTACTCGATGGCGGACACCGGGCAGCCGCAGATGCAGGCCATGCAGTGCGTGCACGCGCCGTTCCAGTGCGGGCGGCGCTCAACGATGTCGATGCCGTTGACCGGGCAGCTCAGTGCGCACTTGCCGCAGCCGATGCACGCATCCGAGACCGTGAACGGCCCGGACTTGACAAACCACCGATAAAAGATCGTGTTCACCGGCCCGGTCTTGAACCGGTCGAGCGGGCCGACCTTCGGCGCCGGGAACGGCTCGCCGCGCTGCACGCAGGCAATGCCCCCGTCGATGGACGGCTGCGCCGCCGCGATGATCTGCGCCGACTCCTCCGCGCCGGGCACGTAAAACATGGCGACGTAGTTTTCCGGCATGACGACCTGCAGCACACCCTGATAATCGAGCCCGATATCCGCGCACAGCGCCGCGATGCGGCTGCCGGCGTTGCCGATCTCGCTGCCGCAGGTCATGACAAAATACGCCTTCCGGCTGCCGGTGAAGCGGCCGCGGCGGAGAAAGTCCGCGAAAATGTGCGGGATCTGCCAGCCGTACGTCGGTGAGACGAACACCCACGGCCGGTCGGAATGCAGGTCGGCGGGCGTGTCGTTTCGGATGCATTCGTTCGCGGTGATGAGATCATCGCCGAGGGCGGCGGCGAAGCGCTGGGCAACATAGCGGCTGTTGCCGGTGCCGGTGTAATAGACGATCATGGTGCTTCCCCCAAAGTATGATTTTTGCCCAGTATAGCACACCCGCGCCCCGATTTCCAGCCGGACGTTGTGTCCGCGCGCCCGGTGTGCTACAATGGGGAAAACACCGCGACTTATGGGAGGGACCGCATTTGTATTGGTATACCATCGGGCAGACGCTCACGCAGCAGGAGCACGCGCCCGCGCCGGAGCAGCCCGCCGTCGTGCTGCTGACATCCGAAGAGCTGTCGCACCAGCCGGCGCTGCCCGGTCTGGAGCGGACGCTGCACCACACGCCCCCGGCGCGCGACGCGCGCGTGTGCAAGGCCGAGGTGCGCTCGGACTGTCTGGCAGGCACGCTCGTGCTGCCGCGCCAGGGCAAGGACGGCAAGCCGCTCGCCTGCGGCTATCTCGTCACGGCCACGCGCGTCGTGCTCGTGGACGACGAGAATGCGCTGCAGGGGCTGCTGCGCCGCATCGCCCGGGAAAAGCGCTGGACCGACGGTAGCGTCGGCCGGTTTCTCTACGACTTTTTTGAGCAGCTCATCGCCCGCGACCTGCACCAGCTCGAAAAGATCGAGGACCGCATCGAGGCGCTCGAGGATCAGGTGCTGGCGCACGAGCTGGACGATTTCTCCGCGCCGATGACCGCGCTGCGCAAGGAGACCATGGCGTGGTTTCGCTATTACTCCCAGCTCGACGACGTGGCGTGCGAGCTGCACGAGAACGAAAACGGCTTTTTCACCGACAGCGAGCAGCTGATGTTTCGCATGTTCGAGGACCGGGTCATCCGCCTGCGCGAGGAGTCGCAGCTGCTGCGCGAATCGTGCGCACAGCTGCAGAGCCTGTTTCAGGCCGAGATCGACACGCGGCAAAACCGCATCATGCAGATCCTGACGATCGTGACGACGATCTTCCTGCCGCTGACGCTGCTCGTCGGGTGGTACGGCATGAACTTTGTCGGCATGCCGGAGCTGACGTGGAAGTACGGCTACCCCGTCGTCATCATCGTGAGCATCGTGACCGTGGGCATCAGCCTGTGGGTGTGCAAGAAGAAAAAGTTCTGGTGACGAAAACGCCGGCTGAGGAAACCCTCAGCCGGTGCTTTTTATTTCCCCGCGCGCTCGGCAAAGTGCTCCGGGTTCTCGATCGACGTCAGCCGCAGCGGGAACGCCTGCTGCCCGAGGTCTGCGTAGGTGATGATCCACTCGCCGGAGTCGATCATCATCGCCATCGACAGCAGGTCGGAACAATCGGCCGTGCCCTGCGCGCCCACCGGGAGCGCGCCGACGTTCACACCGTCGGCGTCGCCGAAATCGAGCACTTTCACTTCCAGCGTTTTCGCGTCCTTGTCGCGCGAGAGCACCTCCACGCGCAGGTAGGCATAGCCCCCGTCGAGCGGGAGGTCGCTCATGTCCGGGGCGGGCGTGGCCTCCGCCGCACCGCCGGCGGCGCAGCCCGTGCACAGCAGCACGAGCGCGAGCAAAAGGGTCAGGATACGGATAGACTTCATGCGTTTTCTCCTTTCAAACCGTCCCGGTAGAGATCTCCGGGAGCGATGATGTGACCATCACGGACGGCGGCGTGTACGTGCTCACCGGCGCGCACGCGAACGGCAATGTGACCGTCTCCGGCGGCACGATCGACATCGTCTCCAGCGACGACGGGCTCAGCGCCGCGGGCGGCGCAGACCAGAGCGGCTTCGGCGGCAGAGGGCCGGACAGCTTCGGCGGCAACATGGGCACGCCCCTGCCCCTTCCGTGCAGAGGTGTGCTGACTTTCTGTTTTCTGTTATACCATCGCTGCGGGCGTTTGCCCATATACGCGCGTGTGCACGAGCGTCTCGATCGCGCGCAGCTCGGCGGGCGTGCGCGCGCCGCCGGTCGTGAGCAGGTGCAGCGGGATTGGGCTGCCGCCCGGCGTGAGCGCCGGCTGGAAGTAAGGGTAATCCGCGTTGACCGTAAAGCCGTGCCGCTCGTAAAACCCGATGCGCCGCGCGGCCAGCTCCGTCTCTGGCAGCTCCGCCTCCAGGCAGGCGGGCTTATCAAAGCGCGCGAGCAGCGCGTCGAGCATCTGCCCGCCGATGCCGCCATTGCGGCAGGCGGGGTCTACGGCAAAGTGCTCGAAAAAGACAAAGCCGCCAAAGTCCCACGACGCCATCAGCGCCTGCACGCCGCCGGACGGCGCGCGCAGAATGTCGATCTGATAGGCGCTGTCCGCAAGCAGCGCGCGCTGCCCCGCCTTATCCCGCCGCTCCCCGGCCTACGCTGGGAAGGGTTACAGCCGTTACCGTAAGAACAGGAGTTAGCAGTTATTATCATGAAAACGACATATTTACTTCTATGCCTGTTGGGTCCAGGGGGGACAGTGGCACATTGTCCTGGATCAAACCGCCTTCTTCCCCGAGGGCGGCGGCCAGCCCGGGGACCAGGGCACCCTGGATACGGTCCGGGTGCTGGACACCCGGGAGAGGGGCGACGCCATCGTCCACATCACCGACGGCCCCCTGACCCCCGGCACTTCCGTCACCGGGGAACTGGACTGGGCCCTGCGCTTTGCCCGGATGCAGTGCCACTCCGGGGAGCATGTGCTCTCCGGCCTGGCCCACAGCCTCTACGGCTGCACCAACGTGGGCTTCCACATGGGGGAGGACCAGGTGATTCTGGACTTTGACAAGGAGCTCACCCCCCAGCAGCTGACGGTGCTGGAGGACCGGGCCAACCAGCTCATCACGGAAAACCGCCCGGTCACCGCCCGCTATCCCACCCCGGAGGAGCTGGCGGCCCTGGACTACCGGAGCAAGCTGGACCTGACCGAGCAGGTCCGCATCGTCACCATTGCCGGCTGTGACGTGTGCGCCTGCTGCGCCCCCCACGTAACATGCACCGGGGAGATCGGCCTGGTGAAGCTGGTGGATGCCATGCGCCACCGGGGAGGCATCCGCCTTTGGATGGTGGCCGGCCGGCTGGCCTTGGCGGACTATCAGAGGAAGCAAACCAACATCGCCGCCATCTCCGCGGCCCTGTCAGTGCAGCAGCCCCAGGCGGCCCAGGGGGTGGAGCGGCTGAAGCAGGAGCTCCAGACCCTGAAGGAAACCCTGAAGCAGACCCGCCAGGCGCTCCTGGCGGAAAAGGCCAAAGCCCTCCCCCAGACCCCCGGCAACCTCTGCCTCTTTGAGGATGGCCTGGACGGAACCGGTCTCCGGGTCCTGGCCAACGCGGGCATGGAACGGTGCGGGGGCATCTGCGCGGTCTTCGCCGGCACGGACCAGGCCGGGTACCGCTACGCCATGGGCAGCCAAACCGTGGACCTCCGGGCCAAGGCCAAGGCGCTCCACCAGGCCCTGGGGGGAAAGGGCGGCGGCCAGCCCACCCTGATCCAGGGCGCGGTGACCGCCAGCCGCCAGGAGATTCTGGCCTACTTCCGCTGACCACCCGGAGAAAGGAGGCGCCCCATGGCGAAGAAGAATGCCCGGAACACCCGGGGGAAAATCGTGGAGGCCGCCTGGCAGCTCTTCTACGAGCAGGGCTATGAGGACACCACCGTGGAGGAGATCATCGAGTCCTCCCACACCTCCAAGGGCTCCTTCTACCACTATTTCGACGGAAAGGACGCCCTGTTGAGCACCCTCAGCGACCTCTTTGACCAAAAATACCTGGCCCTCCAGGAGGCCATGGACCCGGCCATGCCCGCCATGGACAAGCTGCTCTTTCTCAACCGCGCCCTGTTCCGCATGATTGAAAACAGCGTCTCCATGGACCTGCTGGCCCGGCTCCTGTCCACCCAGCTGGTAACCAACGGGGAAAGGCACCTGCTGGACCACAAGCGCATCTACTACCGCCTGCTGCGCCGGATCATTGCCGAGGGACAGGCCGCGGGCCAGCTCTCCCAGGGGCGCAGCGTCAACGACATGGTGAAGGTCTACGCCCTGTGTGAACGGGCCCTGCTGTACGACTGGTGCCTGTGCGGGGGGGAGTATCCCCTGTGTGACTACGCCGCCCGGCAAATGCCCCATTTTTTATGTGATTTTCTCCCTCTCCCTTCGTCTAAGAATGGTTCAGGCGAAAACCCTTGATTTTTCTCTATTTTTTCAGAAAATACAGAACACGGTATAGACTAAAGTCTATACCGTGTTCTGTATTGCGTTCTTTTTTTCGTCATGGTATGATAGAATCCTATTCTGTTTCTGGTCGTTCCCGGCGCCTTCCCACGGCCCTGGGCCGGCCGGCTATTTTTGAGGAGAGGAAAGAGAGATACCATGACAACATCCCAATTCTGTATCATTGCGACCATTGTGGTCTATCTGGTCGCCATGGTGCTGGTGGGGGTCTATTGCAGCCGGAAGGGCGGGGGCTCCAGCTCCCACGAGTTCTACCTGGGCGGCCGCAAACTGGGTCCCATCGTCACCGCCATGAGCGCCGAGGCTTCGGACATGAGCAGCTACCTGCTCATGGGTCTGCCCGGCCTGGCCTACCTGTGCGAATGAAGCACGGAGTTTACCGTAGTTTAATATTTTATTGTTCTGCAAGAAAGGTAATTTGGTGAATTCCCAACCTAACGATACCGAAGGATAGAAGAAGCTGCGACTACCGCGTGGCATTGTTGACACATAGTCGTTACGTCCGGTTACGGTCAGGTACACCTGATCTTGCCATGACATTGAAAGGCTTCCGAAAAAGCCCACTGTACGTTCTTGTCGCTTATATTCACTGGATGTCAATGAAGTGGCATTTCCAATATTGGTAAAACCGGGAAAATTGAAGTTACTGCCGTAATAGTCCCAGTTACGAATGCTCTCATGATTGAACTCATTACCTAATATTACATTCACCAAGGCCACAGGCAGCGGCGGTATGCTTCTGCTGGCGCTGGCCGTGGTGGTCGT
>OGWV01001279.1_pt1 | contig 15948 bp, 15 predicted proteins | sample 1576081 | NCBI WGS metagenome assembly OGWV01 (sample SAMEA3541541, study PRJEB24748) | human gut metagenome | biome: human gut; feature: human-associated habitat; material: faeces | place: China | collected 2012 | reverse complement strand
CACAGTCAGCAGGACTCAGGGTACAGGACTTGGAATGGGGATTGCTAAAAAGCTAATTGATTTAATGAATGGAACAATTAAAGTTGAAAGTCAATTAGGTAAAGGGACGAGATTTACTGTTAAAATACCAAGTAAAATATCTCAAAAAGAAGATATTTTATATCAACCTTCTTTAGAGCCGATTGAAAATAGAAATCTTAATAATAAAAAAATTTTATTATTTGAAGATAATGATTTTAATGTAGAAATTATTATTGAATTATTAAAAGAAAAAGGATTATATCTTGAAAGAGTGGCTAATGGTATAGAATGTTTAGATATTTTAAAAGAAAAAGATTATGATCTAATATTAATGGATATTCAAATGCCTTTAATGAATGGTTACGATACGACCATTGCAATTAGAAAATTAACTGATCAACAAAAAGCACAAATACCTATTATTGCACTTACAGCTAATGCTTTTGCGGAAGATCGTCAAAAAGCATTGGCAGTAGGTATGAATGATTTTATTGCTAAACCGATAGATCTGCAAATTTTATTACCATTATTAGCAAAATACTTATAAATCGATTATTTGATCGGTTTATTTTTATTGACAAAAAATAGAAAATGAATTATTGTTGATATGTCAACTATAGGAGGAACTATGAATTTAACACGTTTAATTTCTATTCTTCATAATCAAAAAAACAGTTATATGAATGTTCAACTTAAAGATATAGGACTATCTCATGGACAAGCAATTGCTTTAAAGATTATTTATGAAGAAGCTACAATCAAACAAGAGGATTTAAATAAAAGATTACAGATTGATAAAAGTGCGGTTACAAGAATATTAAATACTTTAAAAGAAAAGGGTTTGATTATTAAAGAAATAGCCAAGGAGGATAAAAGAAATCAAATGATTTCTTTAACTGAAAAGGGAAAAGTTCTTTATCCTCAAATAAAGAATATTATTGAAAAAACAAATGAAGTAATGTTAAAAGGTATTAATCAAAATCAACAAACATTATTAAATGAATTAATTTTAAAAATGAAAGATAATTTGGAGGAAAAAAATGAAAAATGATGATAAAATGGGAACTAAAAAGGTTTTACCTTTATTAGTAGAATTTTCAATTCCAGCAATTATAGGAATGTTAGTTAATGCAATTTATAATATCGTCGATCGTATGTTTATCGGAAATGCACCAGAACTTGGATCTGTTGGATTAGCAGGTATTAGTATTTGTTATCCAGTAACCCTTGTTTTAATGGTCACAATACGTTTTGCAAGTTTCTCCTCTATTTTTTTATTGAACCATTCTTTTTACCTTGTTGCCAGATGTAAAAGTCCAGCCAAATTATTTATTTTTCTTGTTTTGCTTGTCTGCCTTGTTCACGCCGAGCAGGCCCTTGATGATGAATCCGACACCGACGCCGATTGTGCCGAGGATCAATGCCAGTTCGAGTCCGCTCATATAACGCATCGATACATTCAGTGAAATGACAAGGCATACAAAAAATGCAATGCACAATCCGATCAGTGAAAGTCCGGTCAGCATGTTCGGCTTCACAATAAATGCGATAAATGCCACAACGATGAGCACAATCAGAATACCTCCGACATTCACGCGTCCCATCCGGTAAAATAGCGTGAAGCTGCTCACGACAACATTCTGCAAGAAGATGATCACCCCGATGATTGTAAGTACGATTCCTAATAAAAACTGCAATAATTCTTTCATTCGTTCCTCCCTGTTTTTCTCTTAGAAAATGATTACATACTTATGTCTGATTCTATCATACTTCGACAAAGCTGTACACACAAAAAACTGCTGCCAATGCTTGCATAACTTAACATTGACAACAGTTTCATTCTATCTTTATCAACAACTTTTATATCCTATCCATGCAGGCGCACCGCTGCCGCGATCCTTCCGGCAATCCACATGACCGACGCTGCGATCAGGAATATCAGAACAAAGCCATTCACCTTTTCTTTCCAACGCATCGCCACGATAATTGTATCTCCGATTACGGCAATGGCTACCGGAATTACATAGAATAGATTGACTGCATTTCCTATCAGCACTTTGTACATCAAGACTGCGAACGCTGCAACAAGTGCAAGTGAAACAACCGCCTCTATCACATGAAAGAGGATGGCTTTCTCAATTTCCGAATGATACATGACCGGAATTGCCATGGAAAATAATATCAGGTAGATTAAAGACATCCATAACAATACACGATCTTCCGCCTGTGCGTTTACGCATGCCGTCTTGATAACCAAAGCCGCAATCAGCATTCCGTAAGATGCAAACTGGATTCCCGGAATCGTATATTCCGTATGTACCATTCCGGACACAAGAATGACTCCTGCGGTTATGGAAAGCATCCGGTAATCAATGGAATGATACACATTTATATCCAGCGTAAATAATGATTTCAGGAACGCTGCATTCCCCACTGCCAATAAAACAAAAAATGCAGCAAGCGATAAGAACACAGCCAGATACACATAACTATTGAAGCCGCTTCCGAACAGTTTTACGTCCTTATCTCTTATAGAACGCACGATGCTCTGTGCGCGTTCTGCAAATAAAATGATGAAATATAACATAATCAGCCAGTTCATAACCAGTGCTGATACTCCAACCCGTAAATCCATGACAATTTCTCCTTCTACAACTCCAATGATGCAAGAATCTCTTTCAATGCATCTGCCGATTCCTTTAATTTCAGAGCCTCTTCGCCACTTAATTTAATCGGAATATCTGTCTCCACGCCATCCGCACCGACAATCGCCGGCATACTTAAGACCACATCCTCAATACCATACGCACCATGTATCATGTGTGAAACTGGCAGGATGGATTTCTCATCCCGCATGATCACCTCACAGATTCTCCTTACAGACATCGCAATTCCATAATACGTCGCATGCTTCCGGTTAATAATTTCATATGCACTGTTCCTTACCGCATCTGCAATTTCCCTCGTATTTTCCTTATGCTGGTAATGTCCACGCATCTCGCACATCTCACTTAACTCCACACCGGAGACATTCGCAGACGACCACGCAACAACTTCGCTATCACCATGTTCGCCCACGATAAACGCATGCACACTCCTGCTGTCCACCGACAAATGTTCACCCAGCTTGTATTTCAGTCTGGCACTGTCTAACACTGTGCCGGAACCGATCACCCGCTGCTCCGGAAGTCCAGATAATTTGATTGCTACCTGTGTCAGAATATCCACCGGATTTGCTACCACAAGCAGGATTCCACTAAAATTCCGCTTTGCAATCTCCGGGATAATAGACTTGAAAATAGCCACATTCTTGTTCACCAGATCCAGTCTTGTCTCCCCCGGTTTCTGTCCGGCTCCCGCGGAGATAATCACGATTGCCGCATCTGCAACATCGTCATAATCTCCTGCATAAATCCGCATTGGAGAAGCAAATGGGATTCCATGGCTGATATCCATTGCCTCTCCCTCTGCTTTGTTTCTGTCTGCATCAATCAATACAATCTCTGTAAATAACCCACTCTGCATCAAAGCGAAGACGGATGCCGATCCCACAAATCCACAACCGATCATAACCGCCTTTTTTGCATTCACTTTATTATTTCCCATAAATGGTTCCCCCTTTCATATATACAGTGATTTAATAACGATAATTATTACTACTTTAGTATAATAATAATTCTATAATTTGTCAATTTGTATTTATAAAAAAACACGCAGATCACTGTCCTCTATATGTTTTGTTTCTACTATATTGTCAATAATAAAATTGTAATTCTATTTGTTTTTGAAAAATAAACACTCTTCCTCATTGCACTGTACACCATCCGAATTTCGAAGATTCAGATGGAATACGTGACCACTTTCCGGATGGCCCGCACCAAACGCCCGCGTTACATGTGCTACACCTATATCATTCATCCTCTTATCCAGCTCTATCGTGTGAAACCGCAGATCATCATTCACACTGTACATCAGATACGCTTCCGGAAAATCCGCATTCATATATGCTAACTGATCCATGAACAACTGGTACTGTTCTTCAGACACAACCAGCGTGCCATCTTTCCTGAGATACCAGTTTGAGATCATGTCATCCCGTTTTCCCATGTCGTATGCACCACAATTCAGGCAAACACGAACCGGCAGCTTATCATAGGTAAAATAATCCAGTTTCTCCCGATATTCCTGATTTGACGCAGCAATGCAATACTGCGCAGTGAGCTGTGCTCCCGCTGAATCTCCCAACATGAAAAACCGATTCATATCCAGGTCAAACACCCGCGCATGATCATCAATATATTTTACGAGATATGCCACATCCTCTATAGCAGACGGATATTTATTCTGCGGAGCCAAACGATAATTAAAATTCACAACTACGAATCCGCTTTGTGCCAGATGACAGCAATAATGGCTATACAGTTCTTTATCTCCATAAAACCAGCCACCACCATGCACACTGACAATCACCGGATATGCTTTATCCGAATCTCCCATATAAGATGCCGGCACACAAAGATCAAACAGACTGTTCGATACATAACTGTCTGAATCAATGTCCGACGCATCCCCGGATGATGCATACAGCATCCCCCTTTTCTTATCCATCTTCCAACTATCCAAAATTGCAGCAAACCGCTCTACATCCAATTTCTTCTTATAATCTAAATTCTTGATCTGTACAACGTTTTCCGGATATTCCAGATCTTTGTCGCGCAATCCATCATTCACCATCCACGCATGGCGCATATTCACCCATGGCGGAAGTTTTCTGTCCTCCGCTCCACACTTCATAATCTCTGTAACATTTATCATAACCGATCTCCTCCTCAGAATCGTCCCTCTGTCTTATGTTGTCCTCTTTTTTCTCTTATTCTCATACATAGACTGATCCGCCATATTAAGATAATCCTGCAGGCTTTTCTGCTTATCCGGCGTATCTATGAAAAACGCCCCTGGTAACATAAAACCCCGGGGCGCATTCAATAAATCGTCAGTTATAAATTAGTTACAGCGTTCATAACGAACCGTAATCGCTTTTATCTCCTTGGCTAAAGTCTTATTTAACGCTTTGCTGTCTACCCGCCATCTCCAATTGCTACCAACCGAAGAAGGCGTATTCATTCTCGACCTGTTGTCTAAGCCAAGGTAATCCTGAATCGGAACAATACAGATTTTCGCATTGCTTCGCATGATTACGCCAATGAGCGGAATATACATTTTATCTGCCGGTGTATAGTAATCACACAGATAATCTCTTGCTTTTTTCCTGCCTTCGTCATCGACCTCCTGCCACCAGCCCACCAGTGTCTCATTGTCATGCGTGCCTGTATACGCTACACAATTCTCAATATAATTATGAGGTAAATACTCCCTCGCCGAACCCGTATCTCTTGTGTCAAATGCGAATTCCAACACTTTCGTTCCCATGAACCCGCTATCTGCAACAAGCTTACGAACGGTATCCGTTATATAACCAAGGTCCTCCGCAATCACGGATTTCCTGCCAATCTTCTTTTCGATTGTACGGAACAAATCCATGCCCGGACCTTTCTTCCAACTGCCATTTACCGCGGTCTTATCTCCATATGGGATGGAATAATATTCATCGAAGCCACGGAAATGATCAATACGAACAACATCATATAACTCAAAGCAGAATGAAAGCCGTTCAATCCACCATGCATACTCTGTCTTTTTGTGGTAATCCCAATCATAAAGAGGATTTCCCCACATCTGCCCATCAGCCGAAAATCCGTCTGGCGGACATCCCGCAACAGCCTTCGGTGTACAATGTTCATCTAACTGGAACAATTCCGGATGCGACCATGCATCTGCACTATCCAATGATACATAAATCGGAATATCTCCGATAATTTTAATTCCTTTTTTATTGGCGTAAGCCCTGAGCTTATACCACTGGTTGAAAAACTGGAATTGCATAAATAACTGAAAATCAATCTCGTCTGCCAGCTTCTCCTTATATTCACGTAAACCTTCTTCTGTACGACTATGAATTGCCTCCGGCCACTCAGTCCAGTTCATTCCACCAAAATGATTTTTTACCGCCATATATAAGCAATAGTCATATACCCACGCTTCATTCTTCTCCAAGAACGCCTTATATTCTGTACTGTTCTTATGCCCGCTTCTCTCACAAGCCTTGCGGAGCAATACATACCGTCCATTATATTGTTTTTCATAATCAACAAACTGTTCGTCTGTTCCAAAGTCAACACTATCACATTCTTCTCTTGTCAATAAACCTTCGCTAATTAATGTTTCCAGATCTATGAAGTACGGATTCCCGGCAAATGTGGAAAACGACTGGTATGGAGAATCTCCATATCCGGTAGGTCCCAAAGGTAAAATCTGCCAGAACGTCTGACCGGCTTCCACTAACCAATCCACAAATTTATATGCTTCTTTGGAAAAGCAGCCAATTCCATACTTTGATGGCAGACTGGAAATCGCGAACAATATTCCTGCTGTTTTATCCATATATGTCCTCCATATACGTCAAGGCAAAACAATTATACTCTGCGTACGCTTTCGCCCTCGATCAGATTGTGTGGGGCATAATCGTGTTCACACCCCAGTGTATAATGTATGTGCTTCATCAAAAGCTCCACACTCCGCTTCGCAATGCTGTTTATGTCCTGACCCATTGTTGTAATTCTCGGTGTGTAAAATCTCGATATGACTGTACCATCGAAACCTACCACCGATATATCATCCGGTACTTTTTTCCCGGCATCTTCTATTGCCCGAATTGCGCCAACCGCAATTGTATCTGACAGCCCGACAATCGCTGTCACATGTATGTTCTTTTCAAGTAACTTTTTTGTTGTCTCATAACCTGCCTCATACGAATACCGGCAAGCCATATAATTCTTATCCGGATCAAACTCCAGACCACTTTTTTCAAAGCCTTTTTTACACCCAAGATACCGCGAGAAACTGATCTGTTTATCTGAAATCTCGCCCCCCATTACGACAATATCTTTGTGTCCGTAGCCTGTTAAATACTGCACGAGCTCCATGGTTGCAGCCTCATCATCGACACATACGGAAGAAACATTGTCGAGCGCTAACTCCTTTGCACTCGTAGTTGCAACAACACAGGGGATTTCAAGTTCATTCATACGTTCATCAAAAAGAGCTAAATTCGCACCGAGAAAAATAATCGCTTTTGAGGTTTTGTCACGAACGAATTTTAATGCCTCTGCAACCTCGTCCCCATCTTCATCGATAATCTGGCAGGATACAACCTCGTCCAGTTCTGACAGCAAAAGTGTAATCCGGTCAAGAATCTCCATGAAGAAACTATTGTGTCGTCCTTTCATGATAATTGTAACTGTATTTCCGCCACATCGTTTCAGCTTTCTGGCATTTCCGTTTGGTTCAAAATTGCTCTCTTCGATAATTTTCAATATCTTTTCGCGTGCTTTCTCACTTACACCCGGTTGTTTGTTTATTACTCTGGATACGGTGCCAATACCGTATCCAGATAATTTTGCTATATCTTTGATTGTCATATAATCGCTCCCGTAAAATTGTGATTATATATTAACCCTTAACAGCGCCAGCCGCAACCCCTTTGACAATATATTTCTGAGCGCATAAGTAGAATACAACAACCGGAATGATTGCCATGATCAGGCATGCCATAATCGCACCCATATCAACACGTCCGTAGCTTCCCTTCATGTACTGGATAACAATGGAAATTGTCTTGAATTCCTTAATATCAAGTACAAGGTATGGAAGAAGGAAGTCATTCCAGATCCACATTGCTTCAAGAATACCTACAGAAATGAATGTAGGCTTCATCATAGGAACTACTACACAGAAGAATGTCCGGAGTGGTGAGCAGCCATCAATCATTGCAGCTTCTTCCACTTCTACCGGAATTGACTTTACAAATCCGGTGAACATGAATACCGCAAGTCCGGCACCAAAACCGAGATATACAATCACGATTCCCCAAGGTGTATTCAGATGGAGGGAGTCTGCCGTTCCGGAAAGTGTAAACATAACCATCTGGAACGGTATAACCATAGAAAACACACATAAGAGGTAAATCATTTTTGTAAAAACATTCTTAACACGGGTAATAAACCAGGCTGTCATGGAACAGCAGATCAGGATAACCGCAACTGAAAATACTGTAATAAATAACGTCCAGCCCACAGCTTTCAGGAAATCATATTGCGTAATTGCTGTCTTATAGTTTTCAAGTCCAACATAGCTTTCCTCTGTAGGCAGCTTAAATGTCTCAAGGTTGATGAACGTCTTCGACTTCATCGAGTTAATCAATACGATAAAGATTGGAGCAACAAATACAATTGAAACGAGTGTAAAAAATAATGTTGCAAGTATTCCCATCACTTTCTTTTTCATTACTGCTGCACCTCCTTATCTCTTGTCAACTTTAACTGTAACAATCCAATCGCTACTACAATTATGAAGAACACAACTGCCTTCGCCTGTCCAACCCCTTCAGCTCCTACTCTGCCATAGAATGTGCTATAAATATTCAGGGCAAGCATTTCTGTCTTATGAAGTGGCTCACCACCTGTAAGAGCAAGGTTCTGATCGAATAACTTGAACGAATTCGTAATCGTCAGGAATGTACAAATTGTAATCGATGGCATCATGTTCGGAATTGTAATTTTAAACAATCTCTGCATTCTGGTAGCTCCGTCGATCATAGCCGCTTCCTGAATATCTCCGGGGATCGCCTGAAGTCCCGCGATGTATACGATCATCATGTAACCAATCTGCTGCCATCCTACAAGAATAACCAGTCCCCAGAAACCTAATGTTTCATTCAACTTCAGGGCTGTATCAAACTTCACGAAAATACCATCAAAAATCAGCTGCCATACATAACCTAATACAATACCTCCGATCAGGTTTGGCATAAAAAACACTGTACGGAAAATATTCTTTCCTTTGATATTCTGTGTCAACGCCAGTGCGACTAAAAATGCAAGTACATTGATCAACACAAGTGAAACGATTGCAAATAACGTAGTGAATTTAAATGATCCAAGGAAATTTGAATCTTTAAATGCTTCTATATAGTTTTGTATTCCGACAAATTTTGCATCCTTGATTGTTGTAAAGTTACAGAAAGACAAGTAAATACCTTCAATAAAAGGAATAATAAATCCTATCAAAAATGCAGCCATAGTCGGTAACAAAAATATTGGCCAATATTTTTTTACCGCCTTTTCCATCTTATACCTCCTACGCCCTTGAACAATTACCTTCTAAAAAAGGGAGGAACTGTCTCCTCCCTTTTTAATTACAGGTTGTTTTATCAGGCTTCCTGATCCTAGTTTCCTGCTGCCTGACTCTCTGTAGCCCAGCCTTCAACGAATGCTTTCTTTACAAGATCCCAATTCGCATCTGTCTGATCGGAAGCATATACAGTAAGAGCTGATCCTACTTCGTTCTTCCATGTCTCAGAAGGCATTGTTGTGAAGTTCCAGCTTACAGGTGTCTTGCCATCTGCCACATACTGGCTTGCGATATTCACAAGAAGGTTATCTGACTCAAGGTTCTTCTTGAATGGAGTAACAAATCCCATTCCGTCTGCTCCGGATGGCATTGCACCCTGTGAACCGCAGATTGCCTTAAGTGCTGTATCGTCTGTAGAAAGCCATGCCATGAAATCTTCTGTTGCCTTGATGTCTGCTTCGGAAGCCTTAGCATTTACACACCAGTAGTTCTCTGTACCTGTACAAAGTCCCTGATTCTCTTCTCCGTCTACACCGATATAAATCGGAAGCATTCCGAGATTCTCATCACCGACTGAGCTTATATCTGAGTATGCCCATGTACCATTCTGGTAAAATACTGCTTTTTCTGCTACGAACTCAGCGACTGCATCATCACCGGTCTTAACACTGAGCTGCTTAGGATCTGTTGTTGAGTTATTAATGTACAGATCCCAGATCTGACGGTAGTTATCCAGGTATGTGCCCTTGATTGCCTTTGTGTTGTTGATTCCGTCTGCCTGATACTCATAGTATACAGGAAGGTTTGCAAGGTGAGTCTTAAATCTCCAGTCTGAAGAACCATCCATACCTGCGGATGTAAATGCATCAAATCCAAGCTCATCACGTCTTGCTGTAATATCTTCTGCTACCTTCTTCAGGTCTGCAAAGTTCTTGATGTCATCCATGGAGTAACCTGCCTCCGCAAGAAGCTTCTTATTGCAGATGATACCATAGGACTCAATAACATATCCGATACCTGCTACCTTATCGCCATCCTTCAAAGCGAAATCCTCTGAAGTAAGCTGCTTGTAAACTTCTGTGTCAGACAAATCTGCACAATAATCCTTCCATGATGCCAGACCGACCGGACCATTTACCTGGAACAATGTAGGGCATTCTGATTTACCCATCTCACTCTTAAGAGTTGTCTCATACTGACCGGATGCGGCTGTAACAACGGTTACCTTTACGCCTGTCTCCTCTTCGTAGATCTTGGCAAGCTCCTGCCACTGGGCATCTGCTTCCGGCTTAAAATTCAAGTAATATACCGAACCCTTATCAGCCGATGCATCCTTCCCTCCTGAAGTTCCCTTTCCTCCACAACCTGCAAACAGTGACATCATCATTGTTGCAGCTAATCCTAAAACTGCTAATTTCTTCTTCATGCTTTTTCCTCCTCTAATCTTTTCATTTGCTTTGTTTATAGTTACGTATACGTTCCTTGGAAACGTTTGTTGTATCGTTTTTGGTAACGTTTCCATTTCATGAGTCAATGATACAACATTTAAAAACTTTTTGCAATCAAAAAAGTCAACTTTTTGTTTATTTAGTCAAATTACACAGCAATTTTGAATTTTTTTTGTTACTTATCACCAATTTCTGCGTGCATTTGCTATCAATGGATCCTATTTTATTATTTTCCAAATATCGTTATTATATTCAGCAATTGTACGATCGGATGAGAAAAATCCTGCTTTCGCAATATTCACCATCATCTTCTGCGCCCACGCCTTACGGTCCTCATATTCCTTATAGGCACGTTCCTTGGCATCAACATAAGAATCAAAATCAATAAATGTCATGAACCAGTCTTTGTTGAGAAGCTCATTATACAAACGATGCAGCATTTCTGCATTTCCAAGTGCTATCACTGCGTCGCTGATAATAAAATCAACGGCTTCCTTCAATACCGGATTGTTCTCATAATATGTTCTTGAGACATAGTCAGCCTTCGCATAATGCTCAATCACCGCATCACTTGACTCTCCAAAGATATAGATATTGTCGTCACCAACAAGCTGATGGATTTCAACATTCGCACCATCTTCTGTTCCGAGAGTAACCGCGCCGTTCAACATGAACTTCATATTTCCAGTTCCGCTTGCTTCTTTTGATGCAAGTGAGATCTGCTCCGAAATATCACAGGCAGGAATTAATTTTTCTGCAAGCGTAACATTGTAGTTTTCTACCATAACTACGTTCAGATACGGGCTCACTTCCGGATCGTTGTTGATCAATTCCTGAAGGCACAGGATCAAATGAATAATATCCTTTGCAATCGTGTATGCAGGTGCAGCCTTTGCTCCAAATATAACCGTAACCGGCGTAGTCGGCAGCTTGCCCGCTTTAATCTCCAGATACTTATGAATAACATAAAGTACATTTAACTGCTGACGCTTGTACTCATGCAGACGCTTTACCTGGATATCAAAAATCGAGTTTTCGTTTAATTCGATTCCCTGTGTTTCCTTGAAATATTCTTTGGCGCGAAGCTTGTTCTGATGTTTAATTTCAAGAAGCTTTTCAAGTTTGTCATCATCGTCTACAAATGCAAGTAATTTTTCTAATTCCATTGCATCTTTCTTGTATCCGTCCCCAATCCACTCCGTGATCGTATCAGATAACAGTTCATTACAATAGAGAAGCCAGCGGCGGAATGTAATGCCGTTTGTCTTGTTGTTGAACTTCTCAGGATAGATTTTGTAAAAATTATTAAGCTCCGAATTCTTCAAAATCTCTGTATGAAGATACGCAACGCCATTTACACTAAATCCATAATGAATATCGATATGTGCCATGTGAACGAGATCATTCCGGTCGATAATTGCCACACTCTCATCGCTAAACCGTCTTCTTACCTTATCATCCAGAATCTCAATAATCGGGACAAGCTGCGGAACAACCTCTGCTAGATAATGTCTAGGCCATTTCTCAAGTGCCTCAGCCAAAATTGTATGGTTTGTATATGCGCAGGTCTTACTTACAACATAAATCGCCGCATCCATGTTCATCCCTTCCGCTACAAGCAGGCGAATCAACTCAGGTATGATCATGGTTGGATGTGTGTCGTTGATCTGGATTACTGCGTAGTCGAACAAATCATAAAGGTTACTTCCCTTCGCCTTACACTCATCGATAATGAGTCTTGCGGCATTGCTTACCATGAAATACTGCTGGTAGATACGAAGCTTTCTTCCATCTTCGTCACTGTCATCCGGATATAAGAACAATGTCAGGTTCTTCTCTATGTCTGTTTTATCAAACTGATGATTTGCATCCACGATGGACTCATCCACCGTTTCTACATCGAATAGGCATAATTTGTTGGTACGGTTATTGTAACCTGTTACATCAATCTCATACAATCTCGACTGCACCGTGCATTTTCCAAATGTAACAGGGTATGTCACATCTGTTTTTCTAAGCCAGCTTTGATCCTTGATCCATGGATTAATCTGCTCTTTCTGCATTCTGTCTTCGAACACCTGCTTAAACAAGCCAAGGTGATAATTCAATCCAATACCCGCACCCGATAATCCAAGTGTTGCGATTGAATCAAGGAAACATGCAGCAAGTCGCCCCAGACCGCCATTTCCAAGAGATGGCTCTACCTCAATCTCCTCAATCTCCGCAAGTGTCTTTCCGCTTTCGGCAAGCACTTTTTTGACGTCCTCATAGATTCCAAGATTGATCATGTTATTCGAGAGCAGCTTTCCAATCAGAAATTCTGCCGATACATAATAAATCTTCTTTTTCGTTTCTTCCATGCGGCGGTCATCTGCTAACTGCTTTGTCAGGTTGAGCAATGCATAATATACTTCTTCATTGCTGCTTTGTGCGATTTCTTTTCCAAGCAGTTTTTCAAGTTCCTGTTTTACCTTCATCGTATACCCCTTTCGTTTTCACTTGAGCTTTTGTACGCTCTTTTATAGTAATACAATATCACGAATTGGAAACGTTTCTCTTGCAAAATAGTATCATAATATGATACTATTCTATCGATCAGGAGGGTGTTTGCCATGAAAGAGATTGTAAATCCAGACTCTGCGTCTAATATCGAATTAAATGAAAACAAGATTCACTTTCAAAATGAATATCAATATAACACCTATATATGTTCGATTCCGATGGATTTTGCAAGTGTACCGGTTCATTGGCATGACGAGTTCGAAATGATAGTTATCAAGAAGGGACGCGGATACGTTACCCTCAATTTTCAGAGATATAAGGTTTCATCCGGAGATATCGTAATCGTTCTTCCCGGAATGCTTCATTCCATTGAAGGTAAACAGAATTCGACTATGGAATATGAAAATATACTTTTTTCAAAGCACTTTCTTGCCTTTGGTGCAGATGACGTGACGCAGCAAAAATTTATCGATCCTTTTTTTAACGGAGATATCCAGATTCGTCATTATCTGACACCCGGGCACGCGTTATACAAGGAAATCAGCAATATTATTGATTTATTAGATGAAAAAAGCGATGAAAGAGACTATGCGTATCAGCTTTTTATCAAGGGGGGGCTTATCCAGATTGTATACCTGCTGATTACGCACCCGCCAAAAGTAAACGAGACTGCGCAAAGTGATAAGCATGAAGAGAAATTGAAAAGTATCATCCGGTATATCTCCACACATTATTATGAAGATATATCCATCGAAGAAATTGCAGATTTCTGCCACTATAGTCCATCGCATTTTATGAAATTTTTTAAGATCCATACCGGAATGAGCTTTATCTCATATGTGAATGACTTCCGTGTCACAGAAGCACGTGCAATGCTCACATCCACCAATGATTCGATTCTTGAAATCTCACAGAAATGTGGATTCTCAAATCTGTCGAATTTCAACCGGATGTTCAAAAGAAAATATGGTATAACACCAAGGCAGGTACGCAGCTGAGTCTGCCGCATACTCATTCGTATTCGTGTACCACGCGTCGCCATTTGGCTTTACTACACATGGATAAGAGTAGAAGGCAGCATTACAGAAGATACACGCCGTGAAGCCCGTGTTGCAATGATGGAAGACAATAAGGCTTCTTTGCTCCTGCTGACAAAGCAGATTGCAGAGCAGGAAAATGTTACCGAACAACTGAAAGCCGACAATGCTATGTTGTGGGTGCAGAAAATGAATGAAATTCAGTCCAGAGGTAGAGAAGTCATTTACAACGAGATTATTTACGCATAGTAAGAATTAGGGCGGTAAGCCAGCTTTTGGCTTACTGCCCTTGTTTTGCTATTTAAAAATATTTTGAAATAGCCATTGAAAAACGAATGCTAAACTGATATAAACTATTTAAAGATTATTTGAAATAGATTAGGGCGTGGAAGATTGGCTATAAATGAAGTGTTAGCTGCTTTAGCAGACGATACTCGTCGAAAAATTCTGCTAAATTTACAGGAAGGAAAAATAAGCTCAGGCGATTTAGCTATCGCATTGGATATGACACCACAGGCATTATCCTATCATTTATCAAAGCTAAAAAGGCAGACTTGATTTACGAAACTCGATATAAAAATTTTATTTACTATGAATTAAATTTATCTATCCTTGATGAAACAATTATGTGGATAAGTAAATTACGTGGAGGTCAACAATGAAAAAGAAAAAAATCATTTTTTATAGTCTTATGTTTTTGCCATTGATAGTTGTTTTGATTGCCTTACCGTTCTTACCAGAGCGAATTCCAGCTCATTATGATTTCAATAATCAAGTAACACGTTGGGGCAGTAAATACGAAACATTAATTTTCCCTGTGATCACAGTTTTATTTGGCTACTTTATGCTTGGTATGGCTAAATCCTCTTCAAAACAAGAAGAAAATGGGAGTAACAACGAAAATGTATGTATTGTGGCAGGAATTGTATCTCTTACACTTTTTAACGCTATGACAGGTTATTTCTTGTATGCTGATTTCAATTCGATTGAAAATCTTTCTTCAATTGCACTTGATATTAATCAACTTTTATTTGGACTGCCTGGTGTTGCAATGATTATATTAGGCAATATTATGCCAAAACTACGAATGAACTCAATCGCAGGACTGAGAACAGTATGGAGTATGAAAAATGAAACAACGTGGAAAAAAAGCCAACGCTTTGGCGGTATTTCATTTATTGTAGGCGGGGTTATTATAATCATAGTATGCTTTTTAACGAAAGGCTTTTCTTGTTTCTGGTGGACAATGGGCATCGTAGCAATTCTTTTGATTATTGACACCTACTATACCTACACATTATCCAAAAAATATTGATATAGTAATACGTGTTTATTGAAAACTTTTATATGCATTTATCAAACACTGTAGTGCTATACTAATGTTACAACATTAGTATAGCACTACAACTGAATACATAAGGTAAGAACATTAAAATGCCGATTTCCCTTGAAAATACAAGGGTTTCGGAGGATTAAATAGATAAACTTGAATTTAGCGATTTCTTTTTCCGGTATTCTCTGTCCCACGGATTTCCTCATGATAGAAATAATCTACGATCACCGGATGCCCCTGCGGGACTCTGCCATAAGGCATTTCATTATCCACAAAGGCACAATCATACTTCTTAGCCATTTTCTCAGCTTTTACTTCAAGTGCTTCAAAGTAGCTGCGGTTATGCTTGTTATAGATC
>OGWV01001267.1_pt1 | contig 15999 bp, 16 predicted proteins | sample 1576081 | NCBI WGS metagenome assembly OGWV01 (sample SAMEA3541541, study PRJEB24748) | human gut metagenome | biome: human gut; feature: human-associated habitat; material: faeces | place: China | collected 2012 | reverse complement strand
CGTAGTATGGGTTACATGCTTCTCTTGCCTGGAAGAAGATATCCGGGTTCTGAGCTGAACCTCTCTGGCATGGGTGATTTGGATTCAGTGCATGATTTCTGAATGCATCGATTGCGTCCATATCTACCAGATCTTTCAAATCTTCATAATCCCATGTCTCAATCTTCTGAATCTCGTGTGATGTACGGAATCCATCGAAGAAGTTGATAAATGGAAGTTTTCCTTTTAATGCTGCGCAGTGTGCAACTGGTGTTAAGTCCATAACTTCCTGTACGCTGGATTCGCAAAGCATTGCTGCACCAGTCTGACGACAGGCGTAAACATCAGAGTGATCTCCGAAGATATTCAGTGCGTGGCTTGCAAGCGCACGAGCGGATACGTTAAATACTCCAGGAAGCTGTTCTCCTGCTACTTTATATAAGTTAGGAATCATTAACAGAAGTCCCTGTGATGCTGTAAATGTTGTTGTCAGAGCACCAGCAGAAAGAGATCCGTGTACTGCTCCTGCAGCACCAGCTTCTGACTGCATCTCTGTTACCTGAACAGTCTGTCCAAATATGTTCTTTCTTCCTTCTGTAGCCCATTCATCTACATGTTCCGGCATAACGGATGATGGTGTAATAGGGTAAATTGCTGCAACTTCTGTATATGCATATGAAGCATGAGCTGCGGCCTGGTTACCATCCATGGTCTTCATTTTTCTTGCCATTTTCGTTGTTCCTCCTTGATAATAGTACAAATCATATATTGACGTGTATGGTTTTATTATATCTCCTGTATCATCAAAAGTCTAGCGATTCCGACTGTTATTTTGTTCATTTTTTGGTACAAATACAGATTCTCGTATCATTTTGTCGGCATATTTGCCCATAAAACCGAGAATAAATCTCAAATTCATTTGGAAAGAATATGCTTAATAAGCACATACATCACAATCGCAAATGCAAATAAATACCCAATCGCACCAATTGCCGGGATCCCGCAGATCTTCGGGCTCATATTGGTAGTACAGATAATGCTTGAACTGATCAGCAATGCCATCACCCACAATCCCATTACCACATTCCGCACCAGACGCCTCAGTAACTGTGCCAGATCGTTGGATGCATGCAGATCCAGGTTGACTCTTGTCTGACCTTTCATCAGACCATGCAGTGCATCCGCTGCAAGTCCCGGGACTTCCACTGCTTTATGCATCGAACGGTAAAGATTCTTTCCTGCATGTTTTAATTCTTTTTTCCAATCCAGATCTTTCCACATACTCTCTGAAATATGTCTGGATGCGATCTCGATCATATTGATCTGTGGAGCAATGTCTGCAAGCACGCCTTCCATGTTAGTCAATCCTCTTGCCAGCATCGTCAGACCATGCGGCATACGGATCTTATTTTCCTTCATCACTTCCATAAGATCCATCATCACTTCTGCAACATCGATCTCTCCCATATCTAAGGACCCATACTTCGACATCAGTTCACTGATATCTTCATACAATACGCTCTGATCTGGTTTCTCTTTAAATTCACCCAGTGCCATGACTGCTTCCTGGATCGTGCCGATATCATTTTCTGCAATGCCGCGGATTGCTTTTCCGATCAGTTCTTTATCCCGTTCGGTCAGTCTTCCCATCATTCCCATATCGATCCATACAATCTTGCCATCCTGGATCTTTACATTTCCCGGGTGGGGATCTGCATGGAAGAAACCATCTTCCATCACCTGTTTGATATAATTATCGATCAGCTTGATCCCGATCTCTTCCAGATCGTATCCGCCTGCCAGAAGTTTCTCTTTATCATCGATCGCAGGCCCTTCGATGTATTCCATGACCAGCACATGCATGGTTGTATATTCCTGATATAATTTCGGTGTTCTTACATATACGACATCCGCATTCCGTCTGGCAAACTCTTCCATATTCGATGCTTCGGTGAGAAAATTCATCTCTTCCCGTGTCACATTCCAAAGTTCATCCAGTACCTGGTCGAAGTCAGCCATTCCTTTCAGACTGATCGGCGGCATCAGCTTTACTGCCTTCCGAAGGAGTCCGATATCTCTTGCCATAATTTCATAAATACCTGTTCGTTGAACCTTGATAACAACCTGTTCACCGCTGAGCAGTTCTGCTCTGTGGACCTGTGCAATGGATGCTGATCCCAGTGGTGTATCGGAAATAAATGCAAATATTTCATTCCACGGACAACCATATGCCTGTTCGATCACTTCTTTTACTTCCGGAAATTCCATCGGAGTTACTTCCGAACGCAGACACATCAGTTCATCACAATACCTTTTCGGTAAAATATCTGAATGCAGTGACATAATCTGACCAATTTTAATATAAGTAGGCCCCAGATCCTCCAGTATCATCCGGAGTTTCTGAGGCGTAATTCCCCTGGTGATTCCATATTTATGAAGTACGGATGTAATCTCCTTTAACCTGGTACGGTATTCTTTGGATTCTCCCTTACTCATGAACCTGTTCCTCTTTAAATATCTTCGTTCTCAGCTGTCTCTTCTTCCGCTGCTTTCTCTGCCGCATCTTCGCATACGGATTCGTCTGCCACATCTTCTACCGTCTCTGCAGCTTCAAATTCTTCCTGTTTTTTCTCCATCTCATCAATTCTCTGTTTCAACAATGCCATCTGTTCCGGAGTCATCTTATCCAAAAGCTCATCCAGTTCTTCCGGTGAAGATGTTTTTACTTTTACATTCACTTTTTCTTTTACTGTCGACTTGATGTTATGCTTAAGTTCTTCATTCAGTGCTTTGCCCTGTTCAACAGTCAGCTCACCCTTTTTCACCATCTCATCCAGAAGTTCTTTTGATTTCTCTCCTGTGACTGCAACTGCTCCGATTCCTGCAAGTAATACTTTCTTTAATCCGCTTCCTAATTTTTCCATAGGTCGTTCTCCTTTCGATGTCTATATAGACAGGCTTTCCAAAAGCTTTGGAATAAATATGATCATTCCTGCAATTGCTGCCATGATTGCCGCGATCAGTACTGCTCCTGCCGCCGCATCTTTGGCAAGCTTTGCAAGCGGCTTTCTCTCTTCCGTGACCAGATCGACCACTGCTTCTACCGCCGTATTCACCATTTCCAATGCCATGACCAGACCAAACAATGTCAGGCAGATACACCACTCTACCGGTGTAATATGAAATACGAATCCTGCGATCACCACACAAACCATTGCCACACAATGAATCTTCATATTCCGTTCCTTCGTTACCACTGCAAATATTCCGGCAAATGCATAGCCGAAGCTTTTATACAATGGATCTTTCTTTTGTTTCTTCATTTTTGCACCTGTCCTTTGTTTTCTTACATTTTAACACATTTTGCACAAATTTACACAAACATTGTATGTATTTTGTTTTATTTTAGAAATAATACGGACTTTCAAAGAAAAGTATGACCTTTTATAAATTCTGCATCCAGCATAATTTTTCTATCAAAATAAGAGGACAAAAATAAATACAGGGATTCTGCTTCTTATACCAAAATCCCTGTATTTTATCACCATATGCTCTACAGAACTTATATTCTATTATACATTCTCTGCATTCATTCCTTTGAGAATTCTCTGATTCTTCTCTTCCACATTCAGCTTTTCCGTAAATGCTTTCGTTTCTTTTACTATGACTTTGCTGAGTGCAAGCAAGGCTATCAGATTTGGGATTGCCATCAATGCATTGAAGATATCTGCGATATTCCATACTGCCGCAACCGTCATATATGGTCCGATGAATACACATATAATATAAAGCCATCTATACGCTCTTACAGCTTTCATATTCTTATTAAACAGATATTCCAGGCATCGTTCTCCGTAATAATCCCATCCAAGAATCGTTGTAAATGCAAAGAATACCAGACAAATCATCAATGCAAAGGATGCCACAACCGGCGGGAACGGAAGTCCCTTCTGGAAGGCCGCTGTCGTAATTTCCACACCTTCCAGTCCCGTATTCCATGTTCCTGTAATGACAATAGAAAGTCCTGTCATCGTACAGATTACGATCGTATCAATAAATGTACCGGTCATTGACACCAGTCCCTGTCTTGCAGGTTCTTTGGTCTGTGCTGCAGCCGCTGCGATCGGTGCGCTTCCAAGTCCGGATTCATTCGAGAAGATTCCTCTGGCAATACCTTTCTGCATTGCTACGATCATACTTCCCATTGCACCACCGGCCAGTGCGCTTCCGGTAAATGCTGATTTTACAATTGTTACAATAGCTGCCGGAATTGCGGTAATATTTGTCACCATGATAATGACTGCCAATACTACATACAGAACCGCCATGAACGGAACGACGATCTCAGATACTTTTGCAATTCTCTTGATTCCACCTAATACAACCATTCCGACACATACCGTCAGTACCAGACAGGATATTACAGTTGCCCATGAATAATCATTTCCAAATAATGCTACTGTATGCGCCATGTCCGGATCAAAAAAGTTACGGACTGCAGATGAGATACCATTCACCTGTGTAAATGTACCGATTCCGAATAATCCAACCCCTGCTCCAAAGAATGCAAATATCTTTGCAAGCCATCTGAACTTTACACCCATTCCATTCTCAATATAATAGAATGGTCCGCCAAGTACATGCCCGTCTTCATCGATCGTACGGTATTTTACTGCCAGAAGACCTTCTGAATACTTTGTTGCCATTCCTAAAAATGCGGTCAGGATCATCCAGAATAACGCTCCCGGTCCACCTGCAGAAATTGCAGTTGCCACACCGACGATATTACCGGTACCGATTGTTGCCGATAATGCAGTACAAAGAGCTCCAAAGCTGGTTACTTCTCCGTGTCCATCTTCTTCATTTTTCACCATGAATTTTAACGCTTTTCCAAGATACCTTACCTGAAGAAGGCCCAAGCGCACAGTCAGAAAAATTCCTGTGACCAGAATTAAGATGATTAACGGAAGTCCCCATACGACTCCGTCAAACCATGTGATAAAAGTGTCAATACGTCCAAAAATTCCCATAATTCATTCCTCCATCCTTTTGCCTGAGAGATTTGCAGATCTGTTTTCTGCTTACACCTTCGGCGCTTTTCATTTCATTACGAAAAGACTCTCCTGAGTTTTTTATGATAACGTAATCGCATTGCAGCAAATTCGTCAAAGTAATTGTCATTATTTTGAGAATAAATCCTCACCCAAATCGCTTTAGCACGTCTTTGCTTTAGCACGATGTAGGATAGCTTATCATGAATCTTTACATATAGCAAGATATTTTATAATTAAAAATGCAGGCAGCATTTATAAGTTATAATTATAATTCCTGTCTGCATCTGTATTTTTATTCTTTTCCGACTGCCTTTCAGAATCCGAAATCTGCATAATCTTCCGGCAAAAAACGGTGATAGATCATATGACACCCTTCGTCCTTAAAGCAGTAATAGTATTCGTCCTCATTTTCTTCCGGAAATCTTACCCAAAAGTCAAATTCTCCGTTGTGCATATCTCCCACCCTGATATCTTTTGCCTCTTTCTGAAATATCGCAAGGATATCTTCTTTTTTGATTCCGTGATTCATCATCAGCTCCACCAGCTTTTTGATGAATTCATTTTCTGCCATATGTTCATGTACATAGACACTTCCCTGTTCCGGAATATGCAGGCAGAATCTGTCTTTTTTATGCGTCACACAGATATCTCCGAGTTTTTTCTTTACTTCTTCCGGGAACTGTTCCAGACGTGTCTGCATCTCATCCACATCGTCATCCGCCTCAAAGAAATGATTGAGGGAAATCAATGGATAATACAAACGGATCTCTTCTTTCCGAAATCCAAGTTTTGCCTGTTCTTCTTTTATAATATCGATCAAATTCTTTTCCAAACGTTTAAATCCCATTTCTGTTCTACGTGCTCCTTTTATTTCTCATATATTCAGCTTTCCTGTTCCATGTCTCTTAATTGACAAGTCCATTTCTAATACATTATACTACAGTTATAATATTTACTGTATCTTAACATCAGATTTTTAAGGAGGAAATTTATCATGATCATCAAACATGGACTTGTGGTAGATCCGGCATCTGGTCTGTCCGAGCATATGGATATACTGGTAAAGAACGGAAAAATTGCAAGAATCGCACCTGAAATTTCAGAAGATTCCGAGGAGATTCTGGAAGCCGGAGGACTCGTTGTCGGACCGGGACTCATCGATACACATGTACATTTCCGTGATCCGGGATTTACATATAAAGAAGATATCCATACAGGAGCAAAGGCATCTGCAAAAGGCGGGTTTACTACTGTAATCTGTATGGCGAATACATCCCCTACGGTCGACAATACAGATACCCTAAAAGATACTCTTGCACGTGCTTCCAAAGAAGATATCCGTATCTTCCAGGCTGCTGCAATCTCCCGTTCATTAAAGGGCCGGGACGAAGTAGACATGCTTGCATTAAAAGAAGCCGGGGCATGCGGATTTACCGATGACGGCATCCCTCTTCTGAATGCTGAGTTCTGCTATCAGGCGATGAAAAATGCCGCAAAGTTAAACGTTCCGATCAGTCTTCACGAAGAAGACCCGGCTTTTATCCGCAACAATGGAATCAATCATGGCAAAGTATCCGATGCACTCGGCATCTACGGTTCTCCATCCATTGCCGAAGAAGCACTGGTGGCAAGAGACTGTCTTCTGGCGCTCCGTTCCGGTGCAGATGTTGTAATCCAGCATATCAGTTCCGGTGTATCGATTGATCTGATCCGTACATACAAAAAACTGGGGGCAAAATTACACGCTGAGGCAACACCGCACCACTTCTCCTTAACAGAAGACGCTGTTTTGGAACATGGCACGCTGGCAAAGATGAATCCGCCTCTTAGGACAAAGGCGGATCGGGACGCTTTAATTGAAGGGCTGAAAGACGGAACCATTGACATAATTGCAACGGATCATGCGCCTCACAGCGCAGAAGAAAAAGCCCGTCCTCTGACAGAAGCCCCCAGCGGCATTACGGGACTGGAGACTTCCCTGGCTCTTGGCATTACCAGCCTGGTAAAAAAAGGCCATCTTACCATGGTTCAGCTGATGGAAAAAATGAGTCTGAATCCAGCCCGCCTGTACCATTTGGACTGCGGCCGCCTGGAAGAGGGAAGACCAGCGGATCTGGTAATCTTTGATCCGGAAAAGGCCTGGACAGTAAAAGCAGAAGAATTTGCGTCAAAGTCGGCAAACAGTCCGTTTATCGGAGAAGAACTGACTGGAAAAGTAACATATACTATTTGTAAAGGCAAAGTGATTTATGAAGACTTATCGTAATATTTTATTAGATGTAGATGGAACCCTGCTGGATTTTGGAGCGTCCGAACGCCAGGGAATTCGTCAGGTTCTAACGTTTTACGGGTTCCAGCCAAAGGAAGAATATCTGGCCCGATATAAAGAAATTAACAAAGAAGCCTGGGCAGCTTTTGAGCGGGGCGAGGTAACCAAAGAAAAGCTGGTTAACCAGCGTTTTGAGGTATTTTTTGGACAGCTTGGAAAGACAGTAAATGGAGAAGAAGCAGAGGGACTGTACCGGACGTGTCTGGACAGTTCCGCCATTTTGATTGACGGGGCAGTCGATTTGTGCAGATATTTAAAAGAAAAAGGCTATGGCCTTTACGTTGTCACAAATGGAACTTCGACAACGCAGTATAAACGCCTTGCTTTGTCAGGGCTGGATTCCTTTATGGACGGGATTTTTGTTTCAGAGGATGCAGGAAGCCAGAAACCCCAGAAAGAGTATTTTGATTACTGTTTTAAACGGATTCCAGATGCAGATCCGGAAACCATGATTTTACTGGGAGATTCCCTGACATCAGACATACGGGGCGGAATCACTGCGGGAGTAGACACCTGCTGGTATAATCCGGATAGAACGGCTGGAAGAGAGGACATTCAGCCGGTTTACGAAATTGAAAATCTGGGGCAGTTCCGGATGATTGTATAGAGTTTTGCAGCAGTCCAGATCAAAATGGGCAGCTGCAAAATTTTTTTAAAAAGTTCTTTACAACCAGCACTTTAGTATGCTACTATAGTAGCACGTCAATGAAACGACTGGACAGTGAGGAGGAACGAATTATGAAAAGAAGAATGATCGGTGTGATGACGGCGGCAGCCATGGGACTTTCTCTGTCAGGATGCGGAGCAAACGCGGCCCCAGCGATTGAGACTTCGACGGCTGCACAAGAAGCAGCTCCGACAACTGAGAAAGCAGCAGAACTGGAAGAAGCTGAAACTGCAGCGGAAACAGAAAAAGAGAACGAAGCCGCAGAAGAATCAGCTCCGGACGCAGGCGGCACACTGGTGGTTGGATTTGATCAGGATTTTCCTCCTATGGGATTTTTAGGGGATGACGGGGAGTATACGGGGTTTGATTTGGAGCTGGCCCAGGAAGTGGCAAAGCGTCTGGGTCTTACCTATCAGCCTCAGCCCATTGCCTGGGATGCCAAGGACATGGAATTAGAGACAGGAAATATTGACTGTATCTGGAACGGATTTACCATGAACGGCAGAGAAGACAACATTGGGCAGGTCCACACCGGTGCGCTCGGTAAAGCCAAAGGCATCAAAGTAATCATAGAACAGGCTGGAGCCCACACGCTGGCCCAGCTGGATGAAGTAGATGTTGCAGCTGTTGCGCAGGGCCTCGGCCAGATTCTGGGCCCCGTGCGCCTTTCTGCCGGCGCAGTGGTAGGTCTGCTTTGCCACGCTGTAAGCACCGGAGCAGTTCAGGGTGGTGTAATAGGTCGCCTTGCCGCTGTCCACACCCATGGCGGCGGTGATGACCTTGAACACGCTTCCGGGGTAGTACAGCTCGGTGATGGTCTTGTTCTTCCACTGGATATCCCGGTAGGTACCGGTATAGTCGGCCTCCGCATCCACGATCTTCTGGCCGTTCTCATCCCGCAGGTAGTTGCCGTTCTCGTCTTTTTTGTAGATGGTGTACAGCTCCGGCTCGGCCTGCACCTGCTCCGTCAGGTAGGCCAGATTGGCGCTGAAATCCTGCGGGTCATTGGGGTCAAAGTCCGGCTTGGAGGCCATGGCAAGGATGGCACCGGTCTTGACGTTCATCACAATGGCGCAGCCGCGGTTCTCAACGGTGTTGGCCGCCACGGCCTCGTTCAGGTAGCGCTCCACCACCTCCTGAATGTTCACGTCCAGCGAGAGCACCAGATTGGAGCCGTCCTTGGCGGCGTAGGTGGTGGCGTTTTCATCGGCAATAGCGTTGCCGTAGGCGTTGCGCAGGGTGATGGTGCGGCCATTCACACCGGCCAGTGTGGACTCATAGGAGTTTTCCAGACCGTACACGCCCTGACCATCCGCGTTGCAGAAGCCCAGCACGGCGGCGGCAAAGCGGCCGTAGGGGTAATCCCGCTGGAAGCCCTTGGAGGCCGACACCGACACCCGTCCCTTGCGGACAGCGGGGGTGCCGTCGTCGCTCTCCTGCTGGCCCAGACCCAGCTTGCCCAGGATCTTTTCCAGCGCACCGGCGGATTTTCCGCTCTTGCTGTGGGCCTTGTTGTAGGTCTTGACGTATTCCTCAATGGAGAGCTTGATGGCGTTGTTGACCTTGGTGGCCAGCACCTGATAGGAGCTTTCGTTTTGGGAGAGGGCATCGCAGACCGCCTGATACTGGGTCTGGTACTCCGCTGAAGTGGTGTCCACGCTGTCCAGACTCTCGCCATCGCCCGAAAGCAGGCGGAGGGTGATCTGGGTGCAGACCTCCTTCATGGCGGCCTCATTGATGGTGCGGGTCTCCGCTTTGGTGTCCTGATCGGTGGTGGTGGTATACAGGGCCGTGCTGTAGGAGGGGTCGGCCCAGATGGTCCAGACCACGCTGGTGGAAGCCAGCGTGATGCCGCTGGTGTCGTAGATCTCACCGCGGGTGGCCTGAATGGTGCTGTCCAGCAACTGCTGCTCGGCGGCGTACTGGCGGTAGGTGGCACCGTCGCGGATCTGGATCTTGTACAGGCTGTAGATCACAGTCAGCGCGGCGGCCACCACAAGAAGCACGGCGGCACCAAAGCTGATATGACGCAGCCGGGCACTGAGCCGTGCGTGCGGGTCCGCACTGCGGCGGCGGGTACTGTTCTTTTTGGGATTGGAGGATGGTGTTTGCATTGCGTACTCCCGAAGAAAACCGAAAAAGCGTGCGCTGCCGCACGCTTTTCGTTGTTTGGTTTATTTTGCCGTTCTGACAGAGGCAAGAATGGTCATTGCCCCATCGTGGAGCAGATCCGACCACTGCCGCACAGCGGATGCCTTGCGCACCAGAACGCTGCCCTCATCCAGCCGGATGTAGGTGATCTGGCTCTGGTCGATCTTCATCAGCCCCAGGCGTGTGGCGGTCTCCTCAACACTTGTGATGTTGGTGCGGCTGTTCAGGGCACTGTTGTAGTATGTATACTGGCTCTGCTCGCTCACAAGCTCTGCCTTGGCGCTCTGGATCTGAGAATTCAGCTCCACCAGCTGTGCCTCGCTCCACAGCAGGCTCACCGCAAAGCCCACCAGCAAAGCCGCGCCCACCAGCTGCAGCGCGTGCTGCATGGCGGCCCGCGCGGGGTTCAGCCGCTTTTTGCCGCCCTTTTCTACCCGCAGCGGGACTTTGGGCTGTGCCTGCGGCGCTCTTCTGCGCCGAACCTCTGTCATATCGTATGCTGCCTGACCCATGGTGATCTCCTCCTCACATCTCCGGGGCTGTGCCGCCCTCAGATCTTTTCCAAAACCCGCAGGTGGGCCGAGCGGCTGCGCCGATTCTCTTCCAGCTCCTGCGTGTTGGCTTCAATGGGTTTGCGTGTGATCAGCTTTGCCTTGGCTTTGCCGCCGCAGACGCACACCGGGAACTCCGGCGGGCAGGTGCAGGCGGTGGACCAGCGGCGGAACTTGTTTTTGACCAGCCGGTCCTCCAGCGAGTGGAAGGTGATCACGCAAAGTCTTCCACCCGGTGCGAGATGCGCAAAAATGGTATCCAGCCCCTCTTCCAGTGCGTCCAGCTCATGGTTTACCGCAATGCGCAGTGCCTGGAAGGTGCGGCGGGAGGGGTTTTTGTTCTTCCGGCGCTCCGCCGGGGGCATGGCGCTGGCCACGATATCCGCCAGCTGCAATGTCGTTTCAATGGGGGCAGTTTCCCGGGCTTCCACGATCCTGCCCGCGATCTGCCAGGCGAAGGGCTCCTCGCCGTAATCCCGCAGGATGCGGGCCAGCTCCTCCCGGCTCTCGCTGTTCACGAGATCGGCGGCTGTCTCACCCTCCTGGCTCATCCGCATGTCCAGCGGGGCATCTGCCCGGTAGGAAAAGCCCCGGGCCGCGTCATCCAGCTGATGGCTGGACACCCCCAGATCGAGCAGCGCGCCGTTGATCGTTTCAATGCCCAGCTGCTCCAGAGCTTGTCCGGCATAGCGGAAGTTGATCTGCACCACGGTGGCAGGCAGGCCCGCCAGCCGGGCCCGGGCCGTCTGCACGGCATCTGGGTCCTGATCCAGCGAGATGAGCCTGCCGCCCTGCTCGCCGTTCAGCCGCAGGGCGATCTGGCGGGAGTGCCCCGCGCCGCCCGCCGTGCCGTCCAGATAGGTGCCCGCCGGGTCGATATTCAGGCCGTCCAGGCACTCGTTCAGCAGCACCGGGACATGCTCAAACGAGGCCGGGTCAAAGGGCTGTGCTGTTTTTTCTGTGTCCATGTTCCCAGCCTCCTTTCAAAACTCAGATAAGATCCTGCATCTGCCGCCCTTTTCTGCCCGGAGCTGCTGCCCGGGAAAGCGGCCTGCGGCCTGCCGGGAGTTTGTGGCCTGGCCAGCCCTGAGGATACAATTTTATTGTAACAAAACAGGCCCCTGATTGCAAGAGTTTCCCTTTTGTTTTTTCTCTCAAAATGTACCAAAAAAAGCCCCTGCAAGCCGTCGTTTTTGCTTGCAGGGGCCGGAAGCTCTCACCGGGAAATTTCACATTCCCGCATCAGAGCTGTTTCCGGGGGCTCTGGCGCAGGTTTGCACGGACATTTTTGACCTGTGCGGCGTTTTCCGCCATCGTCTCTTCCGTGGTCTTGAGCATATTATCACAGTAGTCGGTCACAGTCTGGCGGACAGTGCGGGCCTCGGTCTGGGCGGCGGAGACGATCTCTCCGGCGCGCTGCTGGGCCGCCTTGACAATCTCGGCCTCGCTCACCAGAACACGGGCGCGCTCCTCGGCCTTTTTCACAATGGCCTGTGCCTGTGCGTTGGCCGATTCGATGAGCTGGGCACGGTCGCTGACAATGGACTGGGCCTGCCGCAGCTCCACAGGCAGGTTCTGGCGGATCTCGTCCAGATAATCCCGGATCTGCTCCACATCCACGATGCGCTTGCCGCCCGAAAGGGGCATTCCGGCGCTCTCCTCCAGCGTATCCTCAATGGTATCCAAAAGCTCGTTTATGTTCATTCCGCATCTCCCTCTCCGGCGCTCTGCCGGGGCTTACCATACTTCCACAGCAGGACTTTGCCGTATTTATACTGTTTTTTCAGGGTCATGCCGCCCACCTCGGCAGGCAGCACCAGGCCGGTCTCACTCTCGCAGATCACGATGCCGCCCGGGGCCAGGCATTTGTCCACGCCGGGCAGGATCTTTTCCAGCGTGCCGGTGCGGAAGGGCGGGTCCAGCAGCACGATGTCGAACTGCTCATGGCAGGCGGAGAGATACCGTGCCGCCTCGCCGATGTTGACCCGGCTGCGGTCAAACACGCCGCAGTTCTTGCAGTTCTTCATCACGATGTTCACGGCCTCCCGGTTCTCGTCCAGGAACACGCACCGGGCCGCACCCCGGCTCAGGGCCTCGATGCCCAGCTGGCCGCTGCCTGCGTAGAGGTCGAGCACCCGGGCACCGGGCAGGTCGAACTGGACGATGCTGAACATGGCCTCCTTGACCTGATCCATCGTCGGGCGGGTGATCTCGGTGCCGGGCAGGGCTTCCAGCCTGCGGCCCCGTGCTTCTCCTGCAATAACGCGCATGTATCTGCCTCCTTCTCCCGCTGTCCGGGACCCCTGCCCGGCCAGCAGCTGTTTCGTGTTTTCGTATCTCCATATTATCGTCAAAACGCAACTCTTTGTCAAGGGCGCGCGTTGCACTCAGGGTGCAATTGTGCTAAAATCAGGGCAAAGCGCCCCATGTGCGGCGCGTTTTGCCAAAAAAAGGAGAGTATCTGCTTATGAAAGTCCTGCTCATCAACGGCAGCCCCCACGAGAAGGGCTGCACCTATACCGCCCTGTCCCTGATCGCCGGAGAGCTGAACGCCAGCGGCATCGAGACCGAGATCCTGAACGTCGGCACAAAGCCGGTGGGCGGCTGCATCGGCTGCGGCGGCTGTGCCGCCGGTAAGGGCTGCGTGTTCGGCGGCGTGGTCAACGAGGCCATCGAAAAGGCCAAAACTGCCGATGCCTTTGTGTTCGGCACGCCTGTCCACTATGCGTCCGCCTCCGGCAACATGACCAGCTTCATGGACCGTCTGGCCTACGCGGGCGGCAAGTATCTGGCCTACAAGCCCGCTGCCATCTGCGCTTCGGCCCGCCGCGCCGGCACCACCACCACGCTGGACCAGCTGGTGAAGTACCCCGAGTTCTTCCACATGCCGCTGGTCAGCGGTTCCTACTGGCCCATGGTGCATGGCTCCAAGCCCGAGCAGGTGCTGGAGGATGCCGAGGGCTGCGCCGTGATGCGGGAGCTGGGCCGGAACATGGCCTGGCTGCTCAAGTGCATCGAGCTGGGCAAAGCAAACGGCATCACCCACCCCCAGAATCCCCGCCGCCCCATGACCAATTTCATCCGCTGAGTTTCATCCCCCGCCTGCCCGGCGGGGGCTTTTTCGTTGACAAATCGCACAATATCTATTATCTTTTTTCATTTACTTCCTCAATTCCCATTAAAAGGATTTTATGATATACTGTATTCACAATCCAGTGAGGGTTGAATTATTATTTTATCAAAGGAGGCCATCACTATGAGAAAGCTTATCACCTGTTTACTTTCTGGAGTTTTAGTTGGTTCCATGTTGCTCGCTCCCGCATCAGCTACAACAACTTCTGTCATTTCTGATGACCCTTCTATCGACAACTCTAGCGTTGTTCCTTATGCTTCTCTTTGCGACGAATGTGGCATTGGTCAAGTCCGGTACAATACCAAAACAGAAGGTCCTTGGATTTTCAATCGGTATGTCGAATGCCTTTCCGGCGATCCTCAATATCGTGATAAGGAGTATTATCGCGATGTAACCAAGTACTATCTCTGTGATCATTGTGGAAGCGGCTTTGGTGACGCTGTCCGTGAAACGAAGGTTGAGCATGAACACGGCTGGTAATTAGCTTTTGCTTATTCACTTATAGTACTTTATAATCCTTGCATTCTGCTCCCGCCTTTCCGGCGGGAGCGTTTTTTGTCGTCAATCCGCATAAAAAGAGCTCTCTTTTTTCTGTTCCTCTCACAATTTTCTCTTTCTGCGATCCATGCTATAATGAAGATGAGATCAGAGAAGTTCACCCCCATACTTTCTCAAAAAGGAGGCGTTTACCATGAAAAAGATTCTTTCCGCATTTTTCGCCGCTTTTCTTCTGGCAAGTCTATGTGCTCTTCCCACATTCGCAGCGTCTCAGGTTCGTTCCACAAATGCTGCAACAACTGCCGAACCTGCGGTCCTCGTCTGTGAATATTGCGGACAGAGCGATATGATTTGTGTGGATGAGTATTATGCTTCCTGGTATACAGTCAATTTTATTCCTTGTCAGGGACGCGACCCCCGATATAATGATTCGGTCGAGAATCGCACTCATGTTGAAATTTATCAATGTCAATCCTGTAAGTTTGGCACCAGCGTAGTTTCTACGGAAGAGCAGATTTCCCACAAACACCCCGCCATGCGTGCCTACGACCTTCCCAGATTCTGATATTTCCCTTGCGCCTCTGCCCTTGCCGGCGGGGGCGTTTCTGATTTTAACAGCTTTTTCTGCAAAAACGGGAAAAATAAGGGAGCGAGTGCTTTTTTCGTTCACAACTTTGTGGTAGCATAAGGGTAAGAATTTTTTGTGCAGAGCGATGGAGACAGGCTATGGAACACTACGATTGGAACGACGGCTGGCTGTTTGCCCCCACCTTTGATCCCGCCATCGTCCGCCCCGAATGCACCGGGGTGGAGCTGGAACCGGTGCGCTTGCCCCACACGGTCAAAACGCTGCCCTACAACTATTGCAACGAGAACGAATACCAGCGGGTGTCCGGCTACCGGCGGGAGTTTTTTGCGCCCAAAGAGTGGCAGGGCCGCACGGTGTTGCTGACTTTTGGAGCCGTAGCCCACGATGCCACCGTGTTCTGCAACGGGCGGCGGGTGTTCCACCACGGGTGCGGCTACACCGCCTTTACTGTGGACCTGACCGAATCGCTGCTGCTGGGCCAAAAAAATGTGGTGGCTGTCCGGTGCGACAGCCGGGAAGACCTGAACATTCCTCCCTTCGGCGGACAGATCGATTTTCTGACCTACGGCGGCATCTACCGTGCTGTCAGCCTGGACGTGAAGGAGCCAGCCTACCTGCGCGACATCTTCATCGAGGCGCAGGCCGAAGGCGATTTCCGCATCTACTCCTCCACAGTGGGCGAGACCATCGGCTGCACCCTGCAGGCCGAGATCCGAATCCCCCGGACTCCGGCGGAAAAGGGAGCCGCCGGGGGTCAGAAATCTCCGAGATACGAGTCGCCCAAAAACCAGTTGCAAGCACATCGCCTACAAAAAGCGCCTGCTCATCACTCACCGAATCAGGAATACGGTTCAATCCCTGATCGGCATAAGGGACTCTGACATACTCCGCCTGTCCGCCATCAATACGGCATCCTAATGCCCAACCACCATTCACATCCGTACAGTTATTCACATATCCGTGTTGACAGAAAAAGCATTCGCCGCAAAAAGTCTCAACATTTACAGTAACCCTGTCACCCGGTTTGACCGAAATTACACTGCTCCCA
>OGWV01001266.1_pt1 | contig 16007 bp, 16 predicted proteins | sample 1576081 | NCBI WGS metagenome assembly OGWV01 (sample SAMEA3541541, study PRJEB24748) | human gut metagenome | biome: human gut; feature: human-associated habitat; material: faeces | place: China | collected 2012 | reverse complement strand
ACTATGTAGTTCCCAACACCGTTGTTGATGCTCTAAGCTTTCCAGCAACCGCATATCGTTGTTGGCTTCTACGACTGCCAGCGGTTCGATGAATAACGTCTGACCAGAGGCAGAAGTGTCGTGAATCAAGCCTTGCACCTGTCCCCGATGTTCCGCCTTAACGGGCAGAACAAACCGACCATCTCGCATCGTCACCCGTGCATCCTGCAAGCATTTCTGCACGTCCTGATTGCGTACCATTTTATCCAGAGTTTCCCGAAGCCGCTGTCCGGAGCGGAGAATCTTCCGGCGAATGTCGGCAAGGGCTGGGCTGGCAGCGTCCGCCAATTCCTCTTCGGAAAGAATGCAGCGGTCAAGCTTTTCCAGCAGGAACGGAACAGGAGCAAGTCGGCTGAACAAATCGTCCAGCGGTGTTTCGACACCGGAACAGTGGTCGTACCAGTCACTCAATGCCTGTACCTGTCGCAGAATGCGTGCGATTTCCAGCAGGTCTTTGAGGGAGAGCTTTGCTCCGGATTTGGCACGCTGTAGGGACGTGCACATATCCTGAAAGGCATAAAAGGGCGGTGTGCCGAACTGCACTGCCAAGGCAAGGGCAGAGTCTGTTTTCTCCAGCTCTGCTTGTACTACAGCCAAATCCGTCTGTGGCTGTAAGTGGCGAGCCTGTTCTCTGGTGAGGTCGTTGGCGGCTTCGTTGGCGAGCAGCTCTAAGATTTTATCTAATTCTAATGTACGTTCGTTTGGATTCATAATGCCTCCTTGTTTTTGGAAAACAATTTGTCATCTGTCCGTTGTTGAGGACGGACGGGGAAGGGGTGGTTGTGTGGATAGCAGCCGTTTGTAGAATTGCAGGGTCTGTGGTTGGTAGTCCAGTTGGTAGCGAACAAAGGTTTCCGAGAACTGATTGACTGCCTGTTGTGTTTCCGCACCCAGCCGGAATTGAAAGAGGCGTTCCGGTTCGGTCAGGACAATATGCCGAATCGCCTGTAAGCCGCCCAGCGACATCGGGACAGCATAATCTTCCTCTTTGGGCGTATAACACTTCTGACAATAAAAATGCCCTGTTCTGGCGGAATAGAACAGGGATTGCGGTAAGTACTCCATACAGACCGGACAGACCAATACATCCGGCATCATTCCCAGTTCGGATAGAAACCGCAGTTCAAAGACGCTTTTCAGGAATGCTTCGCTGCGGTTTCCCGTGGTGAGATAATATAACGTATTGAGGGTCAGCCGTAAAATAAAATTCTGCTGCTGTCCGGTAGGGACGGCATACCGGATGAGGTCAAAAAAGTAAGCTGCCAAAGCGAGCTGCGTCAAATGTTCCCGCAGCCCGTAAAATAAATGAATCGGCTCAGCACTTTCCACATAGTACCTGCCGTTTTTCTCTGCCAAACAGAGTTTGGAATAGGCGAATGGCTGTGTTGCAGCAAGGTGTTTGCTGTTGGCTTTTTTCGAGCCTCGCACGAACACTTCCAGAACGCCTTCTGTTTTTGTTAAAATATCCAGAAATCTGCCGGCATCACCTGCCTGCCGTTCCTGTAGAATCAAGCATCGTTTTGTGAGCATGGTTCGATGGTATCCTTTTTGGGTTGTTCGGCAGCCTGTGCCGTTTGTTTCCAAGCCAGATAGTCCGAGATTTTTCCGGTCTGGCAAAATCGTGTCCAAAGATTTGCTTGCATCTGTTTTCACCTCTGCCAATAGGATTGCAAAAACAAATGCCGGTTATCCATGGAAATTTCTGTGCAGGGGATTACTTGTCGAGGTTGTTCAAGCCAAAGTTCCGGATGAGTCCATCCCGATTTCTCCAGTCCTCTTTGACTTTGACCCAGCATTGCAGGTTGACTTGAATTTGAAAGAACTGTTCGAGCTGGGCTCTTGCCTGACTGGCAATCCGTTTCAGCATGGCACCCTTTTTGCCGATGAGAATGCCCTTGTGGGATTCCCGTTCACAGTAAATGGTTGCATCAATGTCCAGTAAGTCTTTGTCGTCCCGTTCGGAGAGCCGTTCCACTGCAACTGCAACGCCGTGCGGCACTTCATCCCGCAGCAGCCGCAGCACCTGTTCCCGAATCATTTCGGCAATCAGCACTTGTTCCGGCTGGTCGGTGATTTTGTCATCCGGGAAGTAGTGCGGAGCAGGAATCGCACAGTGACAGACGGCTTCTTCCACCAAATCCACGCCGTCATTTTCAGAAACGCTGATGGGGAAACTTTCTGCAAACGGAAACGCTGCGTTCCATTCTGCAATTCGCTGCATCAAAACATTTTTTTCTTCGAGCAGGTCAATTTTATTCAGCACCAGCATCACTTTGGTTTTAGAGGCTTTCAGTGGCTGTAAAAATTCCAGTTCCTGTTCGGTGGGCTGTCGGGTGCAGTCTGCTACAAACAAGACGACATCCATGTCATTGACTGCCTCTTTTGCTGCTTGCAGCATATAGGTGCTCAACTTGTTTTTCGGCTTGTGCAGTCCCGGCGTGTCCATGAACACCATTTGGATTTCTCCAACGGTTTTAATGCCCGTGATACGGGTACGGGTTGTCTGCGGCTTATTGCTGACCGAGGCAATTCGTTCGCCGACGATGGCATTCAGCAGGGAGGATTTTCCGACATTCGTTCTGCCGGAGATGGTTACAAATACCGTTTTTGTCATGTGTTACTCCTCTGAAACAAAGGTTTCTTCTCTGGAGATGCCCAGTTCGCCGAGCACCTGTTCTTCCTTTTCCCGCATCTTCCGAGCTTCGAGCGGAGAAGTTTCGTGGTCATAGCCCAGCAGGTGCAGCATGGAATGTACGGTCAGGAAACCGATTTCCCGTTCGAGGGAGTGTCCGTACAAGTCTGCCTGCCGCATAGCGGTTTCCAGAGAGATGACCACATCGCCGAGCAGGGCACAGCCGGTTTCTTTGCTGATGTCATACTTTCCGTCTACGCCGAGCGGGAACGAGAGCACGTCCGTCACACTGTCTTTTTTCCGGTAAATTCTGTTCAAATTCCGAATTTCGGCATTGCTGACAAACGAAACGCTTACTTCCGCATCATGTGGAAACTGTTCCATCACCAGAACTGCCTGACAGCAGCGGCGAATCAGCATCCGAATCCCCACTGGCACTTTGATTGTCTTCTGATTGTTTTTCACCATAACCTTTACACGCATCATTTCTCAACCTTTCTTTCTCGATGATGATACGTTTCATAAGCACGGATAATATCCTGTACCAAGCGATGGCGTACCACATCTTTATTTGTAAATTCCTGAATGGCGATGTCGTTGACGTGTTTTAACACCTGCATTGCCTCCAGCAATCCGCATTTCCGTTTATCCGGCAGGTCAATCTGAGTAATATCCCCGGTGATGACCATACGGCTGTCCTCACCCAGACGGGTCAGGAACATTTTCAGCTGTTCGGACGTTGTATTTTGTGCTTCGTCCAAAATGATGAAAGCATGGTCGAGGGTTCTGCCACGCATATAGGCGAGCGGTGCAACTTCAATCACGCCCCGTTCCAGATTTCGCTGGAACGCTTCTGCTCCCATCATTTCAAAGAGGGCATCATACAGCGGTCTTAAATAAGGGTCTACCTTGTTTTGGAGGTCACCCGGCAAGAACCCGAGTTTTTCTCCGGCTTCCACCGCCGGACGGGTCAAAATAATCCGGCTGACGGTATGCTGCTTGAACGCTTTGACTGCCATGGCAACGGCAAGATAGGTTTTTCCGGTTCCGGCAGGGCCGATGCCAAAGACAATGGTATTTTTCTGAATGGCAGTGACGTAGCGTTTTTGTCCAACAGTTCGGGCACGCACCACTTTTCCGGTTGCGGTGAGGCAAATGCCGCCGTCTGCAAGTGCCTGCAATTCCTGTCCTTCGCCCTCACTGACCATCATTGCCGCATAGCGGACGGTTTGCAGGGAGATGGGCTGACCGGTTTCCAGCATTTGCAGCAGGGATTGCAATACCGCTGCTGCCTGTGCTGCTTTGGCTTCTGCTCCATTGACTTTGATTTCTGTATCCCGACAAACAATGGTCACTTCATAGAGCTGTTCCAGCGTGCGGATATTTTCGTCAAAATTTCCGCAAAGTGCCTGCCATTGTGCAGGGTCTTGCATGTGAAGTATCTGTTCTGCCATAAAATCCAAGCAGTCTCCTTTCGATTCAGCTTTCTTTATTATACCATATTTTTTCCGCATTGGAAACTATTTTTTCTATATTTCACAAAAATTTTTCCTGTATGAAAAATGAGAAGATTATGAGCGGACATCACCGAAAGTCCACGATTTGTGCAGGAATTACAGCAATGAGCCGAATGGCACAAACGCTTTCCACAACATTTTACCGGAAATTTTCTTTTATTTTGTGCGATTTTTATAGTTTTTAAGAAAATTCCACTTGACGATTTTGAAAAAATATTGTATAATGTTTTTAGCAGCTGCAAACCAGCATTTCTGGATGCACTGCATTCCCTGCAATCGTTTGGGTTGCAGCATTTTGATACGGAAGGAGAAACCGTGTCCTTTGCAGCACGGTTGGTAAAAGCAAGATGAAAAATATTTTATTTGCAGCTTCTGAATGTGTTCCATTCGTCAAAACCGGCGGTCTGGCAGATGTCGTTGGTGCACTGCCAAAAGCCCTGTATAAAGGGGATTATGACGTGCGGGTTATTCTGCCGAACTATACTTGTATTCCGTGGGAATACCGTGGAAAATTCAAGTTTGTTTCCAACTTCTACATGGACTATGGTCAGAGAAGTGAACCGATGTTTGTCGGCATCATGGAATATGAATACGAGGGCATTACCTTCTACTTTATTGATAACGAATATTACTTTAAGTGCGACAAGCCTTATACCGATTCTGTTCGTTGGGATATTGAACGCTATATTTTCTTCTGTAAAGCAGTTTTAGCAGCCATGCCCGTTATTGGATTCCATCCGGACATTATTCACTGCCACGACTGGCAGACGGGTATGATTCCGGTATTCCTCAAGAGCACCTTTGCAACCCATAGCTTTTATTGGGGCACAAAGTCGATTATGACCATTCACAACCTGAAATTCCAGGGTGTTTGGGACATCGACCACTTTATTTATAACACCAACCTGCCGGGCTATATGTTCACGCCGGACAAGCTGGAATTTAAAAAGGATGCAAACATGCTCAAGGGCGGCTTGGTTTATGCAGATTACATCACTACCGTCAGCGAAACCTATGCAGAAGAAATCAAGACCCCGTATTACGGCGAACAGCTGGATGGTCTGCTGTGTGCTCGTTCCCGGTCGCTGCGTGGTATTTTGAACGGCATTGACTATTCTGTTTATAATCCGGAAACTGACCCGAAGATTGCAGTGCATTACAACGAAAAGAATGCCGTTGAAAAGAAAAAAGAAGCAAAGCGGGCATTGCAGAAAGAACTGGGTCTGCCTGTGGACGACAGTAAATTCATGATTGCAATTATTTCTCGTCTGACCGACCAGAAGGGTCTGGATTTGGTTGACTGGATTACCGAACGCATTGTGGATGAATTTACGCAGTTTGTCATCATTGGAACGGGAGAATCTCGGTATGAAGATATGTTCCGGTATTATCAGGGACGGTTCCCAGACCGTGTTTCTGCAAATATTTTCTATTCCGATGCACTGGCTCACAAGCTCTATGCGGCAGCAGATGCCATGTTAGTACCATCTCGCTTTGAACCATGCGGTCTGACACAGCTGATTTCGCTCCGTTACGGTACGGTTCCGATTGTACGGGAAACAGGCGGTCTGAAAGATACCGTAGAGCCATACAACGAATTTGAAAAGTGCGGAACAGGCTTTACGTTCCACAATTACAATGCAGATGATTTGCTGTATACCATCAACTATGCAAAGAACATCTATTTCAACCATCGGGAAGATTGGAACGACATTATTCAGCGTGGTATGGAAAAAGATTTCTCTTGGGGCAGCTCTGCATTGCAGTATCAAGGAATGTATGACTGGATTCTGCGTGGGATGCAGGGATAAGAAAACCATTGCAAAAATAAAATATGCTTCAATGGCAGCTGTGGACAAATGCGTTCACGGCTGCTTTTTTGTGGATAATTTTCACAAAATCCGTGGTATTATATGAAAAGCATTCTCATTTTTTGTGAATTTCGCATAAAATTTCAAAAACGCTTGACTTGGAGTGAACTCCAGGGTCTATAATAAAAAAAACGAAAAACGGAGGTGTTTGTCATAACCATCAAAGAAGTGAGTGAACGCTACGACTTATCACAGGATACTTTGCGGTATTATGAGCGTGTGGGAATGATTCCGCCGGTTCATCGCACTGCAAGCGGTATTCGAGATTATCAGCCGGATGATTTGGGTTGGATTGAACTGGCAAAGTGTATGCGAGGAGCAGGACTTCCAGTAGAAGCGATTATTGAATATGTAAAGCTAACACAGGAAGGCGAACATACCATTCCGGCAAGATTGCAGCTTTTGACAGAACAGCGAGAATTGCTGTTGGAGCAGAAAGAAAAAATTGATACCACATTGAAACGGTTGAACTACAAGATTGAACGCTACGAAATCGCCGTGGAAACGGGCGAATTAAAGTGGGATTGATGCCCCTTGGCAGACGGCGGAGCGACAGCCGCCGCTTGCCACAGCAATCAGGAATCAATTCCACATGGAAAGAGGAGTAAAAATCATGAACGTATTATTGATTAACGGAAGTCCGCATGCAAACGGCAATACTGCCGTTGCCCTGCGGGAAATGGAACGGATTTTTCAGGAAAATCAAGTGGAAACAGAGTGGATTCAGGTTGGAAACAAGGACATTCGGGGCTGTGTTGCCTGCTATGGATGTACGAAAAAGGGAGCGTGTGTGTTCGATGATTTGGTCAACGAAACTGCCCCGAAGTTTGAAGCCTGTGATGGAATGGTCATTGGCAGTCCGGTTTATTATGCCTCTGCAAATGCAACCTTGGTTGCGTTTTTGCATCGGCTGTTTTATAGCACGCCATTTGACAAACGGATGAAAGTGGGTGCAAGCGTGGTTGCAGCCAGAAGAGGCGGTTTGTCTGCAACATTTGACGAACTGAACAAGTTCTTCACGATTTCCGGTATGCCGGTTGCCTCTAGTCAGTATTGGAACAGCATTCACGGCAGAGAGCCGGGCGAAGCCAAACAGGATGCAGAGGGATTGCAAACGATGCGAACCCTTGCAAGAAATATGACGTTCCTGATGAAAAGCATTGCACTGGGTAAGGAAGCCTATGGCTTGCCGGAACAAGAACCACGGCAAGGAACGAATTTTATTCGATAAGGAGCGAACAACAATATGAAATCGCTGATTGTTTATGATTCTCTGACAAACGGCAACACGAAACGAATTGCAGAGATGCTGCAACAGGCAACGCAGGCAGACATTGCCGAAATTCAAACAGTTACGCCTTACACAGGCGGATATGATGCCGTTGTTGCACAGGGACAGGAGGAAGTCAACCGGGGATATGAACCGGAGATTCAACCGCTTTCGGTGTCCGTTGCAGATTATGACCGGATTTTCATTGGAACACCGACTTGGTGGTACACGATGGCACCAGCCGTTCGGACATTCCTGCACCAGCAGAATTTCAGCGGAAAGACCGTGATTCCGTTTATGACAAACGGCGGATGGCCGGGACATACGATTGCAGATATGAAAATCGCCTGTCGAGGTGCTGCATTTGCACACGAAAAAGAAATTCAGTTTGACTCCAACGGCGGTGACCATCTGGAAACCCCGATGCAGGAAATCAAAGCATGGATTGCTGCAATTTGTGCAGACGAAACACAGGAGGAAACCGTATGAAAATTGTTGTAATTACCGGAAGCCATCATAAAAATGGAACGTCCGCCCACTTGGCAGCTGCCTTCATTCGAGGTGCAGAGGAAACCGGACACGAAGTCTGTCGGTTTGATGCTGCCTTTCGGCAGGTACATCCTTGTATTGCCTGTGAAACTTGCCACAACACCGACCGAGGCTGTGCCTTTGCAGATGATATGAAAACGCTGTATCCGGAACTGTTGGAAGCGGATGCGGTTGCCTTTGCAACGCCGATTTATTATTATGCAATGAATGCACAGATCCGGGCAGTCATTGACCGATTCTATGCCTGTGATGCCCAGTTGCACCACAACAAGAAAACGGCTCTGTTGGTGACGATGGCAGATAATACCATGGAATCCGCAGCCGGAGCAATTGCTTCTTTTCAGGGCATGGCAAAGTTCTTGGATTGGGACATTGCTGGCATGGTGATTGGTGCAGATTGTATGGATGTTCCGGCACTGGAACGAACCGATTACGAAGAGCAGGCTTATCAGCTCGGAAAACAGATATAAAAACAAACAGAAAATAGGAGGTTTTTTTCATGGTAAAACAGACCGCCGGCAGAGATGCCCTTGGAACATTTGCACCGCAGTTTGCGGCATTGAACGATGATGTATTGTTTGGAGAAGTTTGGTCGAGAGAAGCACAACTTCCGCTGAAGTTGCGTTCGATTGTGACGATTACTTCCTTGATTAGTAAGGGCATTGTAGACAGTTCTTTGCAATATCATCTGGCAACCGCAAAGAAAAACGGTGTCAGCAAGTCTGAAATGGTGGAAATTCTGACACAGGTTGCATTTTATGCAGGCTGGCCGAATGCATGGGCTGCGTTCCGGATGGCAAAGGAAGTTTATGCAGACGATGCGACCGAAGAACACGGCGGATTTTTCGGACAGGGTGAACCAAATACCGCATTTGCAAAGTATTTCATCGGACAATCCTATCTGAAACCGCTGACCAATCCAAAGGAAACCGTTTTCATTGCAAATGTAACTTTTGAGCCGGGCTGCCGGAACAACTGGCACATTCACCACGCAAAGAGCGGTGGCGGGCAGATTCTGCTTTGTGTCGATGGGGAAGGCTGGTATCAGGAAGATGGAAAGTCAGCACAGAGCCTGCACCCGGGAGATGTTGTTGTGATTCCGCCGGAAGTTAAGCATTGGCATGGTGCAAAGGCAAACAGTTGGTTCAGCCACCTTGCAATTGAATGCCCGGGCGAAGAAACCAGCAATGAATGGTTAGAAGCTGTAACCGATGAACAGTATGCTGCTTTGAAGGAGGACGAAACAAAATGAAATTTGTAACATTGAACTATTCATGCATCATTCATTTTGAAAAGTAAAAAATTGTTATTTTTATGATAGGAGGAATTTCTCATGAAAACATTGGTTGCTTATTTTTCCGCAAGTGGCATTACTGCAAATGTTGCAAAGTTGCTGGCAGAGGCAGCAGGGGCAGACTTGTTTGAAATCCAGCCGGCTGTTCCGTATACCAACGCTGACCTGAACTGGATGGACAAGAAGAGCCGCAGCACGGTTGAAATGCAGGATAAAAGCTCTCGTCCAGCAATTGCAGCTCCGTGCAGCAATCTGGCAGACTATGACACGATTTTTGTAGGCTTCCCGATTTGGTGGTATGTTGCACCGACCATCATCAATACGTTTTTGGAAAGCGGCGATTTCTCTGGAAAGAAGATTGTTCTGTTTGCAACTTCCGGCGGCAGTGGATTTGGTAAAACTGTGGAGAACTTGAAAGATAGTGCACCGGGTGCAACGATTGTAGAAGGCAAGCTGCTGAACGGCACACAGAGTGTTGCAGGGCTGAAAAGCTGGGTAGACAGCATTTTGAAGTAAGTAGATACAAATAAAAGAGGAGGAATCTCTCATGTTAGGAAATTTTGAATATTACAATCCGACCAAATTGTATTTCGGGGAGCAGGCACTTGATGGCTTGCGGAAAGAACTGCCGAAGTACGGGAAAAATATTCTGCTGGTTTACGGCGGCGGTTCGATTCAGAAGAATGGCATTTATGACCAAGTCGTTTCCATCTTGCAGGAATGCGGCAAGACGATTGTAGAAGATGCTGGTGTTATGCCGAACCCAACCGTAGAAAAGCTGAAAGAGGGCTGCGAACGGGCAAGAGCCGGAAAAGTTGATTTTATTCTGGCAGTTGGCGGCGGTTCTGTCTGCGACTATGCGAAAGCCGTTTCTGTTTCCGTGCACTGTTCGGAAGACCCGTGGGAAAAGTTCTATATTCGGGAAGAAGAGCCGGAAAACGAGATCATTCCGGTGGGCTGTGTGCTGACCATGGTCGGAACTGGTTCAGAAATGAACGCAGGTTCGGTTATCACCAACCATGAACAGAAGCTGAAAATCGGGCATGTATTCGGGGAAGAAGTTCTGCCAAAATTCTCTATTCTGAATCCAGTCTTTACTTTTACGCTGCCAAAGTATCAGATGATTGCTGGATTCTTTGATATTATGTCACACATTCTGGAACAGTACTTCTCCGGAACGGATGACAACACTTCGGATTATCTGATGGAAGGGCTGCTGAAATCGCTGATTCACAGTGCAAAGATTGCGGTAGAGAATCCGAAAGACTACGAAGCAAGAAGCAATATCATGTGGATTGCAACATGGGCACTGAATACGCTGGTAGAAAAGGGAAAGACAACCGACTGGGAAGTGCATATGATTGGGCAGGCAGTTGGTGCGTATACCGATGCAACGCATGGCATGACGTTGTCTGCTGTTTCGCTGCCATATTATCGGTATATTTTGCAGGCTGGCTTGCCGAAGTTCAAGCGGTATGCGATGAATGTTTGGGATGTATGCCCAGATGGAAAGACCGATGAACAGATTGCAGAAGAAGGGCTTGCTTGCATGGAAGCATATATGAAGCAATTGGGTCTGGTGATGAATCTGACGGACTTGGGCGTAACAGAAGATATGCTGGAGGGCATTGCAGATGCAACGCTGATTATGACTGGCGGTTATCAGGTATTGACACATGAAGATGTGGTTGCAATTTTGAAGCAGGCACTGTAAATTTGATTTTTGGTGAAACGAAAAACAGCCATCTCTTATCGAAACGGTAGGAGGTGGCTGTTTTTGTGTTTATATGCTATTATCCGAAATATTCCTGCATCAAAGAATCAAAGAGCATTTGAGCCTTGTCGAGTTCCTGTTGCAGGATGGATTTTGATTTGTCTATTTGCTTTACAAAGTCGGCGAATTGATTTTGAAGGGTAAGCGGTGGAACGACTATATTAAGCTTTTTTAGCATTGTAATAGATAGATATGCTACAGTTGAACCTGATTGCAAGTTATCAATCTGTGCTTTTATATTTCTTGTATTAAATAATAAAGCAAGATATAGTGGTGTGATGGCTTTATTTAAATTATATAGCCAGCTTATCATGCCATCTTGAAAATAGAATTTATCGTCATCCTGCACAATATAGCATTTTCCTAATGTCCCTCTTGATGTAACCAATATGTCACCTTTTTGTGGAACTAAGTTACTTCTAACGAGTTCTATATACTTTTCGTCTGAAATGAACAACTCATTCTTTAAATGCCCTGTTTCAATTAATTCTACAAGATTTGAAATGCGAAGAAAAGGTACACCCGTACTTGATTGTTCATCTTGATAAATTCGCTTGCTTGAACTAACAGTGCATAATTCACTTAATTTATATACTGGAAATTTTTTTGTGTTATATTCGGTATCTCCAAATATCTCCACAAATCGGGCTTTTACGAGTAAATCCAATTTTTCAAGCTGGGTGCTGAGATGGGTGATGATGGATTGAAGTTTGTTGAAAATCTTGATAGTCTTATCTTGTTCTTTTTTATCTAAGTCGATAGATAAAATAAATTCTCCTAAGTCTTTCTTTTTAATATTTGGCATACAAGCACCAGAACGTAATTTCATAATGCTACTTTGACTGCCTTTTAAAGCATAGTATAGATATTTTGAGGAACATTTCAAATTATACAAATAATAACAATGTGCTCCACACCAAAATGGATTTATCATATAATTTACATAGCCGCATGAATTGCCGCCTTCACTAATTGTTATTGTATTGCCATCAACATTATACTCATTCCATTTACCAGATGGATTAATTCCACCATTAAGATATTCATAAGCACCATCTTCAATTAAGTTGTTACCATTTATTTGACTTCCTTTAGAGTATGAGGCAATATCTTTAAGTTTGACCGTTGTTTTCATAATCTTTTCCTTTCCTGAAATTATAATCATAGAACACACAAAAAAGCGGTAAATGTAAAATCATCTACCGCTTTTCCGTAAAATATTTGGCGGAAAGAGAGGGATTCGAACCCTCGGTACGCTATTAACGTACACACGAGTTCCAGTCGTGCGCCTTAGACCAGCTCAGCCATCTTTCCATCCGTATTCTGCACTGTGTGCATGTGGTGCGAGTGACGGGACTTGAACCCGTACGTCGAAACACACGCCCCTCAAACGTGCCTGTCTGCCAATTCCAGCACACTCGCATATTTTAACAAGATACGATATCACGTTTTCATTATCTTACGTTTTGGTATCTCGCCTCAGTGCTTTATTATTATAGCAGAAATCCGCAGGATTGTCAAGCGGTTTTTCGACTTTTTTACGTAAAAAGAAAATGCAAATTGAACCTAGATTTTATGCAAGTTGCACAAAATCCGGAATTTTACACGTCCATCTGGTGATGATAGTAGTAAACCGCCAGCTGTGTGCGGTCACGCAGCTGCAATTTTTCCAAAATGCTGCTGAGATAATTCCGAATTGTTCCCTCGCTGAAACAGAGTGCCGCAGCGATTTCCTTGTTGCTGTATCCCTTTGCAACCTGTGCAATGATTTCCTGTTCTTTCTCTGTAATGTCATATTTGGCATAGTCGAATGTAGATTTCTTTTTGAATTGTTTGGAGAAACAGGAAACGACTTGCTCCCCGAATACGTGTTGCCCCTGCATGACTGCTTCGAGAGCCGGAACGATTCCAGCAAAGTCCTGTTTTAACAAGTATCCCTTTGCTCCGAGTTCCAACGCCTTTGCAATGTAGGCATCATCGGAGAATGTGGTCAGGAACAGAATGCGAGCGTTTGGATCTTGTTGCAGAATCTGTTCGCCGGCATCCAGTCCGCTTCCGTTCGGCATTTGAATGTCCAGCAGCAGGACATCCGGTTTCCACTGTTGATAGAGAGCAATCGCTTCCGCTCCAGATGTTCCGGTTGCCAGAACCTGTACAGAGCCGGTGCTTTCGAGGATGGTTTTCAGCGAGAGCGTCACAAGCTGGTCGTCATCAATGAGAATAATACGCATAGGAGAAGATTCCTTTCTTTACATTATAATGGTAGGGTGGGCGATTTATGATTTTGGAATAGAGAGAAACACCCGAAACGAATCTTTTTCTGGAAAGAATCGAATCAGCCCGTGAACTTGTTCGGCTCGGTCTTGCATGGTTTCCAGACCGATTCCGGTTTGCTGCAAGTGCGAGCCTGTTCCGTTGTCTGTAATGGAAAGCTGATAAAAAGCCGGATGTTCCCGAATGACAATTTGAATGGCATCGCCGTTGGAGTGCTTGACAACATTCGACAGGCTTTCTTTTAAAACGCCCAGCAAACACAGCTTTACAATGCTGGGAATCTGTTCGGAAATGTCATAAGTTAATGTGATGTGGTAAGTATCTTTCAGAGGTTGCAAGCAGTCTTGTACAGACTTTTCCAATGGGATGGCATCATCATGCAGCTTGTGCACGCTGCTGCGGATACTGGTCATGGCACTGTCTAATGTTTCTTGTAGGGCAGCAACAGAGGCTTTTAGCGGCTCTTCTTTGACACAAACAGCAAGTGCTCCCGTTTGTAGCAGAGCACGGGTCAGCATATGCCCTACATTGTCATGAATTTCTCTGGCAATGCGGTTGCGTTCTTGCAGCGTTGCCATGCGTACCGCATCATTCTGTGCCGTTTGCAACTGGCGGTTTCGCTGGGTCAATTTTTGCTGCAATTCGCTTGCATGGTCATGCTGCTGGTGGGCAGTCTGTACCCAAGTTTCCCATTGTTGAGTCCGCCAGCCCAATAGAATCGAAAGCGGAATCAGTCCGCAGAATAAACAGATTTGCAGCACGGAAAATGTAGCAATGTGCAGCAGAGCACCCACGGCAAAAATAGAAAGATACCATTTTTTCGCCCGAATTGCATCATATAAGAGCAGCGGCATCGTCAAGAGAATCGGCGGATAACAGCTGCAAAGCAGAAAGTAACCGCCAAGGCAGACGCTGGACAGCCAATTTTTCGGGAATGCTTGTGCAAGGGCGGAAATCGTCAGGGCAAGCAAAAGAGAAATCACAGGGAGTGGGTGAATGGTGTCAATTGTGGATGCAACAGAAATGAGAATCATCCAGAATAGAATGCTCTTTTCAAGAAATGGGTACAAGAAATCAAACCACCTTTCCAGAGTGCTGTGGAGTTTGTCAGCATATGCTTTTTATAGTATAACATACTTCGGAACTTCCTGCAACTATCCGGTTAAATTTGAAAAAGCAGCATTGATTTTTTGTTATTTTTTTGAAAAGCCATATGAAAATGGCTTGTAGGATTTTCTTTTAAAATGAAACCCTGTAAATGGGTTTTGAAAAGTTTTGACTAACCTTTTCTTTTTAAAAACTGCGGTTTGTAAGGCCTAATTTTTGTCGGATTCTATTGACTTTTTAGGGCGTTTGTCGTATAATAAAATCACAGGAACTCACATAGAGTTTACCGGAAACAAAAAGAACTTTCATAAATTTAAAGGAGTGTTACATATGTGGAAATGTTTTAAAAATGAAAAACTGTGGTGTGCAATCGGCGGTGCAGCTGCTCTGGTAATCGGTAAGAAGATTTTGACAGCAGAAACCACTCGGAAGCTGGCTGTCAGCGGTCTGGCAAAGGGCATGAAGCTCCAGAGCGATGCAAAGGCAACCTTCCAGAACATGAAGGATGAAGCATCTGACATTTGCTGTGATGCAAAGGAAGAAGCTGGACTGGCAGACATCGCAGAAGAAGCTGCAACTGAAGAAGAAACGAAGTGATTGTACCATGAATGGCAAAATCGTTTATGACAAACCCGGCAGAATCCGGTTTCGTTGCGGTGCATATGCATTTGAACGGGAACTGGAAACCGCCATTCAGGAAGCATTGCTGCGGAATCGGTTTGTATTGCAGGTAGAAGTTCATGCACAAAACGGTGGCATTCTGGTACATTACCGGAATGGACATCGCTTGGATGTCATCCGTCTGGTTGCAAGAATGAATCCTCGCACCATGCAGCCGTTGGAAAATCAGATTGGAACGGAACAGATTGATTCTGATTTCAAAAATGATTTGGCAAAACTGGTTGCAAAACGGGTTCTATATAAAGCATTGCTGCCGACCCCCATTGGAAACGCAATGATTTTCCTGAGAGGATTGCGGTATGTCGGACGGGCAGTGAAGAACTTATTGGACTGCCATCTGAATGTAGAAGTGCTGGATGGTACTTCTGTAGCAGCTTGCCTGCTGCAAAAGAACTATAAGACTGCTGGAACGATTATGTTCTTGCTGTCTGTTTCCTCCTTGCTGGAAGATTATACCAGAGCCAGAACAAAGGCTGCTTTGACAGATAGCTTAGCGATTAAGACCGAACAAGTCTGGGTTGTTGACGGCGATGTAGAGCGGCTGATGCCAATGGCAGACTTGCAGGTAGATGACTGCATCCGTGTTCGGACGGGCAGCATCATTCCGGTTGATGGTACGATTGTAGACGGCGAAGCCAATATCAACGAATCCTCTATGACAGGCGAACCGCTGAGCGTGATGAAATCCGCTGGAGCGACGGTATTTGCCGGAACAGTTGTCGAAGAAGGAACGATTGTCATTCAGGTAAAAGCCGTTAGCGGAAATACCAAGCTGCAAAAAATCATTGAATTGATTGACCATTCCGAAAATCTGAAAGCAGGCGTTCAGAGCCGTGCAGAACATCTGGCGGACAGCATTGTACCGTTTAGTTTCTTAGGCTTTGGATTGACCTTGCTGCTGACACGGAATATTACAAAGGCAGTTTCGATTTTAATGGTGGACTATTCTTGTGCCATCAAGCTTTCCACGCCGATTTCTGTAATTTCGGCAATTCGGGA
>OGWV01001265.1_pt1 | contig 16010 bp, 13 predicted proteins | sample 1576081 | NCBI WGS metagenome assembly OGWV01 (sample SAMEA3541541, study PRJEB24748) | human gut metagenome | biome: human gut; feature: human-associated habitat; material: faeces | place: China | collected 2012 | reverse complement strand
AGCTGCTGTTCCCAGCAGTCTTCTTTATATACCATCATCTCTTCCATCAGCCGGCCAAAACAGCCTGCCGGATAGTCAACTTCCTGTATACCCTGACTTTCATATTCCGAAAGCTTTGCCATTTCTTCTCTGATCACACGACTCTGCCTTGGATATTTCCGAATTGCTTTTTCTACTTTTCGCTTCAAGGCCATACTCCCGAGAAGCCCTGCTACTTTCTTCTCATCCTTCCAATCATCTTCCAGATGATAATACGCCATGATCAGATTCATATCGGCCGCATACTCTGTGATCTCATTTTCCAGCATTGACTGTGGCTTTAACGGATGCATCTTACAGCGATGGCTTTCTGCCTTTGTTTCACTTTCATATAAAGAAGTAAGTAAAATGATCACAAATGTCATATCATAGGCAAGCGTAAGCTGACCTGCGCTGCCATACTGTCTCTTCAGCGACTGACAAAGGCCACAGTAATACGCTTTATATTTATGATAATCTTTTACTTTTAATTCCGGCTCATTCGCCGTCACATATCCGAACATGTATTACTGAATTCCTCTCATTGTAAGCTGGATCCGCTTCTTCTGTAGATCAACGCTCATCACCTTTACATCTACAACATCTCCTACGCTGACTGCTTCCAGTGGATGCTTGATAAAACGATCCGTGATCTGGGAAATGTGCACCAATCCGTCCTGATGCACTCCAATATCGACAAATACACCAAAGTCAATGACATTTCGCACGGTTCCTTTCAGAATCATTCCTTCCTTCAGATCCTTCATATCAAGGACATCCGTCCTGAGAATTGGTTTCGGCATCTCATCTCGTGGATCACGCGCCGGTTTTTCCAGCTCTTTGGCAATATCCCGAAGGGTGATCTCTCCTATTCCAAGTTCCTCAGCGAGCTTTTTGTAATCTTTGATGGTAAGAGACAGACCTGTAAGTTTGCCGCCTGCAATATCTTCCGGCTTGAAGCCCTGCTTTTCAAGAAGCTTTCCTGCCGCCTCGTAAGACTCCGGATGTACACTGGTTCCGTCAAGTGGATTGGTTCCGCCCTGTATCCTCATAAACCCGGCACACTGCTCAAATGCTTTTGGTCCAAGTTTTGGTACTTTGAGAAGTTCTTTTCTATTCTCAAATTTTCCATTTTCTTCCCTGTAAGCAACAATATTTTTCGCAAGGGTTCCGGAAATACCGGAAATATAAGAAAGCAGCGAAGCCGATGCAGTATTTAGGTCCACACCGACTTTATTTACACAGTCTTCTACCACACCGCCAAGTGCTTCTCCTAATTTTTTCTGGTTCATATCATGCTGATACTGCCCGACACCGATCGACTGCGGATCGATCTTTACCAGTTCGGCAAGCGGATCCTGAAGACGTCTTGCGATGGATGTCGCGCTTCTCTGCCCGACATCGAATTTTGGGAATTCTTCTGTAGCAAGTTTACTTGCTGAGTACACAGATGCTCCCGCTTCATTTACGATCACATACTGTACTTTTTCCGGAATCTCTTTTAACAGTTCTACAATAAACTGTTCTGATTCTCTGGATGCTGTTCCATTTCCCAGGGAAATCAAAGAGATATGATACTTTGGAATAATCTTTTTCAGCAGATCTTTTGCTGCCTGGATCTTCTTCGGAGTCGTAGGCGCTGTCGGATAAATTACAGTCGTGCCGATTACTTTTCCGGTCGGATCTACCACAGCAAGCTTGCATCCGGTACGGAATGCAGGATCCCATCCAAGCACAACCTGTCCGACGATCGGCGGCTGCATCAGAAGCTGCTCCAGATTCTTTCCAAACACAAGGATTGCGCCATCTTCTGCTTTTTCCGTCAGTTCGTTTCTCAGTTCACGCTCGATCGCCGGTGCGATCAGCCTCTGATAGCTGTCGGCCACAACCTCTTTCAAAACCGGTGTTGTGTATGGATTATCCCTGCGGATCACTTTCTTTTCCAGATAACGGAGAATTTCCTCTTCCGGTGCTTCAATCTTAACACTCAGAAATTTTTCTTTTTCTCCACGGTTGAGTGCCAGTACGCGGTGTCCGGCTACTTTGCTGACCGCTTCTGTAAAATCATAATACATCTCGTATACAGATTCTGCTTTTTCATCTTTTGCAGCAGAAACCAGCGTACCCTTTTTGAACGTCAGATCGCGGATCCTCTTTCTGTAATCTGCCTCATCTGAAATATTTTCTGCAAGAATATCTTTCGCACCGTCAATCGCTTCCTGCACATTTTTCACGCCCTTTTCTTCAGAAACATATTTTTCTGCCTCTTTTTCCAGGGGCTCCTTACTATTCTGAAGAGAGATCAGAACCGCCAGTGATTCCAGACCTTTTTCTTTTGCAATTGTCGCACGGGTTCGGCGTTTGGGTCTGTACGGACGATAAAGATCGTCCACCAGAACCTGCGTCTCTGCTGCCACGATCTGTGCTTTCAGCTCAGGTGTTAACTTGCCCTGTTCTTCAATACTTGCAAGAACCTGTTCTTTTTTCTCTTCCAGGTTCCGCAGATAGGTCAGTCGTTCATATAATTTACGAAGCTGTTCATCATCCAGTGTACCGTGTGCTTCTTTTCTGTAACGCGCAATAAACGGAATGGTATTTCCTTCATCGATCAGCTTTACAGCCGCATCTACCTGCCACTTTTTTACGCCCAGTTCTTCTGTTATTTTCTGGTTAATATCCATTGATATCCAATCCTCTCTTTTTGTTCGCTATGGATTTAATGATACCATGTCATCTCTTATTTTTCAATTCCCGTTAAAATTACAGAGTTTGCTCGGTTTTCTTGTCTTTTTCTATTAAATATGCTATACTGCAGCTAATCTGACTGAAAAGTTTTAAGAAAGGATTAACCAAATGTCAAGCGATATTGAAAAAGAGCCACTGTCCAGACAACAGAAAAAATCAAAAGAAACCAAAGCACGTATCTTTCATGCAGCCAAGACAATTTTGCAGAAGCAGGGATACGATCAGCTTTCCATAAAAAATATCTGTGATGAAGCAGGTGTCTCCAACGGCAGCTTCTATCATCATTTTAAAACCAAAGATGATCTTTTATCTTATTATATTGAAGAACAGCCAAGCATCAATCCGGATCTTCTGGATACGCCGGAAGATGCAGATGAGGCAAAGATCGGTATCATCCACGTTTATCTGAATTACGCACAGTACTGCCGGGAACTCGGAGTAGAATTCATGTCCAACTACTACACACCGCGCAACCAGGCACTGAACCCAACGATCCGTACCGAGCGACCGTACCCAATCCTTACCGTAGAGAATTATCTTCGCAAAGCGATTGATGCCGGCATCATTGCGCCAAAGATTTCCCTGGATGAAATCTGCACTGATATCCGTATGCTAGTTATCGGAAATGTATTTGAATGGTGTCTGCATAACGGAGAGACTGATTTTGAAGGTAATATCCGCCGTTCGATCGGGCATTATCTGGATGGCATTTTCTGATTTCACAGATATACCACAGCGTAAAATGAATTTTTCATATTCCTTCGCTGATTTTTTACAGCACATATTTTCAAAAAAGGTGTCATGGATTTTTATGTCCATGGCACCTTTTCGGCTTATCTGTTGTTATATAAACTTGTACATCGTTGTTGTTTCGTAAGTTTCGCCCTTCTTGCATACCGGCCCGGCAAAATTCTCTTTATGGATTGCATCCGGGAAGAACTGTGTCTCGAAGCAGGCTGCCTGGCGTTTGTGGTAATGCGCCCCGCCTTTTCCTTTGGCATCAACAATAAAGTTGCCTGTATAAAGCTGCATTCCCGGAAGGTCTGTATAAACTTCCATAGTGATTCCGCTCTCTTCCGAGGACATCTCTGCCACTTTCGCAAATTCTCCTTTATTGTTCAGAACCCAGTTATGATCATATCCTTTCCCGAAATTCAGTGCTTCATAATCTGTCTCGATTTCTTTGCCAATTGCTTTCTTTGTGCGGAAATCCATCGGTGTTCCTTCTACCGGTGTGATCTCGCCTGTCGGAATAGACTCGGCATCGGCTCTGGTAAATGCATCTGCATCAATCCATACTTCCTGATCCAGTACATCTCCTGATGCATGTCCATCCATATTAAAATAGCTGTGATTTGTCATGTTGATCAGAGTATCTGCATCCGGAACTGCATGGTAAGCGATCTTCACTGCATTGTCTTCTGTCAGAGTATATGTTACCTCAATATGTACAGCTCCCGGATATCCCTGATCACCATCCGGGCTGTCCAGTTCAAATGTAATATGATCATCTGCGGTTTCTTTTACCTTCCACATTCTCTGGTTATAAAAATCCATTCCGCTGTGGAGATTATTGCCATTATCATTCTTTTCAAGCTGATAGGTCACTCCGTTCAGTTCAAAGGATGCTCCTCCGATACGGTTTGCACTTCTCCCGACAATTGCGCCGAAGAACAGATCTCCTTCTTCATATCCTGCTGCCTCATCATATCCAAGCACAACATCACACGGCTTGCCTTCTTTGTCCGGTACGATCACCTGTACCAGCGTTGCACCGTAATCGGATACTGCAATCTCCATTCCGTTTTTATTTGTGAGCGTATATAATTTTGTCTCGTCACCTTTAACTGTTGCACCAAAATCTGTTACTTTCATTTCTCCTGTTCCGCCCTTTCTGTTAATTGTGCCTTTAAAACAGACATCTCTTTTACAAGTGTTATTGTAACATAATTTTTTTATTTTTTGCACCCTTTATCGTTGTTCTGCCATTTTGTGCATATTGCTGATATTTTTTATCATTTTGTGACAAAATTAACTTATTTGTCTATTTATTAACTTTGCTTGCAAGATTGTACTAAAATGCATACAATATTATTATAAGTGTGTCCATAGAGTTAATCTATAGTATTCAGATGTTTTCCCTATAATTTTCTTCATCTGTCCTGTAGATTAGCAAAAAAAGTTAAAGGAGAAAAAAGCTATGAGTAGACTTGAAATCACTGCACCAGACAAAGCCCAGCTGGTTATCGAAGGGCTCTACAAAGATCTGGAGCGAAGAATCGAATCCAGTCCTCCGGGACTATGTCCTGTTGACATGACTCGTGCTTTCCTGGAGATGTGTCATACACATACCTGTGGAAAATGTGTGCCGTGCCGTGTTGGTCTGTGGCAGCTGAAAAACCTGCTGACCGACGTTATGAACGGAGACGCAACTATGGAAACATTAGACCTGATGGAAGAACTCTCTGTATCAATCATGGAAGGAGCTGACTGTGCGATCGGGTATGAAGCAGCTCACATGGTTTACAAGAGCCTGATGGGATGTCGGGAAGACTATGAAGAACATGTGCGCCAGGGAAGATGTACCTGCCAGTACGCACAGCCTGTTCCTTGTGTATCTTTGTGCCCGGCACATGTAGATATTCCGGGATATATCGCTCTTGTCGGAGAAGGACGTTACGCAGATGCGATCCGCCTGATCCGTAAGGACAATCCATTCCCGACCACCTGTGGTTTTATCTGCGAACATCCTTGTGAGGCACGCTGCCGTCGTAACATCGTAGACGATGCAGTCAATATCCGCGGTCTTAAGAGAATGGCTGCTGATTATGCCGGAAAAGTTCCACCGCCGCCATGCGCTCCATCTACCGGAAAGCGTATTGCCGTTGTTGGTGGTGGTCCTGGTGGATTAAGTGCAGCTTACTATCTGCAGCTGATGGGACACCAGACAACCGTATTTGAGATGCTGCCGGAACTTGGCGGTATGCTCCGCTATGGTATCCCGAACTACCGTCTGCCGAAAGACCGTCTGAACGATGATATCAATGCCATCCTTGAGACCGGTGTCAAAGTTGAATTTGGCAAACGGATTGGAAAAGATATGACAATCCAGAGTCTGCGTGAAGAATACGACGCAGTTCTTATTACAATCGGTGCAAGTACCGATAAGAAACTTGGTATCGAAGGCGAACACTCAGAAGGGGTCCTTTCTGCTGTTCAGTTCCTTCGTGATGTAGGAAAGAACCAGAACCCGGATCTTACCGGACAGGAAGTAGCCGTTATCGGTGGTGGTAACGTATCTATGGATGCTGTCCGTACCGCAAAACGTCTGGGTGCTAAAAAAGTCAGCATCGTTTACCGCCGCCGCGTGGCAGATATGACTGCCCTTCCGGCAGAGATTGAAGGTGCTGTTGCAGAAGGAATCGAAGTACAGACTCTGATGGCTCCTTCCCGCATCGAAACAGATGAAAACGGTCACGTAAAAGGAATCTACGTTACACCACAGATGATCAGTAAGATCAAAGACGGTCGTGCAAGTGTACGTCCGACAGGTGCTCCTGACGTATTCATTCCATGCCAGACACTGATCGTTGCGATCGGACAGGATATTGAATACCAGCACTTTGAAGAAGCCGGTGTTCCTGTACAGAGAGGTAAGATCTTAACCGAAAAATACGGCGGATTCGATAACATTCCGGGTGTATTTGCCGGTGGAGACTGTGCTTCCGGTCCTGCATCCGTAATCAAAGCTATTGCTGCTGCAAAAGTAGTAGCTGCTAACATAGACGAATACCTGGGATATCACCACATTATCAGCTGTGACGTTGAGATTCCTGAAGCGCGTCTTAATGACCGCCCGCCGTGCGGAAGAGTAAACATGACCGAGCGTGAAGCCTGCGAACGTGTCTGTGACTTTAACGGTGTAGAAAACTGCATGTCCGAGGCAGAAGCGAAACAGGAAGCCAGCAGATGTCTGCGTTGCGACCACTTCGGCTACGGCATTTTCAAAGGAGGTCGTGAAACATTATGGTAAATCTTACAATTGATAATATAAACGTATCTGTCCCGGAAGGTACTACTATCATGGATGCTGCCAAAATGGCGGATATCCCGATTCCAAAACTCTGCTATCTGAAAGATATCAACGAGATCGCAGCCTGTCGTGTCTGTGTTGTTGAACTCGAGGGAATGGAACGGCTGGTAACTTCCTGCAACAACGTAGTAAAAGAAGGTATGGTAATCCATACAAACAGCCCAAAGGTTCGTACAGCCAGAAGACAGACTGTACAGCTTATCCTTTCCCAACACGACTGCAAATGTGCTACCTGTGTCAGAAGCGGTAACTGTACTCTGCAGAGTCTTGCAAATGACCTGAACATCATCGAAATACCATTTAAGCAGCGTCTGGAAGAATTCCCTTGGGATAAAGAATTTCCGCTGATCAGAGACTCACAGAAATGCATCAAGTGTATGCGCTGTATCCAGGTCTGTGACAAGATCCAGGATTTACATATCTGGGATGTAACAAGTACTGGTTCCCGTACTACCATTAATGTAACCGGCAACCATAAGATCTCCGAGGTTTCCTGTTCTTTGTGCGGTCAGTGTATTACTCACTGCCCGGTCGGTGCTCTGCGCGAACGTGATGATACAGAGAAAGTATGGGATGCAATCGCTGATGACAAGAAAGTCGTTGTTGCACAGGTTGCTCCTGCTGTACGTGCTGCATGGGGTGAGGCTCTTGGTCTTTCCCGTGAAGAAGCAACTGTCGGCAAGATCATGGATGCTCTGAAGAAAATGGGTATTGACTATGTATTCGATACCTCCTTCACAGCAGACCTTACTATTATGGAAGAAGGAAATGAATTCCTGCAGAGATTTACAAAAGGCGAATTAAATCTTCGTCCGATGTTTACCTCCTGCTGCCCTGGATGGGTACGCTTCCTTAAATCACAGTACCCACATCTGGTGCCACAGCTTTCAACAGCCAAATCACCACAGCAGATGTTCGGTTCTGTTATGAAGAGCTATTTTGCAGAATCCATCGGTGTGAAACCGGAAAATATGTTTACTGTATCTATCATGCCATGTGTTGCCAAAAAAGGCGAAAGTAACATGGAACTGTTCTATGGTGAATATGCCGGACACGAGACAGACGTTGTACTTACAACTCGTGAATTGACACGCATGATCCGTTCTGCACATATTGATCCTGCTTCTTTGGTTGACCGTGAATGCGATCCTCTGATGAAAGAATGGACCGGTGCCGGTGTTATCTTCGGAACAACAGGTGGTGTTATGGAAGCAGCACTTCGTTCTGCTCACTACCTTGTAACCGGACGTAACCCTGATCCGGATGCATTCAAGATTGTCCGCAATCCTGGTGGACAGCCAGGTGTTGTAAAAGCTGAGATCCAGCTTGGAGATGCTACTGTTCGTGCTGCTGTTGTCAGCGGACTCGGAAACACACGTAAACTGATCGAAGCAATCGAGCATGGTGAAGTACATTATGATTTTGTAGAAGTCATGGCCTGCCCTGGCGGATGCGTCGGCGGTGGCGGTCAGCCAATCCATGACGGAGAAGAACTTGCACGGACACGTGGTGAAAATCTTTATTTCCTTGATAAGAATGCACCACTTCGCTTCTCACATGAGAACCCGGATGTACTCCGTCTGTACCGTGATTTCTTTGAGAAACCGCTTTCTCACAAGTCACATATGTTGCTTCACACGGATCATAACGCATGGGAGATGCCTAGATAAATCAAATTTTGCCCTCTAAAAGATTGTAACGAATATATAAATAATTTATAGAAGCCACGTATTCTATAAACTAAGATATAGAAATTGAGCCCTTCTATATCTCTAAAATCCAGAAATGGGAAATGACCTGCCATGTCATTTCCCATTTCTGGATTCAACAAACTAGTATATTCTTTTTATACCTTCTAATCTCTGTCAGATTCTTCTGTCATCTTCTTATAATACAGAATCAGATCTGCTGCCTGTTCATAGGACAACTCTGTAGTGCTGACCGAAAGATCATAATTCTTCGACATTCCCCATTCCTGTCCGGTATAATCCTTACGAAAAGCGCTTCTTTTCTCATCCACATCCTGGATCTTACGTTTCGCTTTCATTCTGCTTGCAATATGATCACGCTCTTTCACGCGTTCAATTCGTGTTTCCATGTCTGCATGGACAAATACACTAAAAGCTTCTTCTCGGTTTCTCATCAGGTAACCTGCGCACCTTCCCATAATAATACATGGTCCTTCTTCCACAAGCTCTTCAATCAGCTTAAATGGATATGGCTTCTTCTTCGGTTCTGCAAAATTCATTGCGATTGAATAAAGAAGGCTGTCCACCGGCTGTTCATCCAGATACTCCTGCATTTCTTTCTCGTATCCGCGCATCTTTGCAATTTCAAACAGCTTCTCTTTATCGTAAAACGCATAACCGGTACGCTTTGCCAGCAATTCACCGATTTCATGTCCGCCGCTTCCATATTCCCGTCCGATACAGATAATTGTTTTCTCCATATTCTGCACACTCCTCTCTAATACAGGTGATAGAAAATCAATGAACCTACAACCGTCATCAATCCGGCCACTGCAATAGAAAGACTGCTCATTGCTCCTTCAATCTCTCCGATTTCCATTGCCTTTGCCGTTCCCATAGCATGGGAAGCTGTTCCGATTGCCAGTCCTTTTGCAATCGGATGCTCAATTTTGCAGAGCTTACAGATTCCCTCTGCAAACATATTTCCAATAATCCCGGTAATTACGATCGCAGCAACTGTAATCGTCACAATTCCACCAAGCTCTTCTGAGATTCCCATACCGATCGCTGTGGTAATTGATTTTGGAAGAAGCGTTACATAGAACTGCTTCTTTAGGTGGAACAACATAGAAAATACCCATACACCGGCAAGGCTGGCAAATACACCTGTTGTAATTCCTGCAATGATCGCTTTCAGATTCTTCTTAAGAAGATTCATCTGCTGATAAAGCGGAATTGCAAGACAGACTGTAGACGGTGTCAGAAGGTAGCTCAGTACATTCGCTCCCTTATCATAAGTATCATAATCAATTCCAGTCACTTTTAGCACGATAATTACAAAAACAATCGAAACAAGAAGTGGATTGAAGATACCAATTTTTAGCTTTTTACGCAGAAAAATTCCTGCCTCATATCCAAAAAGACTGATCGCCATACAAAAAAAGGTCGATCCATGCAGCATATTACTCATCCTTCTTCTCCTCTTTCTTCAGTACAAACTGAGCGGTTCTTCCACTCACGCCCATAACCAGCACTGTTGTCACTACAATTGTAACCATGATCGGAACAAGAACCGGTTTTAAGTCTCCCCATGATACCATCAGACCTACTCCTGCAGGGATAAAAAGCATCGGCATGATTTCAATCAGAAATCCACCGGCCTCATCAACTGCTTTCAAAGGAATTACTTTTGTCTGTAAACCTGCCAGCAAGATCAGCAAGCCATAAATACTTGCAGGAACCGGTAGTGGAAGGATTGCATGCAAAAGCTCTCCCGCAAAGGAAATCAATATGATAATCAAGAATTGTCTTATAAATTTCACAGTATTACCTCCATTTATTTTATGTTCATTTTTTAACACATGTACCAGAATAGCACTTTTAACACTCTGCCTCAATAAATTTTTGCATTTTTATTGTTTTTTTGACAATATCCTCTCATTCCGATGCTAGAATGAAACTAAATTTACAGAAGTGAAGGGATGACTTTATGTATCATTTTATAGCCAATCCTAACGCCCGCTCGGGTCAGGGACTTGCACTATGGGAAAAGATTAAATTAAAGCTGATAGCAGAACATATAGATTACCAGATCCATTTTACACATCACCGGCATCACGCAACGGAAATTGCCGCCGAACTTACCGCCTCCGGGGATCCTGTTACGATCGTTGTACTTGGTGGTGATGGAAGTGTGGATGAAGTAATCTGTGGTCTGCAGAATTTAAGCCTGGTTACCCTCGGTTACATTCCGATCGGCTCTGGCAATGATTTTGGCCGGGGACTTGCCCTTCCATCCGATACCATGAAAGCTCTGGATCTGGTACTTCATTCTGAACAGACGCGCAAGATCAATCTTGGTGTATTGCACTATCATGACAAGGTTCACCGTTTTGCCGTCAGTTCCGGAATCGGATACGATGCAGCTATCTGCCATCAACTTTGTATTTCCAGGGTTAAAGTCTTTTTTAACCGGCTCGGTCTGGGCAAACTTGCCTATGCAGCCTGCTCACTCTACCGTCTGCGCCGCTGTCAGCCAGATGAGATGGAAATTCTTCTGGACGATACCAAAAGACTTCATTTTAAACGGGTTTTCTTTGCCTCTGCATTTAATCTTCCTTATGAAGGTGGTGGATGCAAATTCTGCCCGGATGCCAAACCGGATGATGATCTGCTGGACTTTATTGTGATTGCAGATGTTCCCAAAATTATTGCTCTTGCAATTCTGCCGACTGTGTTTTCCGGAAAGCATACCCGACTTCCAGGCGTACATATCTTCCACTGTAAAAAAGCAGAAGTACACTCAAAAATAGCACTTCCGGTACATTCTGACGGCGAACCGATTTATCTCCAGAAGGATGTTTCGTTCTCTCTCGAACCTGAGACACTGAAAATTATTACATAAAAGAAGGGGACTTTTCTATGCTGTTGTTTTGGATTCTTTTAACTGTTGTTGTATGTTTTTTCTTATATTTATATATGATCATGCCGAATACTTCCCGCCGAAGCAAAATCCTCCCTTATCTCAAGCGGGATTATGCCCATCGCGGACTACATGATTCTTCCCGGCTGATTCCCGAGAATTCTATGCCGGCATTTCGTGAGGCAGTAAAACAAAATCTTGCCATCGAACTTGATATCCATCTCACCCGTGATGGAAAAGTAGTCGTATTCCATGACGAGTCTTTAAAGCGGATCTGCAATGCCGAAGGGACAGTTGAGGGTTCCACGTTTGATGCGCTACAGCACCTGCATCTTTCCGGAACTTCGGAGCATATGCCACTTTTTTCAGATGTTCTTCGCTATGTCAATGGGCGGGTTCCTCTTCTGATTGAACTGAAGCTTCCGGACAGCAATATGAAGCTCTGTCCTGCCGCATGGGATATTTTAAAGGATTATAAAGGACCTTATATGGTCCAGTCTTTCAACTCCCTTGGAATCCGATGGTTTCACAAGCATGCGCCTCAGGTTCTTCGTGGACAGCTTTCTTCTGCCCTGACTCGCACGAATCCGGAAAATCCTTTTCTGGCGCGCTTTTGTGTACAGTTCCTGCTGACCAACCTGATCTGTCGTCCGGACTTTATTTCTTATAAACTTGCAGATGCCGGCAATCCTTCCGTCTGGCTGAACCACTATCTGTACCGTATTCCGATGGCAGTCTGGACACTCCGCAATCAAAAAGCTTATAAAACTGCACGGAATAAATATGATATGTATATCTTTGAAGGTTTCTCCGTAAAATAGAGAATAGAAAAAAATATGAATGTTTTATGAAGTCTGTTGTCGAGAAAAATTTTTAATGTTATACTACCTCTAGTAACAAGAAAGAAACATCTTCACCCGAAGGAGCTGATTTTTATCATGAGTCATATTTTAAAAAAATTAAAGACACTGATGCATACATACAGCCATGCATGGGTATTACTATATGCTTTTATTTATTTTCCATGGTTTACTTATCTGGAACGCCATGTGACCGACAATTATTTTGTAATCCATTCGATATTCGATGACTACATCCCGTTTTGTGAATATTTCATCATTCCGTACCTGCTGTGGTTTGCTTATATTGCAGTCACACTGGGATATTTGTTCTTTAATGATAAACAGGGATTTTACAAAGCCTCCGCGATCATGTTCAGCGGTATGACCATTTTTCTGATCATCTGCACGGTATTTCCGAACGGATTAAACCTGAGGCCGGAAGTATTTACGCGTGATAACTTCTGTATCGAGCTGGTTAAACGGATCTATCAGACGGATACACCTACGAATGTGCTTCCAAGTCTTCATGTATACAACTCTATTTGTTGTTACATCGCAATTTCCCATTGCGAGAAGCTTCAGCACTCCAGACTGATCCAGAAAGGATCTCTTGTTTTAAGCATTCTGATCATTCTGTCAACCATGTTCCTGAAGCAACATTCCGTAGTGGATGTAGTTGCTGCATGTGTGATGGCATATTTCATGTACTCACTAATTTATGCACAGGAAGGTGCAAAGTCACCACGGCTTGCACGTCAGGTGATTTAAACACTTATAATTATTTTGTTTGATCCAAAGAAAGGACATCGCATTTCGCAAAATCGAAAAGCAATGTCCTTCTTTTATTTCACCTTCCATGCACTAAACGCCGATGGCATGGAATATTCCTTTTGTATTTCTTCCGGATGTGCAAAGATCATCTCTTCTTTGCAGTTCTTCTCCAGTTCATCCACGATCACCTCATACGCAGTCATATGCCATTCAATATGGCTGAAAATATGCTTCGCATTCCGCAGCTTTTTCACACGGATCGGGGCAAGTCCGATAACTTTGCTGTAAGCGGTTACTTCGTCCATCGTAAGCTTTCCGTCCAGATTCGGGAACTCATACATACCTGCAAGCAGCCCCTTATCCGGTCGTTTCCGGATTGCCACATGATCACCATCCTTAAAAATCAAAACGGTTCTCTCCTCAATCCTGCGCGCTTTTGCCTTTTTCTTCACCGGCAGTTCATTCTGGATTCCCAGCCTTTTCGCCTCACAGATTCCCGTAAGAGGACAGATTTCACACTTTGCCTCCCCATTCGGCACACAGACAATCGCGCCAAGTTCGATCAGCCCCTGGTTAAAATCCGATGCCGCATCTTCTGGGATCACCGGTTCAATCGCATTTTCTATCTTTGTCCTGACGGACGCTTTCATAATATCCGCATCGCTCGCCAGCAGTCTTGATACCACCCGGAGAACATTTCCGTCCACTGCCGGCTTTGGAATTCCATAGGCAAAAGAAGAAATTGCCCCTGCTGTATAATTTCCAATTCCCGGAAGCGCTTTGATCTCCTCATAATTTTCCGGAAATTTTCCTGCGTATTCTTCCTCGATCTTCCGCGCTGCTTTTTGCATATTGCGTACCCGGTTATAATATCCAAGCCCTTCCCAAAGCTTTAAAAGCTTATCCTCCGGTGCCTCAGCAAGATCTTTTACCGTTGGAAGCTCTGTCATGAAACGCTCAAAAAATGGCTTTACTGCTTCCACTCTCGTCTGCTGCAGCATAATTTCAGACACCCATACCCGATAGGCATTTACATGATGTCTCCACGGCAGATCCCGTTTCCGCTCTCTGTACCATTCCACAAGCAGCTCCGGTGCTTCATAAAGCTGTGGATTGGTAAGTACTACCGGAACTTCGTCCGCAATTGCAATGGAATCCTCTGTCACAAAACAGTCCTTTGCGATCACCTGAACTCCGTTTCCTGCTGCTTCCGCAAGAACATCTGCAAATTCTTTGTGCGTCCGTCTGTTTGGTGTAAAATAACGTACTCCTTTCATCTGGACCACAAAGAATACATACGCCTCGTATCCATCCTGTACCGCTGCTTCCAGCTCTTTTAAATGCTTCACCGCCCGCTCGCTCGGTGCATCCGGAAACCTTACCACGCCTTCTTCTTCCAGCGTAACCCCTTTCACTTCTATAAACGCTTTTTTCTCTTCATATTCCACATACAGATCAAACCTGGAATTCTTATAGGTAACTTCCGGTCTGACGACCTTCACATCCTTGAACCATCTCCCGGCTTCAATCCATTCCTGTACCACTTTGTTTGTCACCTGGGAATCCATATTGATCAGCCGGTCAGCTTTCCTGACACCGATCAGATCCCAGCCAGTCTTACGCTCTGCACTTTCAGACTTCTGGACAAGCACCTCTGCTCCCGGAACCAGAAGTTCCGCGCATCTCCCTGTATTCTTCACATGGACCGTCTCTTCTTTTCCATTTATTTCTATTTTTGCTATAAATCGATTAGGGCGCTTTAAAAAGCGCCCCTTTTGTATTCTCTCATATATCATATTATTGCTCCCGGTTTCCGGCTATCACAAGTGGAATCTGTTCATGCTCCGCTTTTCGGATATACTCTTTGCTGATCTGCGAATCCGTAATGATCTTGTATACATCCTTAACCGGACAGATCACGGACACATATCCGCCTCCGAATTTGCTGCCCGATGCCATGGAACCGGCCGGGATCCGCCTCGGCGGGGCCGTAGCCCTGCCCCTTCACCGTGTGGACATGGAGCAGCACCGGACAGCGGAGATCTTTAGCCTCCCGCAGCATCCGGGTCAGCTGGACCACGTCGTGGCCGTCCACCGGCCCCATATACGTAAAGCCCATGTTTTCAAACAGGGTGCTGCCGGGAAGCAGGGACTTTTTCAGCGCCGTTTTCACGTCGTGGCTGACGGAATAGAGCTTCTGCCCCGTCTGGGAGGACTCCAACACCTGACGGTAGCGCTTTTTGAAGGCGTAGTAGCCGGGCTTGCTGCGCAGGCGTAAACGGCGCCATCATCGGGAGCAGCAGCGCGTTGGTTTTCAGCTGAAAGCGCATGCAGACCGCCGAACCGAGCAGCACAAACGCCGTCACCACCGAAAGCACGAGCGGGCAGAGCGCTTTGACCCGCAGGCGCAGAAAGCCGGAAAGCGGCAGATAGCACAGCAGCGCGGCGGGGTAGAGCATGGAAAATTCAGCGATATATCGAGCCAGAAGCACAACGTTTTACCCCCTTTTCATGCGGCGGATTTGATATTCGGAGAAACGGTTGACTATTTCAAGGCGGTTGTGGTGGCGGAGCGGAAAGCGCATGCCGTTCATCAAAATGATGCTGTCGCCGTCGAGTTTGAGCGCTTCGTCCATGTTGACGAGCACGCCCCGGTTGCAGGGCAGAAACCGCTCGTCGCCTTGCAGCATCGCTTCCAGCTCGGCGAAAGTCTGCAAGCTTTTCAGGAGCGCGCGGAGACGGTGAACACGTCGAGCGTATGTCCGTGGGAGGCGATGGCGGCAATCTGCCCGTGCGGCATGCGCATGGTCTGGCGCGGCATGCGGATTTCGACCTGCGGTTCAGCTTCCTCCATCAGCCGAATTGCGCCGGAGAGCACGTGCTCCAGCTGGCTGGTCTGATACGGCTTGACCAGATAGTCGAACGGATGA
>OGWV01001262.1_pt1 | contig 16020 bp, 10 predicted proteins | sample 1576081 | NCBI WGS metagenome assembly OGWV01 (sample SAMEA3541541, study PRJEB24748) | human gut metagenome | biome: human gut; feature: human-associated habitat; material: faeces | place: China | collected 2012 | reverse complement strand
CCAGAGCAGCGCGGCGGACGTTGCCTCGTTCGTCGATGTGACCACCATGCCGCCAGGGTGCTGGCCGGTGGTCCGGCGGACCCCGGTGCAGCCAATGGCCAGGCGGTTCTCCTCGGCCTTGGTCACCTGGAGACCCCGGGCGGCCAGGTACTTCTTCACATAGCCATAGGCGGTCTTCTCCGCCACGGTGCCGATGGTCCCGGCCCGGAAGACGTGGCCCTCCCCGAAGAGTGCAAAGGTATACTTGTGGGCGTTGGCTTGGTACTCCCCGGAGAAGTTCAGGTCGATGTCCGGGACCTTCTTGCCGCCGTAGCCCAGGAAGGTCTCAAAGGGGATGTTGAAACCGTCCTTCACATAGGGCGTCCCGCACACGGGGCACACCTGGTCGGGCATGTCCGCCCCGCAGCCATAGGCCTCCCCGGCGGCAAAATCCGCGTGCTTGCACTTGGGGCAGCGGTAGTGGGGAGGTAGGGAGTTGACCTCGGTGATCCCCGAGAGAAAGGCCACAATGGAGGAGCCCACCGACCCCCGGGAGCCCACCAGATAGCCGTGCTCCAGGGAGTTCTGGACCAGCTTCTGGGCGGACATGTAGATGACATCGTACTTGCGCTCAATGATGCCGGGCAGCTCCAGCTCGATTCGGTCCTTGACGATCTGGGGCGGGTCCTCCCCATAGAGCTCGTGGGCCTTGCCCCAGACCAGGTTGTACAGCTCCTCGGCGGAGTTCTCCAGCTTGGGGGCAAAGAGCCCGTCGGGCAGAGGCTTGACGTTGTCACACCAGGAGGCCACCAGCTGGGTGTTGGTGACCACCACCTCATAGGCCTTCTTCTCCCCCAGGTAGGCAAACTCCGCCAGCATCTCCTCCGTGGTGCGGAAGTACAGGGGGTTGGGGGCGTCGGCGTCGTCAAAGCCCTTGGTGTCCAGCAGCACATGGCGGTAGGCCTCGTCCTCCGGGTCCAGGAAATGGACGTCCCCAGTGGCGCAGACGGGCTTGCCCAGCTCCTCCCCCAGGCGGACCACCGTGCGGTTCCATTCCCGGATCTGCTCCCAGTCCCGGGCGATGGTCCTGCCGTTTTTGTCCGGGCGGACCATGAAGCCGTTGTTGGACAGGGGCTGGATCTCCAGGTAGTCATACCAGGAGGCGATCCGCAGCAGCTCCTCCCAGTCCTTGCCCCGGACGATGGCCTGGTAGAGCTCCCCGGCCTCGCAGGCCGAGCCCAGGATGAGGCCCTCCCGGTTCCGGTTGATCTCGCTCTTGGGCATGATGGGAAAGCGTTTGAAATAGTTCAAGTGGGCCAGGGAGATGAGCTTGTACAGGTTCCGCAGGCCCGTCTGGTTTTTGGCCAGGACAATGAGGTGCTTGGGCATCCGCTTGGCCTTGCCCAGGGAGCTGGTCTTGGCCAGGGCGGGGTTTACCTGCTGGAGGGTGTTCACCCCCCGGTCCCGGAGCATCTGGATGAAGGGGACCAGCATATATCCCACCATGGCCGCGTCGTCCGAGGCCCGGTGGTGGTTGAAGTCCGGCAGGTTCAGGTGGCGGCAGACGATGTCCAGCTTGTACTTGCCCAGCTCCGGCAGCAGGTTCTGGGCCAAAATCAGGCTGTCAATGGAGGGATTGGTAAAAGGGATCCCGTATTTCCGGCAGCCGGTGGAGATAAAGCCCATGTCAAACTCCGCGTTGTGAGCGGCCAGAGGCCGGTCCCCCACGAAGTCCAAAAAGGCCCGCAGGGCCTCCTCCTGGCTGGGGGCCCCCACCAGCATGTCGTCGGTGATGCCGGTGAGCTGGACGATGTTGGGGGCCAGCTTCCGCTGGGGGTCCACAAAGGTCTGGAACCGCTCCTTCACCTGCCCCTTCTCCAGGACCACCGCGCCGATCTCGGTGATCACATCCTCGGTCCGGCTCAGGCCCGTGGTCTCCAGGTCAAAGCAGACGATGGCCCCGTCCAGGTCCTGGTCCTGGGGGCCCCGGACGGTGAGGCGGTCGTCCACGTCGTTGATATAGTAAGCCTCGGTGCCCAGCAGGACCTTCAGCTTGTCCTTGCCGGCGCTCCAGGCATCGGGGAAGGACTGGGCCACACCATGGTCGGTGATGGCGATGGCGGGATGGCCCCAGGCAATGGCCCGCTTCACCGCGTCCTTGGTGTCGGTGAGGGCGTCCATCAGGGACATCTTGGTGTGTAGGTGGAGCTCCACCCGTTTTTCCGGGGCGTTGTCCTTCTTCACGGGCTTCTCCGCCGTCTCAATGATCAGGGGCTCCAGGACCATGTCGTTGTCAAACCGGTTCAGGTTCAGCCGGCCGGAGATCTTCAGGTGCATCCCCGTCTTGACCCCCTCCACAATGGGGAGTCCCTCGTCCCCGGGCATGAACTTGCTCACCCGGATGGAGCTGGTGTAGTCGGTGATGTCAAAGCTGATGACCCAGGCACTGCGCTTTTTCAGCTCCCGGTGCTCCACGGCGAAGACGTCCCCCTCCACGGTGACCACCCCCATGTCCAGCTCCAGGGTATTCATGGGCTTGGGGGCCTTTTTGATCTGGCGGGTGCCGTAGATCCGCTTGGCGGAAAAGCCCTGGGCCTGCTTGTGGGCCGCCCGGGCCTCCGCCATGGCCTTCTGGCGCAGGGCCTCCGTCTGGCGGAACAGCCGCTCCTGCTGGGAGAGGGTCTCCTCCGACGGGGTCTCCTTCGGCGCCGGGGCGGGCGGGACAGCCGCCGGGGCTTCCGGCGGGGGGGGCGTGCCTCCATGGCCCCATGGGGAGGAAACAGGCCGACTTTCGGCACAAATCCCATAGCATTCGGCTGTCCCGGTTACCCCGATCCCATTATCATCGACATGTCCCTTTCCAGGGTTAACCGGGCTGAACTGGTCATGGCCCATCAGCAGGGCACCAAAATACCGGCCGGATGGGCTCTTGATCGCGATGGCCAGCCGACAATGGATCCCATGGAAGCCCTTGAAGGCACCATACTTCCGGCTGGAGGCGTTAAAGGGGCTGCTCTTGCCATGATGGTGGAAATTCTGACAGGCTGCCTGAATGGTGCAAACTGCGGCTATGAAGCGGCCCCCTTCATGGCCGACGATCATCTGCCTCCGGATCTCGGGCAGACATTTATGGCTATTGACCCGGAAAAGTGCAGCGGGTCATTCCTTGCCAAAGTGGGCTCGCTGGCCGGAGTCATTTCCTCGCAGGATGGCGCGCGCATCCCGGGCGAGCGTCGTTTCCAGCAGAGGCGCAGAAACCTCAGGGAAGGCATTTTCATCCCCGATGATCTCTTCCGCGAGCTGGTGGATCTGGCACGCCAGGGACGTCAGATCTGAGCGCGGTGACGTGCCAGCGCGGAGCTGGCCGGAAAACAGAAAGGGGGTGCCTGCCGTTATAACGGAAAGCACCCCCTGTTTCGTTTCAGGCAGGGAAGGATTAGCGGGTGAACTTGCGGAACTTGGGCCTGTGGGGCTGTTCGGCTTCCTTTCCGAGGCGCTTTCTGCGATCGGCTTCGTATTCGCTGTAGTTGCCCTCGAAAAAGTCCACCTGACCGTCATCCTCGAAAGCCAGAATATGCGTCGCTATGCGGTCGAGGAACCAGCGGTCGTGGCTGACAACGAGCACACATCCCGCGAAGTTTTCCAGGGCGTCCTCAAGGGCGCGCATGGTGTTCACGTCGATATCGTTGGTGGGTTCGTCAAGAAGGAGAACGTTGGCTCCGGATTTCAGCATACACGCGAGGTGGAGCCTGTTGCGTTCACCGCCCGAAAGGACGTCCACCTTCTTCTGCTGATCCTGGCCATTGAAATTGAAACGCGTGCAGTAGGCCCGGGCGTTCACCTCGATGCCGCCGAGATCAATGGTGTCACGGCCTTCGCTGATAATTTCGTAAACCGTTTTTCCGGAGGTGAGGGAGGCGCGCATCTGATCCACGTAGGCGAATTTGACGCTGTCTCCGACGGTCACGGTGCCGGAATCCGGCTTTTCCTCGCCGACGATCATTTTGAAAAGCGTGGTTTTGCCTGCGCCGTTGGGGCCGATAATGCCCACGATGGCGCCTGCGGGAATAACTGCATTCACGTTTTCCATGAGCAGCCTGTCCCCCATGCCTTTGGTCACGTGATCAAGAGTGATGACGCTCTTGCCAAGCCGCGGTCCCGGCGGAATATAAATCTGCAGATCCTTGGCCCGGCGGGCACTCTCATGGGAGAGCATGGCTTCATAGGCGTTGATGCGGGCCTTGCTCTTGGCGTGGCGGCCTTTGGGAGACATGTGGATCCACTCGAGCTCGCGGGCCAGTGTCTTCTGGCGTTCCGTCTCAGCGCGTTCCTCCAGGGCGAGGCGCTTTTGTTTCTGTTCGAGCCAGGAGGAGTAATTCCCTTTCCACGGAATACCCCTGCCGTTGTCCAGTTCCAGGATCCAGCCGGCGACGTTATCCAGAAAATACCGGTCGTGGGTGACGGCGATGACTGTGCCGGGGAAAGTGTGCAGGTAGTCTTCGAGCCACTGCACGGACTCGGCGTCCAGGTGGTTGGTGGGTTCGTCCAGGAGGAGAATATCAGGCGACTGCAACAGGAGCCGGCAGAGAGCCACGCGGCGGCGTTCGCCGCCGGAAACCTGAGATACAGGCATATCCGGAGGCGGGCAGCGCAGGGCGTCCATGGCCATATCGATGCGGGAGTCCAGGTCCCAGAGATTCTGGGCGTCCATTTCTTCCTGAACTTTGGACTGACGCTCGATGAGGGCGTTCATGGCCTCATCGTCCATGGGCTCGGAGAATTTTTCGTTGATTTCCTCGTATTCCCTGACTATGGCCTTCAGCCCTGCGACCCCGTCCTCGACAACTTCGCGCACGGTGCGCTCTTCATGGGCAAGGGGTTCCTGTTCGAGATAGCCGATGGTGTAGCCCGGGGCCAGCACCGTCTTGCCTTCGAAGGCCGTGTCCACGCCGGCGAGGATCTTGAGCAGTGTGGATTTTCCTGCGCCGTTGAGGCCGAGGACGCCGATTTTGGCGGAATAAAAATAGGAAAGGGAAATGTCCTTGAGAACTTCTTTCTGACCATGACGTTTGGAAACGCGGATCATGGAGTAGATGATTTTATCCGGTTCGTTTTTCAAATGGACCTCGTTTGTCGGTTCAGCTGTTTGCGATCCTGTTGGAATCAGGGGAAGTCTACACATGAAGCCGGGGCGCTTCAAGGTCAAAAAAAGAGCCCCGCAGCTTGCTCCTGCAGGGCTCCTGAAACGTTATGCCGGGATGTGGGATTAGAAGCCCCAGCGGAGGCCGAGCATGATTTCGTGGTTGTAGGGGCGGATGCCAACGGACTGGCTTTCACCGCCGTAGTTGGAGGAGACTTCGGTGTAGCCGAGGTCGACATAGCGGTACTGGGCGTCAATGGAAACCTGATCGTTCACAGCGAAAGCGACACCGCCGCCGACGTTCCATGCGAAGTTTGTCCTGCGTTCATCCTGGCTGCCAAGATTCCTGCCGAGATCGTCGTGCGTGTCGACACCGAAGTAGTTGAAGGCGAAGCCGAGGCCGGCGCCCACGTAAGGCGTGAAGGCGGATTCATTGTGGAAGTCATAGTACACGTTGCCGAACAGCGTGGTGGCATTGAAGGTTTCCTTGGCGGAACCGTTGTGGCCGTTCCATTCCTTCTCGCTGTTGCCGCGGAGAGCGCCTTCGAGCTCGATACGCAGGGGGAGCATGTTCTGGGGCCAGAAGTCATAGCCGACGGCGAAAGCTCCGCCAAGCGTGAACTGATTGTATTTGTCGATGCCGAATCCGCTCATGCCGGAGCGCTCAACAGTTCCGGTATTCTGAAAAGCCATCATGAATTTGGGTGCCAGGTACATGCCGTTCCCGGCGGAAGCGATATTCGGAAAAGCGAGGGCGCACACAAGCGCAAATGCAACAAAAAAGCGTTTCATATTTCCTCCAGAAAAATTTGCCTGTGCCCGGCAGGCTTTAGACAAAGATTGCCTATGAGTGTTCGAATGTCAAGAAAATTTAAAGTAAAGCTGAAATATTTGCTTTCGTTTCTATTCATAGAAAAAATCTAGAAAAATTTTAAAAATATAATATTCGAAATTACAACGAATATTACAGTCAATTACATCATTGTTATAGGATCAAGATCGAGTTGTATGCGCAGTTTTGCGGCTTCAGGTCTGTTCATGATGATGTAATACAGATTCCTGGCTTCCTTCCAGCTTTCGGCTTTGATGAGGCAGTGATAGCGGCTGCGATTGCCAATCACCGGAATGGGGCAGGCCACAGGGCCCATGATCCGTATGCCGCGCCTTGCCGATTCCTCATGCAGGAAAACGCTTATGGCATTAAAGGCCTCCTTACCCGCGGCACTGCTGCGCGGGAAGGTGAAGCGGATGAGAGCGAGGCGTACAAAGGGCGGGTAGCCGAAGCGTTCGCGCCGCTGAATTTCCTCCTGGTAGAAGCCTTCGTAATCGGCTGTCCGGATGTACTGCCAGCAGTAGTGGGTGGTGTCGCGTGTCTGGATAAAAACGCGGCCCGGTTTTTCTCCCCGTCCTGCGCGCCCGGAAGACTGGACCAGGAGCTGAAAGGTGTTCTCGGCAGCCCTGTAGTCCGGCAGAGACAGGCTGAGATCTCCGTCGGCCACTACGGCCAGGGTGACATCCGGGAAATGGTGTCCCTTGGAGAGCATCTGCGTGCCGACCATGATGGGTGCTTCGTGATGGGCGAAACTGTTCAGGATTTCTTCCATAGCTCCGGCCCTGCGTGTGGAATCGCGATCAAGGCGCAGCACGCTGCACTGGTAGCGTTCTTCCAGAAATTCGGTCAGTTTTTCCGTGCCTTCGCCCACAGGAAGAAAATTCATGTTGTGGCATTTGGGACACGGCGCGGGGAAGGGGATGGAATACCCGCAGTAGTGGCACATGAGGCGCCCGAGATCCCTGTGGTAGGAAAGCCCCACTGAGCAGTTGGGACAGGTGAGCACTGTGCTGCAGTCCGGGCAGAAGACGCTCGGGGCGTAGCCGCGGCGGTTCAGGAGGATGATGGCCTGCTCCCCCTTCTTCAGGGTTTCGTCGAGGGCGGAGAGGCTCTGCGGCGCCAGGACGCACTGTTCCTGCGCCTGCCCCAGGGATTTTTTTTTACCTATGTCCACAAGCTGAACATCGGGCAGCGCCTGATCGTGGACCCGGTGCGGCAGGGAGAGAACAGGCAGAAGGTTGTGCTGGGCAGCGTACCAGGTCTTGAGATCGGGAGTGGCTGATCCGAGAACCAGCACGGCGTTTTCCCGGGCAGCCCGGAACCAGGCTATTTCCTTGGCCTGATAGGGAACGTGGTCTTCCTGTTTGAAAGAGGCATCGTGTTCCTCGTCAATGAAGATGATGCCGAGAGAGGGCAGGGGAAGAAAGAGCGCCGAGCGTGTGCCGACCACGAGGCAGGGCGTCTTCCGGACAGCCAGCCTCCGGAAGACATCTTCCCTGCGCGTCTGGCTCTGGTAGCCGTGATAGAAAATGATTTCAGCGCCGGGGAGCGCGGCAGCCGCGTCACGGCGCAGCTTGTGGGCTATGGCCACTTCAGGAGCAAGCAGGAGCACGCTGCGCCCATGTGACAACGCATCGCGGGCGGCCTCCAGATACACGGCCGTCTTGCCCGAACCCGTGACGCCGTAGAGCAGCCGCTGGGCGGTTTTTCCGCTTCTGAGCGCGGCGGTTATGTCTGCCACGGCCATTTTCTGATCCACATTGAGTTCGAAGGCCTTGTCCTGCGGGGGCAGAAGGGCTTCGTTGATGGCCTCGGCCTCTTCCAGGCCGTCATCACTTTCGATGCGCAGAAGTCCGAGAGTGGCCAGGCTGTCCACGATTTCTTTCCCTTTCCCGCCGAGGACACGGATGAGGGCACGGCGGTTGGTCGCTCCGTGCACGGCCAGATATTCGAGACACTGGATCTGCCGCAGGGCATGCGGGCGGACGGGCCAGGGAGCGCTGCAGGTGAGAACACAGCGTTCTGTTTTCGCTGCGTCCTTTCTGGGAGAAACCATATGTGCCCGTCCCGAAACGAGGAGTTCCGCCAGTCTGGCCCTGAGCTCGGGCTCAGCCTTTGCAAGTGCCTGAAGCGTATAGGAGTTCTTCTCCCCCCGATCCATGAGCTGCAGGGTCACCCGTGTTTCCTTCAGGAATGGGAGCACGAGAGAAATGGCCGCTCCCGTAGGAGCGCACTGACGGAGCGCGAGGTCATCCAGCATATCAAGGAGAGGGCGCGGCAGAACGGGGGAGTCTTCGAGGGGCCAGATAAGATCCCGCAGTTTAATCCCCTCCGGCGTGTCCGTTGTAAGCTTTCGCAGAAGAGCCGCGCGCACCGGGCTGCGGCCGAGGGGTACAGCGACGCGCTGTCCGGGTTTCAGGAGTGTTTCCGGCAGTCCGGAAGGAACGGAATAGGTCAGATCGGAAAAAGGCGGATCCAGCAGGGTGACGAGTGCGTTCACGGGCGTTTTTTCAGAGCAAGAGGTGTGTGTATGCGGAAAAGGCCTGCGCCTGATTCCTCACGGAGCAGACGCAGGCCTCTGAAATAAAGGCGTGGCGTAAGAACAGCCTTACGAGAACTGGACGAACTGCTTCAGCGAGTCAATGAGCTGGTAGCGGATTTTTTCGTCCTGTATGCCGAAATAAATGTTGGCGGAAAGGTATTCGACCCAGTTGCCCGCGTCAAAGCGTTTGCCATCGATGCGTACGGCCATCATGCCGCGCTTTTCGCAAAGCTTCTGAAGGGCGTCAGTGAGCTGGATTTCGCCGCCAAGGCCGGGCTTGGTGTTGTCGAGGCACTCGAAGATGTCGGGCGTGAGCACGTAACGGCCCACGATGGCCAGGCGTGAGGGAGCTTTTTCCCTGGCAGGCTTTTCCACAAGGCTGTTCACCTTGTAGATGCCGAAACCGCACTCTTCAGCGTCGACGATGCCGTAACGCGAGACGGAATCCCACGGCACTTCCATGACGCCGACCACAGGCTTGTCTTCCGAATAGGCGACGTCCAGGAGCTGTTTGATGCCGGGCGTGCCGGAGAAGATGAGGTCATCACCCACGCTGGTGGCGAACGGTTCGTTGCCGACAACGCTGCGGGCACACATGATGGCATGCCCGAGACCTTTCTGTTCCTTCTGGCGGACGGAAATGACGTTGACCATCTCGGCCACGTCCTGGATGAGCTTCAGAAGAGCGGTTTTTCCTTCCCTCTCGAGGATGTCCTCGAGCTGCAGGTTATGATCGAAGTAATCCTCAATGACGCTCTTGTCACGGTTGGTGACGAAGATGACATCGCTGAGACCGGAGCGCTGTGCTTCCTCAACCACATACTGGATGACGGGTTTGTTGTAGATGGGCAGCATCTCTTTGGGGATGTTTTTGGTAGCCGGGAGGGATCTGGTGCCCCATCCTGCGACGGGGATGACAACTTTGCGTATAGGTTTCATGGCAGTGTTCCATGGAGTAGGGGTTACACAAAAGCCTGGCGGATTTCACCGTCCGCCGTCCTTCGCCTGAAGGAGAGGCTTTTGTCCTGGGGCTTCGGGGGGGCCGCCACAGCGTCCGCAGACGGATAAGGAAGAACCAGTCTGCTCGGTCTCCTATATCAGTTTTATTCCCGATTCAGAAAAAAGGAAATATGTGGAATGTTTGGCAAAAAAGCCCCGTGTTCAAAGAACACCGGGGCGTGTGACAGACCGGAGAAGAAAAGGTTGAGACTTAGCGGAGTTCGCGGGCGACGACGTCGGCCAGCTCGTTGGCGTACTCGGAAACCTTGTTTTCGTCCTCGCACTCTACCATGATGCGGCAGAGTGATTCCGTGCCGGAGTAGCGCAGGAGCACACGGCCCCTGTCGCCGAGTTCGGCTTCCACCTTTTTCACGGCCTCGCCGATGGCGGGACGTTCCTCGAAGGGCAGCTTCTTTTCCACGTGCACGTTGACGAGCTTCTGCGGGAAGAGCGTGAGCAGATGGCTTATCTCGGAGAGGGGCTTTTCCTTCTCCCGCAGAATGCGCAGAACCTGCAGGGCTGAGAGAAGGCCGTCGCCGGTTGTGCTGTAGCTGCGGAAGATGAGGTGTCCGGACTGCTCGCCACCGAACATGATGCCCTCGCGGCGCATCATTTCCATGACGTAGCGGTCGCCGACTTTGCTGCGGAGGAGCTTGCCGCCGTGTTCCTTCATGTAGATCTCGAGAGCGATATTGCTCATGACCGTGGCACAGATGGCGTTGCCGGGAAGCTGTTCGCGATCCATGAGATCCTGGGCGCACATGGCCATGATCTGGTCGCCGTCAAGAATATTCCCGTGCTCGTCGGCCATGATAAGGCGGTCAGCGTCGCCATCGAGCGCTATGCCGACATCGGCGCGGACTTCCCTGACTTTGGAGGCCATGGTCTCGGGATGCAGGGCACCCACGTGATCGTTGATGTTGACGCCGTTGGGTTCGGTTCCGATGCGCACGACCTCGGCGCCGAGTTCCTCGAGGGCCAGGGGGGCGACTTTGTAGCTCGCACCGTTGGCGCAGTCCACGACGATACGCAGTCCGCTCAGCGTCATGCCCGCGGGAAAGCAGGTTTTTGTGTAGACGATGTAACGGCCGCCTGCGTCCTCAATCTTGGTGGCACGGCCGATTTTGTCGGAGTCCGGATAGGGCCAGTGATAGTCCTTGTCCAGGACCATGGCCGAGATTTCGTCTTCCTTTTCGTCAGGCAGCTTAAATCCCTCGGCGTCAAAGAACTTGATACCGTTGTCCATGTAGGGGTTGTGAGAGGCGGAGATGACCACGCCGAAGTCGGCGCGCATGCTGCGGGTCAGGAAGGATATGGCCGGCGTGGGAAGCGGCCCGGTCATGATGACCTTCATGCCCGAGGCGCAGAGACCGGCGGCGAGGGCGGATTCGAACATGTAGCCCGAAAGACGGGTATCTTTGCCAATGACAACCTTGTGCTGGCAGTCGCCCGCGCGGCGGAAGGAAATGCCGGCCGCGAGGCCGAGCCGTAAGGCGATGTCGACGGTCATGGGATAGGTATTGGCTCTGCCTCTGAGACCGTCAGTGCCGAAGAAACGCTGGGACATGGATGAAAGCTCCTTGAAAGAGCGGCGGCATGGAGCCGCCAGTGATTACTTCTTTGGATGGATACCGGATTTGAGCCCGGCATCCTCATGAATTTCGTGAGCGGTATCCGCGTCATCGGTATCGGGAAGTCTGCGGACGACGATTTCGCTGATGACGGGCGGAACAATGGTCATACCCTCGGGAAGCCTGTAGCTTATCTGCGCCGTGGCTTTTCCTCCGGGGGGAAGATCCGGAGGAATGACCGAAGCCTGCAGATTGGAAAGATAGCTTGCGCTGCCGGCCAGAGCCTCAGGGACCTCCACGAGGATCTTTATCTCGGGAGGTTCCGTGACGTACTGATCGGGATTGCCGGCCTGCACACCGACACGGCAGCGCCTTGTAATGACCGAACGCCCGCTGGTGATAGTGTACTGCACATTAACCTGGCCGGGTGTCGAGGTGACAAGGCTCGGGGTATCGAGGGGCATGGTCTGCGATATGCGCTTGCCCGCTGATTTCGGATCGAGCTGGATGGGCAGCTTGATGTTGTTGATGTCGGAAACCGTGCTTTCCGGACCGCGCAGAACCACGGTGGACGGCGTGACGACAACATTGTCCACGGTCAGCGCGCCATGGCGGAGAGGCGACGTGATGACGGGCTTGACCGCCACCTTGCGCTCGATGACGTTGTCCGCGCGGACTACGATCCGCGGCGGCTGGATGTCAACCACCTCGAAGGCCCTGAACGAGCGCTGCAGGTTGTCCGGACTCAGCGGGACGATGTTAACGCCGCGCTTGATTTCGGAAAGGTTGACCTGCTGGTTGAGATGCTGCTTCGGGATGCTCCGGAGCAGGGTCTCGGGGCCCTTGAGACGGATGGAGATTTTCTTGATCAGGCCGTCCGTAACCATGAGGTTCTGGGGAATACCGTAATAGTCGATGAAAACGTCAAACTGGGCCTCGATGCGGTCGCGGACGCTGACGACATACCACATGCCTGTTGCCGCAATGATGGAGATGAGCAGCGAGGCAAGATGCGGCGTGGTCAGGAATCTGCGGAAGTATTTAGAGAACGTCATTGAGTTTGGCCCTCAGCTGCGCCGGTTCCAGATGCCGGGTAAGCGTTCCCCTGACAGCAAGGGAAATCTCTCCCCGTTCCTCACTGACCACGAGAGCGATGGCGTCACTTTCCTCTGTGATACCGAGGGCCGCCCTGTGACGGGTGCCGAAATTCTGTCCTTTGGCGACGGCCAGGGGCAGAATGCAGGCAGCGGCTGTCACGCGGCCGTGACTGAGGATGACGGCGCCGTCGTGAAGCGGGGCCTTCGGATAGAAGATGTTCTTGAGCAGCTTGCTCGAGATGCGGGCATCGACAAGCACGCCTTCCCGCTGGATCATATCGTCAAGGTGCATGTTGCGTTCGATGACGATGAGGGCCCCGATATAGGCATTGGCCATATCCTCGCAGGCGGAAACTACCTCCTCAACGGCAGAGGCCTTGAGGGCGCTGCGGTGAAAGAAGTGTTTGGTGCCCATCTCTCCCAGGGCCCTGCGTATATCTTCCTGGAAAATGACGACGATGACCAGGAAGAGCGAGCTGAACACGTGCTGGAGAAGCCAGTTCAGCGTGTAGAGGCCCATGGTCCGGGAGAAGAAGTAAAGGAATGTCAGGATTCCCAGACCGGTGACGATGGCAAGAGCCCGGGATCCGCGCAGAAGCTGAATGATCTGATAGAGGAGAAAGGCGACAATGGCGATGTCGAGAACATCTCTCCAGTCGATCATGATGTGCTCTAGCATGGGAGCCTCAGGAAAAAACACGGAAAGCCGGGTATGGGGTCAGGCGTTCATGAAGGCGTCGGCCAGACGCAGAGCCTGTGAGGCTGCGCGCGCGTCGTGCACACGGTGCCAGGCGTAGCCGCGGGTATAGCACAGGGCCGTGGCTGTCTGGGTCGCGGGGCCGCGGCTTTCCACGGGCAGCCCGAGCAAATCATTGAAGACGCTCTTCATGGAAAGCGCCATGAGAGACGGCCTGCCAAGCCGTTCCCAGGCTTCGGGATGCGCCATGAGGGCGAGGTTGTGCTCCATTTTTTTGCCGAAGCCTATGCCGGGGTCGAGGAGAATGTTTTCTTCGGGAAAACCGGCGTTCACGAGGACATTCATCTTCTCTTCGAAGAACGCTGTGACCTCGCTCACCACGTCATTATAGTGGGGGTTCTGCTGCATGGTGCCCGGAACGCCCTGACAGTGCATGAGCACGTAGCCCGGGCGGTACTGCACGAGGACGTCGAGGAGAGCAGGATCAAAAGCGAAGGCCGAGATGTCATTGATGACATCCACGCCGCTTTCGAGCACGGCAACCGCGGTCTCGGCATGGTACGTGTCCACGGAGATGAGCGGGGGGATGCTCATGGCCTTGAGTCTGTCAATGACGGGCATGAGCCGGCCGGTTTCCGTGGCAGAATCGACCGGGGCGGATCCGGGACGGGAGGATTCCCCGCCCAGATCAACGATATCGGCCCCGTCGAGAAGAAGCTGTCTTGCGTAGGCCAGGCCATCTTCAGGGCTGTTGTGACGTCCGCCATCGTAGAATGAATCCGGCGTGAGATTCACGATACCCATGATGCCGGCGCAGCTCCGCGGCACGATGGTGCCGCGGAGTCCTTTCCACACAGGAGTCTTGTTCATCTGCAGAAGATTCCTTTTACTTCTTTTCGTCCTGTTCCTGATTCGGGCCACTGGTGTCCGCGGAAGGTTCCCCGGCGTTCCGGCCCTTATCCTCTCCCGAGGGGCGTGCGCCGTCTTCCGGTGCCTGTTCCTGATCCCCGGGCTTTTCAAAGGCGAAGTCAGCACCGTTGCCTGAGGGCGTTCCGCCATCCTTTGGTCCGCTCTTCCCGGAGGCCGGGTGTTCTTCAGCGGGCGGAAGCGGTTTGCCTTCAATAAGCATGTCAAGTTCCTCTCCGGAAATGGTTTCACGCTCGATGAGGGCCTCGGCGATACGGTGCAGCTTGTCGATATTTTCCGTGAGAAGCTTTGTACAGCGTTCGTGGGCTTCCTCCACGATACGCTTTACTTCGGCGTCGACGAGACGGGCCGTGTCCTCACTGTAATTCTTGTTCTGGACCCATTCCCGGCCGATGAAGACTTCCTCGCCGGTTTCGCCGATGGTGAGCGTGCCGATGGCGTCGCTCATGCCCCACTCGGTGACCATCTTGCGGGCCAGCTTGGTGACGCGTTCGATGTCATTGGAGGCGCCGGTGGTGACATCCTTGAAAATGATTTCCTCAGCCACGCGGCCGCCAAGGAGAATGACCAGGTTATTGCGCAGGAAGTTGCGGGAATAGCCGTGGCGATCCTCACCGGGAAGCTGCATGGTGATGCCGAGGGCGCGGCCTCTCGGGACAATGCTCACCTTGTGCACCGGATCAGATCCGGGCAGCAGCTTTGCGGTGAGGGCGTGCCCGCCTTCGTGATAGGCGGTGATGCGCTTTTCCTCATCGGAGAGGATGAGGCTGCGGCGTTCACGGCCCATGAAGATTTTGTCCTTGGCGAATTCGAAGTCGGACATGTTGACTTCGTTCTTGTTCAGCTTGGCTGCCTGCAGGGCGGCTTCATTGACAAGGTTTTCCAGTTCGGCACCCGAGAATCCGGGCGTGGCTCTGGCGATGACATCGAGGTCAACGTCCTTGCCGATGGGAGTTTTCTTGGTGTGTACGATAAGGATCTGTTTGCGGCCGGGACGGTCAGGGGTAGAGACAACGACCTGACGGTCGAAGCGCCCAGGACGCAGGAGAGCAGGATCAAGGACGTCGGGACGGTTGGTAGCGGAGATGAGGATGACGCCTTCGTTGCTTTCGAAGCCATCCATTTCCACGAGCAGCTGGTTCAGGGTCTGCTCGCGTTCGTCATGGCCGCCGCCGAGGCCGGCGCCGCGCTTGCGGCCCACAGCATCGATTTCATCGATGAAGATGATGCAGGGGGCGTTCTTCTTGCCCTGTTCAAAGAGGTCGCGCACACGGGAGGCACCGACGCCCACAAACATTTCCACGAAGTCGGAGCCGGAAATGGAGAAGAAGGGTACGCCAGCCTCACCGGCCACAGCGCGTGCGAGAAGCGTCTTGCCGGTGCCTGGCGGGCCGACGAGCAGGACGCCTTTGGGAATACGGGCACCGAGTCTTGTGAACTTCTTGGGATTGGAGAGGAACTCCACGACTTCGGAGAGCTCTTCCTTGGCTTCATCAACGCCGGCGACGTCAGCGAATGTCACGCGCTGCTTGTCGTTCTGGTTGAGAAGCTTGGCGCGGGAACGGCCGAAGCTGAGGGCCCGGCCGCCGGCTCCGCCCTGCATCTGGCGCATGAGGTAGATCCACACGCCGATAAGGAGAAGCATGGGGAACCAGGACACCAGCATGCTGATGTACCAGGGCTGGTTGTCCGCGGGCTCGGCCTTGACCTCAACCTTCTTCTCAAGGAGGTGCGAGACCATCTTGTCATCGCGGGGAGCGTACGCGGTGAGACGCTGTCCATCGCTGCCGATGGCGCTGATTTCCTGTCCCTGAATGGTGACAGAGGTGATCTGACCCGAGTCAACGCGGGTCATAAGGTCGCTGTATGAAATGGACTGCCTTCCCTGCGTGGGCTGTTGGAAAACGTTGAAGAGCATCACTGTGCCCAGGATGATCACGGCCCAGACGAGCAGGTTGCGCGAGAATTGATTCACTGATTCCTCCGTTCTATGCGCCGCCGGAGCGGGGCGAGGGAAAAAAGAAAACACATCGATATTAGACTTCACAGCAACGCAGTGTCAACGACTGTCCCGACTGGGCTCAGGGCTGGCGCATCGGACTTGGGAGAGGGCCAGGAACCGAGGAGAGACCATGAGCTCATGGAAGTTCTGTTCATCTCCCATTCCGGTATCCGCAGATACCGGCCTTGCCCTGCGTCTGGAAGGTTTTTCATGACAGCCGGAGGGGGAGCCCCG
>OGWV01001260.1_pt1 | contig 16021 bp, 9 predicted proteins | sample 1576081 | NCBI WGS metagenome assembly OGWV01 (sample SAMEA3541541, study PRJEB24748) | human gut metagenome | biome: human gut; feature: human-associated habitat; material: faeces | place: China | collected 2012 | reverse complement strand
TCTGCGTCAGGCTTTGTGGCAGACGCAAGACTTCCTGTTGCCTGTGTTGCGAGTGAATTTACTGTGAGCTCATATTTATCTGACGCCACATTGTCTGAGAAATTGATTCTGGTAATATAGCTGTTCACCTGAGTCATATTGCCGTTTGCATCCTTCTGCCTTACATAGACGCGTGTATCACTCGAACCATCAAGCAGTGACTTTGTATTGTACTCCGTATCGCCCGATATACGGTCCACCTCCTTGGTGAGCTCATCTATCTCTGACTGCAAAGCCTTTTTATCATTCTCAGAATATGTATCTGAAGCGCCCTGTACCGCAAGCTCCCTGATTCTCTGGAGCATGCTGCTTACCTCACCAAGTGCTCCGTCTGCTATTTTCATGACATTCTGCGCATCTGACGAATTTGATTTTGCCTGGTCAAGCGCTTCTATCTGCGCCTTCATCTTGTTGGAGATAGCCATTCCTGCCGGATTGTCCTCAGCTGAATTTATCTTGTAGCCGCTTGAAAGCCTTTTCATAGACTTTGATAATCTGTTTTCTGTACCGAGGAGCTGCTTATTTGCCCTGACAGCACTCATATTCCTGTTTATTTTCATGTGTTTTCCTTTCCTGATAATTTCTCAGGCATCCTTGCTGTAGTATTAACATTCCGTTGTCTAATAAGTATATCGAACTACTCAAAAAAAATCTTTATAGTATAATTTGCAATTAAATGCAAATCGTATTATAATAGGCACATTAAAAGACTAATAGGAGGAAACAATAATGGCTAGAGTTACTAAGGACACTATGATTGGTGATCTTCTTCAGATTGACCAGAACGTGGCACCATTACTTTTAAATATCGGCATGCACTGTCTCGGATGCCCATCATCACAGATGGAGACAATCGAAGAGGCTGCTATGGTTCACGGACTTGACCCGGATGATCTTGTCGTTGAAATCAACACATTCATCGATCACGACCTCGGTTAATTTACGAAAAGACGGCTTGCTTATGCAGGCCGTCTTTTATTTGCAATCAATATTCTGTTAAAGTGCTGCCAGCGTCTGGATGGCAGCTTCTTCAATAATCACATTACCATGCTCCTTGAAAAATGCTTCATTGGCAGGCACATAGTTCTTCTGATATGCGTACTCTGAAATAATATTGCACACTTTGTTGAATTCCTTCGGAGTATGCTCACTCTTGTGGGCCACAAGATAGTACTTATTGCTTGAAGCGTCGCGGTATAAGTCATTTCTGCCGCTGTAAAAGCCGTCAAGCACATGCGAAATCCTGCGCACATCATCAAATTTATCAAAAACAAACAGCTTGACTACGTCAGCCTCAGCCTGTTCTTCTGTAATATCATCAGTGCTCTGCTCACTGTCAGCTGTCTTCTCATTTTCCTTCTTGATACGCTCAAACAGCTCCAAAATATCAGCAGCTCCCTTTATCACCGGAGGCTGTCCTGCATTTCCTAAGTCCGTAAAGTCGTCATCTGCCTCTGAAAACTTTGAAAATCTGGTGTCAAGCTCATCCGGATATTCAACCTTTGTGATGATAAGCACTATAGACTCTGATGGCAGTGGAATCGCCTCCACCATGAGTGGAATATCATTTGTTTCAAAGCCAAACTCGTAATTGGCCTGCTCTACCATATCTTTAAAAAGGCTTTTCGCCTTCGCTGATCCATATGCCAGTTCGCTTATTTTTATATGTCTGTCCTCAAGATCCTCTCTGGTAAGAGTACAGCGGATCTGATTATCATTTACCTTCTCAATTTTCATATTTTTCACATCCTTTTCCGAAAATATCCGTGTAAATCGTAAAACTATTATAATAAACACCTGTCATATTGTAAAGCGCGAGGCCTATTAAAAAAAAATAAAAAAAGTGTTGCAATTATTTTACAGGTATGTTATAAGTTATCCATGAGATGTGCGCTCGACCCAAAAGGAGCGTATGAAAAATACAAGTCATTCTTTGTTTGACAAATATGAGATGATTAAAGATCTCGGAACCGGCAGCTCCGGTAGCGTTACGCTTGTCAGACACATATCTATGGATCAGGAGAGAGCTCTAAAGAAAGTTCCTAAATCTTCTGCTTTCGCCGAATCCGCATTATCAGAAGCAAGACTACTCAAGTCTCTTGAGCATCCGTCTATACCACGTATATTTGACTTCGAAGAGGACAATGCCTTTTACTATATCATCGAGGAATATATCGACGGCGAGACATTAGATTCATTTTTGCTTCATCAGCAGTTAATTTCCCCAGGTTTATTTTTTAATATTTGTGAACAATTATGTAATGTTTTTATCTATCTGCATACACAGATATCTACTCCCATTATTTACAGGGATCTTAAACCGGAACATATTATAGTATTCCACAATAAGCTTAAGCTTATAGATTTTGGTGTATCGACATATGTTACCCGAAAGGGAAATAACTTCAATCACTATGGGAATATAGAATTCTCTGCCCCCGAATGCTTTACCGAGGATACAATTACACCGGCGGCAGACATTTACAGCTTAGGTCAGCTTCTGCAGTATATACTGACCTTTACCCCAGACAGCTTTTCCCATAAGTTTCAGCATATTATCCAAAAAGCAACAACATCTGATGCATCACTGCGTTACGTGACTGTCGCAGAGCTATATCAGGAAATACAAGAAATTCAAAAATTAACCGGTCAGGCACATCTCATACACAAAATAGCAGTTTTAGGCAGTCACAGAGGCTGCGGCTCCACCCACGTGGCCGTTTCACTCACCTGCGAACTCAATATCCTTGGATATCATGGTATCTACATAGACTCAGCAAAAAGCATACTTTGCCATGGTAATCACGACGGACTGCAGATTTTTAAGCAGAAAAACGGATATTATTATTACAAAAGCTTTCAGGGCATACCAGACTATAGTCATGGTATACAGTTTAATATTCCAAAGGATGCAATACAGATATACGACCTTGGCACTGATGTGTGCAACGAGAAAATAAATGACATGGATCTCGTATTATATGTATGTAACGGCAGCTTTTGGCATCTGAATGATATCTACAGGAATCATTCTATTCTTAAAAAAATGACAGCTTCCCTGAGTGTTATATGTAATATGTGCAGCAGACAGGATGCCTCCGCGATTGCGGCACTACTTAATTGCAGTGTTTATCACTTTCCTTATGACAGCGATATGTTTAAGAGCTCAGTTCAAAAGGAAACGCTGATTCAAAAGCTGTTAGAACTAAAGGGAGGAGCATCACTATCAGACACTTTAAAAGGATATTTAAGAAAGTCCATTCTGCACCACAGTTAGTTGGGGTCTGTGGCAGCGTTCACAATGTAGGCACAACACATATAAGCCTTGCTCTTTGTAATTATATGAGCAATAAATGCATGTATAGAACCGCCTATGTTGAGCTGAATGGTACACACGAAATTCTTTCACTGTCAAAGACAGCTGACGAAAAGGTTTTTACTTATAAGAATGTAGATTTCTTTCCTCACGCAGTCATGTCCACACTAACTGAGATTTTAAACATGAGATACGAGCGTGTGATTATTGATTTCGGCATACTTAACCCAAACACCTTAAAGGAATTTATGAGGTGTGACGTAAGAATCGCTGTGTGTACAATAAGTAAATGGAACCAGGGCGCTTTGAACAGAATTATCGAGCTATTCAATTCAAACAAAATAACTGATTCAGAAAGCGTAAAAATATTGTTTAATCTCGTGGAAAAGAAAAAGACAATTAACCATAAACATTTTAAGTATCCGGTGGTAGGCTTTCCTTACTTAGAGGACCCGTTCCTCATCAATACCAGCCTGTTTGGCACTCTGGATAAGATATCAGAAAGGAATTAATATCACGATGCAAAATGACATCTTTAACCAGCTGTTTATCAATTTTATGTCCGAAGCCTTCGGAGGGCTTATACTTTTAATGCCACAGAGCGCTTCATGACATAGGGCCATTTGTTACTTGTCAGTTTTTACTCATAATCATTATATATAGACGGAGGTATTTTTATAGAAGAATAAACTATATTTATATATTGGAATTTTTACAGATATTTTATCAAATTAAACGAAACTAAAAATCAGCAATTAAATTGGGTGTGGAAAGCTCCGGAAATATCAATTTCTATAAACTATCAATAATTAATGATTAATATCATTTTTTCTCAATTATACAAGAAATCGATGTCAGCATATTTTTGGTTCTTTACCCCGTTTAAATGCAAAAAGACAACCAAAAGACATATTTTAAAAAGAAAAGCTATGTGCGCGGGGGAAGCTTTTGCTCCTTCCGCGCCAAAATGCATAAACAAATTTCTTAATTTATTACAAATTTATTTCATATTATTTGAATATGCTATTTCACAATGGTATAATTAGCTTAAGCAATTTCGACACCAAATAATAGGAAAGGATTTTTACACATGAAAAAGAAATTATTGCCTGCACTTATAGTAACCGGACTTATTATCCTCGTTGTAATAATAATGGGTATAACTGCTCTTATCAATAAATACACACCTACGAAAAAGACAGAGGATCTTAAAGAATATTTCAATATCTCTTCTGATGATGAGGCTGCTCTCGTTGTAGATAATGAGCTATCCGATTACAAGGCTAAAATAATAGATAAAAAAATATACGTTGATTACAAATTTGTTCATGACTCATTAAATTCCAGATTTTACTGGGATGCAAATGAGAATGTGCTTCTTTACACAACTGCATCTGATATTATCTCAGCTGCGGCTGACAGCAATAGCTACAGTGTCACAAAGCAGACCAATGACTTTGGCTATCCGATTGTGAAGGCTACCTCTGACTCTGCGCTTATCGCTTTAGACTATGTAAAACAGTACTCCAATATCACCTTTAAGTCATATGATGACCCGGCACGCATCGTCATCACAAGCAAATGGGATGAAATAGACAGTGCCACTGTAAACAAGTCTACCCAGGTCCGCGTGAAGGGCGGCATAAAGAGCCCTATTCTAAAAGAGGTGAAAAAGGATGATAAGATTACTATTCTTGATTCCGGTGACAAATGGGATAAGGTTGCCACTGAGGATGGTGTTATTGGATATATAAAGCGCAAGGCTCTGTCCGAGAGCAAGAAAACAAAGCTTACAAATCCTGACTACGAGGAAGAGACATTTACACATATCAAGAAGGATAAGGATATATGTCTTGCCTGGAACCAGGTAACAAGCCAGTCAGCAAACAGTAAAGTGCCCCAGGTAATTTCATCAACCAAGGGCATAAATGTAATGTCACCAACTTGGTTTTATTTAAATGACAACAACGGTAATCTGGCAGATATAGCAAGCAAGGATTATGTCAGCTACTGCCATTCCCAGGGCATCGAGGTATGGGGACTGTTCAGCAACTTTGAAAATACTGATGTAGATGCAGCATATGTGCTCACACATACATCCACGAGAACTACCCTGATCAATCAGATTATGTCGGCTGCATTTAACTATGAGCTTGATGGTGTAAATATTGACTTTGAAAATATCACAGAAGACGCATATGGAGACTCTTACATAGAGTTTATCAGAGAGCTTGCCATAAAGTGTCACAATAACGGCATATCACTTTCAGTTGATGTCACAGTACCTGCCAGCTTCAACAAGTTCTTCAATCGCTCTGATATGGCAAACTTTGCCGATTATATTGTGATTATGGGATACGATGAACACTATAAGGGCTCTGATGCCGGCTCAGTTTCTTCCATTCCGTGGGTAACTGAGGGTGTTGAATCCACTCTAAAGGAGGTTCCCGCTGACCAGATTATTCTCGGCATGCCTTTTTATACCAGAATATGGGAGCTCACTCCAAAGGAGGACGATGATGCCGTAACCGATACCGAGGATCAGTCAAAGTACACTGTTGCCTCACAGGTATATAGTATGGACGCAGCTGCAGCACAGCTTGCCACAAACAATGCCACTGCTGCTCTTGATGAGGAATCCGGTCAGAACTACGCTGAGTGGTCTGTATCCAACAAGCTGTACAAGGTATGGCTCGAGGACAATACATCTTTAGAGAAAAGGCTCAAGCTCGTCGACGACAATAAGCTCGCCGGTGCAGCATTCTGGAAGCTTGGCTTTGAGAATTCATCTGTCTGGGATACTGTTATCAAATATCTGAACTGATTGCTTAAGGCTTACTGAAAGAGGCCGTACCTTTACAGCTACAGTCTGACTCAGTACCTTTTATAGGTTATAAATGATATCAGCCAATCATATAATATACAAACACACCCGATGCCTTCTATGTGCATCGGGTTTTTTATAGGTATCTTATATGAAAAAATATATGTACATTATTAAGAAAAACAAATACTGTCTTATTTTAGCTCTCTTTATTCTGTCCTTCTACCTCGGAAGAGGTGTCTGCGCTCTTGCAAAAAACACCGGCAAAAACACTAATTCAACTGTTATTGTAATAGACCCGGGCCATGGTGGAAGTGATCCCGGTAAGATTTCCACCTCCGGCGTCATGGAAAAGGATGTCAACCTAAGTATTGCAATGGCTCTTAAACAGCTGTTTGAAAACAGAGGATTTACTGTTGTCATGACCAGAACCACCGACTGCGACCTCGCCCCGGATAATTCCAAGCATCCAAAGACAGATGATCTGACAAAGAGAACTGCCCTGATGTCCAAAAGCAATGTGGCAGTCAGCATCAGTATCCATCAAAACAGCTTTGAGGACAGTTCAAGCTGCGGTCCACAGGTATTCTATTATGAAGCCTCTGATGCAGGAAAAGAGCTCGCATCCTCTGTTCTTGGAGCTTTAAACACTTCTCTTTGTGTCGCAAAGCCACGAAGCATTAAGCCCAATAAAGAATACTTTATACTTAAAAAATCCACATCCCCGACCGTAATCGTAGAATGTGGATTCTTGAGTAATCCTGCTGAGACACTTCTTCTTACTGACAAAAACTATCAGGATGACCTGACACATGCAATATATATCGGTGTTACAGACTATCTTGCGCAATCACCCTCTGGACATTTACAATAAACTGCTCTGCGATGTGATATAGTCTGGTTGTCTGGACTCTTTCGCTGCCATCAGGCTGCTTTTCTGACTCAGTAGCCGATTTCGTATCTGATGCCATAGGCTCTTTTGCAGATATATCATGCTCCAGTGCCACATCTATGCGCACACGCTGTTCACCATCACTTATTCCTGCCTCAAACATAGTGATATTATCTTCAAACAGCTTTTTAGTCTGCTCATCGTCTGTGACTATCATAGCAGATACTGAGTTTTCCTTTGCCTCAAAAAATGCAGCTACCCTGCCGCATTTTTTATCCTCAAGGAATATGTCAACCAGTCCCCTTTTATCTTCACCTCTTACTATGCGAAGCTTCATACCTGTGACCCCGTCAGCAGTCTCTATTGGTACAATATAGTTTTCCTGTCTCGACATATTTGAAGCTATCCTTAGCTGACTGCATAATAGCTTCATCTGTCTGATATCTAATGAGCCGGTGCGCCTGTCCTCTATAATCATCGAATCCATCACGTGCTCTGCTGTATCAGCCAGCGTTTCCTGCGCCTGCGCAAGCTCCTTTGGATTTTTGACTGATTCAGAAAAGCGTCTGAGAGTCTCATCAAACAGCGCCTTTGCGGTAGCACTGTTTCCGCGCTCCCACAGATTTCTTACTGCCTCTGATGGATTTTTCATTAGCCGTGACGCAGCCATGAGGTTTACCGCGGTTGTTTTTACATCATATTTCTCTAGAAAAGCATATACGTCCTCAGGCACCGAAACTGCCTGATTGAACTGCCTGAGCTGCTCCGTGGCATATTGCTCTGATAGTGTATTATCCTCGTCTGCCTCATATACAGCCTGCCTGAGCTGCTCCGGAGTCATCTCAAGCCAGCTGTCATCCTGCACAAACTCCATTTTCTCAGGTGAAAGTGTATCAAGCACATCCCTTAGACAGTTTGTGTGATATGCGCTTTCTATCTGTTCATCAATTCTAGCTCCCTTACTTACTCCTTCCACTCCGGCAAAGGTATCGTCCACCTTATAGTCCATGGTACTCTTTCCTCTTGTCCGGACTGCTGTAAGCAGATTTTTCATTGTAATATCTGCGCCCTGATTGACAAGTGAGCCTATGACTGCTCCATCTGACTGCTCCACCTGTGATATAAGCCTGTATATACCTATATATGAGTCTCTTTCCTCCTCTGATATTTCATTTTTCTTTTCAAGCTTCCAGAGAAACCCGCTGAATTTTTCATCTCTTTCATCAGGATTCTCTGATTTTATCTGTCTGGCTGTGTCACTTATGTCGCTCATGCTCATATCAAGCGGTGATATACCTCTTTTTATCATCTCAAGTGTCACGGCCGGTGTCATGTCGCTGAATGCTCTCTGCACCTGCTCATCTACGGACTTTATCTGCTTTATATTCTCCTCTGTGATATTGGTACTGTTGTACGCAAGAATCCTCACAGCCCTGCGATTGCTTTCAGATGTATCTATCTGAAGCTCTTTAAGTATATCATCCACATTCTGAAATGCCTTTGATATACTGTCTCCCATATCTGCCCGCGGTGATGTCATAAGAGTCTCATATCCTGAGGCTGCTGCTTCTAATGACTGCTTCATTGCTTTGCCTGCTGTATACAGCTCATACACAGTGTCATCAGCGGATTCCAGGGTCAGTACATACGCCGGCTGCTGCTTCATCTGATTGAAAATATCACAGACATTATTGTACATACGTACCCTATCATCAGATGCCTCTACACTGCTCTCACCAAACAGCGCTCCGTAGTATTTATTTTCCTGCTGCTTAAGCAGCTCCACTACACGTTCAATAGGCTCTGTGTCTATTGAAACTCCTTTTTTTATGAGTGAAAGGTTGGCTTCTGCTGTCATGGAAAGTCTCGCTTCCTCAAGCTTTCTTTGAGCTGTCACAAGCCTTGCTTCCCGGCTGTCTGTAATCTGATTATCCACAGCTTTGTTCGCTGAGGCTTGTGTTGCTGCACCATCCTTGTCCCTTACAGCTATAAGCTTTGACAGATTCTCTATGGTGACAGGCATGTTATCTGACTCTAATGTGACAATATCCTCTGCCGTTGCCTCACCAAGTACATCACATGCCTTCTTTGCCATGTCAAAGGTCAGACCATCCTGCGACATAGTGGCATCTGCAGCCTTTTTTCCCATGGCCAGTGCTTCTGTGACTGCCCTTGCATAAAAATCACTGCTCACATTTTCTCCTGCTGCAGTGATGCCGTCTATCTGATTGGCAAGCAGCACATTGTCGGGTGTAACGGCTATATCTTCATCTATCAGCCATCTGCACTGATTCAGATTCTCATCACTACCGTCTATATGAGCTTCCTCTAATATCTGTTTAAGCTGTGGCTTAAGCTCCTCAAACAGCTCATCCGATATCTCCGTCATTTTGGTTTTCTGCCTGTAATCTTGTACCTGACTGCTGCTGTACGTAGCCTTGTATACATTGGAAACCGTCGGATTCATGTTATTTCTGACCAGATATGCCTTTGTCTCATTGGATATATTTGTAAGGCTCTTTGCCCGGTCTATGGCATCTGTACCTGACTTTATATTGTCATCTGTAGCAGGAATATCATATGCTTTCATCTGATTGACAAGCATGGCCGCTTCAGTCTGGCTTCCCGTGATGTCTGTAAGCTGCTGCCTGCTCAGATCATCTCCATATATGGATATATCTACACCTGCCTTTGCCAGCACTGCTTTTATCTTGTCGGTCTCAGTGACAATGACATCGTAGCCGTCATCCTTTGCAGCTTTGTAATCATCACTCGTGGTGGTGCTTGCAGTGACAATCATATCATTTCGCCTGTTTTCTGAGGTCTGATTCATGTCATTTAGCAGATTTTCTGCCATATCTGTGCCATCGTTGTTCCCGGCTTCGTTTTTAGCCTGTGGTCTTGCATATATCGTATCCGACATATCAACAGAATTTGACGAACCGACAACAGCCGCCTTTTTTGACATATTGTCACTGCTGTCTGTCTTTATATAGTCTGAAACACGCATACCCGCTGTCATATCATTTATGGTTTTTGTGTCCGTATTTTTCGTATCTGTGCTTTTATTAATCAAATTCTCTATCTGCATATTTCCTGCTCCGTGCCCTGCATATATACCATCTCTGCAGCCTTTATTTATGGATATTCATAATTTACTTTTTATATAATAGTCGTTATCTTTTTATTATATCGACATATAAGATACAAAAATAAAGACCGCACCTTAAATCGGTGCGGTCTTTCCCAGTGTAGTACGGGACACTAAGGTATACTTTGAATTGCATGCATCGATGATACCTTTTGCCCTTTAATCATGTTAATATTTAAATACAGCAACTCCGTAAGGCGCAAGTGGATAAGCAAATGAAAACGGTCTGCCGTCACACTCTGATTTAACTGCCTTATAATCCAGCTTCTTGTATGACTGTTTTGCTTTACCTCTGCCTTTTGCAGCCTTCTTTACAGGCTCCTGTACCGTTTTCCCGGTAAACTTAGGATCCTCACTATCTAAAACAAGCTGATATGTCTTGTGCTTTGGCACTCCGACTCTGTAATCAGGTCTCTCTACCGGTGTGAAATTGATGACAAAGAGCATATTATTCTTGCCATCCTTGCTCTTTCTGATAAAGCTGAAGATGCTTCTGTCTGCATCGTTTGCATTTATCCATTCAAAGCCTTCCCAGCTTGAATCCAGCTCATACAGACAGCGGTTTCTCTTATAGAGGTGAAGCAGCTCCTTTACCCAGTTCTGGATCTTTTTATGCTCTGGATTCTCAAGCAGATACCAGTCGAGTTCTCTTTCCTCACTCCACTCCTGCTTCTGTGCAAACTCCTGTCCCATGAAAAGAAGCTTCTTTCCACAGTGTCCCATCATAAATGCATATCCTGCCATGAGGTTCTTGAATTTATCCCCTTCTAAGCCCGGCATTTTGTTGAGCATAGAACACTTCAGATGTACCACCTCATCATGTGACAGTACCAGAATATATTTCTCACTCTCATTATAGCTCATCGCAAATGTCATCTTGTTGTGGTTATTTTTACGGAAATATGGATCCAGCTTCATATAATCAAGGAAGTCATGCATCCATCCCATGTTCCACTTGTAGCTGAAGTTCAGTCCGTCTTCCTCTACCTTGCCTGTTACCTTTGGCCATGCGGTAGACTCTTCGGCTATCATTACAGTTCCGTGATTTCTTCCAAGTATGAGTGTATTGATATGCTTGAAAAACTCTACTGCCTCGAGGTTCTTATTTCCTCCAAACTTGTTTGGCACCCACTGTCCGTCGTTCTTTCCATAGTCAAGATAAAGCATTGACGCAACTGCATCCACACGAAGTCCGTCTACGTGGTAATTTTCTATCCACATCAATGCACTTCCGATAAGGAAGTTCTTTACTTCATTCTTACCGTAGTCAAATATCTTTGTGCCCCAGTCAGGATGCTCTCCCTTTCTTGGGTCTGCATACTCATATGTGGCTGTTCCGTCGAAATTGGCAAGTCCATGCGCATCCTTTGGGAAATGTGCAGGTACCCAGTCGAGTATTACTCCGATATTATTTTTATGGCACTGATCAACAAAGTATGCAAAATCCTCAGGCTCTCCATACCTCGATGTAGGTGCATAGTAGCCTGTCACCTGATATCCCCATGAGCCATCAAACGGATACTCTGAAATACCCATAAGCTCAATATGTGTATATCCCATAGTTTTTACATAGGATATGAGTGATTTTGCAAGCTCCCTGTATGTATAAAAGCCATCATCATCCCTGCCCGGATGTCTCATCCATGAGCCCGGATGGCACTCATATATAGCCATAGGTGAAGAATATACATCAGCATCTGACTTTGCTGCTCTCTTATCCATCCACTCTTTGTCAGTCCATGTGAAGTGCTCGATATCTGTGATGATTGACGCCGTTCCCGGACGAAGCTCTGCGTAGTTTGCATATGGATCTGCCTTGTACAGCTTGTCACCCTGTTCAGTGACTATAATAAACTTATACATCTGACCCTTTTGCGCTCCAGGTACAAAAAGCTCATACACTCCCATGGTTTCCGGCTCTACGCGCTTCATCTCATGACTGGTCTCATTCCAGTCGTTAAACTCACCAAACACGTATACTTCCCTCGCATGTGGCGCCCAGACGTCAAAGCACACTCCTTTTTTTCCTTTGCGCTCAGCTAAGTGAGCGCCCATCTTCTTGTAGATATCATAGTGTGTTGCCTGACCAAACAGGTAACAATCCATTGCTGTAAAATTACACATATATATACCCCCATAAGAATTTATTTTTCCCTGAAATGATCCTCTTTAAGTACAATTCGGTCATCATCTGTATATCGCCTGGCTGTCAGAATACTTATAGCCTTCTTAAGTCCGCTGTGAGCCTCCCTGTCTATGGCCTCGTCAATTATATCCTTGACCTCTGTCAGAGTGGTAGCCTGGTCTATCCTCTCAATATTGCTGATTCTGTTATGCAATGCAAGAATAGCCATCTCATCTATCTTGTACCCAAGCTCTGCAGAGTACGATTTGGCAAACAATACGAGTTCATCATTTGTAAAAATAGGAACCGATATCTTTTCCGTGAACTTGGATGCAAAGCCCTCATCCATTGAGAGTGCCTTCTTTATACCCTTTGATGTATCCTCAAGTATATAGAGTGTTCCTGTAATATCATGCTCCATCAAAAATGATAGCTGTGCCGCTGTACTGCGGTCGATATCACCGGCTCTTTCTATGATGAGACAGCCTCCTGTTATCTTTCTGACTACCTGCTGCACATCCTTTTTATTGAGTGCGGCAGCATCAATCTTGCCCATCTTTCCTGTAAGCTGTTCACCATCTCTTTGTAATACCTTTATAAAGCTTGTAGCAAGCATTGTCTTTCCGCAACCCTGCTCTCCCTGTATAATGAGGTTGCCTGTGGATGCGTTTTCTTTCCTGTTGAAATGATCAAGCACTGCATTATATGCCTTGCAAATCTGATCCTCCATACCCTTTACCGGTATGAAATATGAAAATATAGCTTTCTGTTCGCTTGTAAGCTCTTTTATATGTTTTGTTTCTTTCAATTTCGAGTCATCTTCTTCGCTGTCTAAATCCTCCGGCAATGAAATATCCGGCATTTTTCTTGTCTTAGCCATATCCAGCTTCTTCTCCAGTCCCGGATTCTTTGCTGTCATCTTGGCTATTTCCTGCTCGATAAATGATGTCACATGATCAAAATCTCTCTTCTCAGAAGTGTTTTCTTCCTCCTGTGTAGCCTCTTCATCTGCTGTATCATCATCGGCATTTAACATATCATCTGTTATTTCAGGCATCATGGTAGTCGGCTGCATGAGTATCTCGTCTTTCTCAGACTCCTCTGCCATAATTATATCCTCCGGCTCTCCAACCGGTTCCTTTGCTTCTTCTGCAGTATCTTCCGGTGCTTCCTGCGACTCCTGTGCTTCGTCTATAGCCTCTTCCGGTGCTTCCTGCGGCTCCTGTGCTTCGTCTATAGCCTCTTCCGGTGCTTCCTGCGGCTCCTGTACTTCATCCACAGTCTCATCTGCATAAAGCTCCTGCATATCCGGTTTCTGCTCTTCTTCAGGCTCCTTCACGGCAGCTTTCTGCTCTGTGATATCGACCGGCACCTTAAGATACTCCTCCTCAAGAAGTTCCTTCGGAGTGACACCTGCATCCAGCTTTGGAATGACATCATTTAGTCTCTCCATGATGTCTCCTGCCTCCTGAAGAGCTCTTGCCTTAGCTGACTCAAGCTTCTGCTGCTCAGCCTCTTTAAGTGCAATTTCAGCCGCATGTCTGGTCTTTTCCCATTCTTCAAGCACATCCTGTATAGACATCTGTCCTGTAATCTGATGCTCAAGCTGAGTCTTTTCACTCATGACCATAGACATCTGTCCGTCAGCGTCTTCACCCAAAAGCTCCTTGAAATTCAACTTAAGTGAACCATCTATCTCTTCATCTGTAGCGATATGCTCTGTCTCTTCCGGCTGCTGTACATACTCTTCCTGCTCCTTTTCGAGCTTGAGATAAGGAATATCCTCAACTATCTTTTTGATGGTATCCATCGTATCAGCAACTTCATTCTTGCCCTTGGCCTCCATGATCTGCTGCATACCCTTGGCAATCTCCTGCTGTAAATTTACAGTATTGAACTTCTCCTGATTTACAGTAATCTGCGGAATAGTTACGTCATCATGCACTATCTCTCCGCCCTTTACCATCTCCATGGCACCTATCTCGGTGACCTCAGCCTCATCCTTTATCTTAGCCGGCTTTTCCTTCTCTGCCTTGAATCGTCTGTACTTTTCCTCCTGAGCCTTGGTAAGTGGCTGATAAAGCATCTTAAGCTCCAGCGCACGCTCCACATATGGTCCGTCTCCGAACCACAGAATGAGCTCATCGCAGGCATCTATACACTTATCGGCTTTTCCGGCCTTGTGGTATAGATATGCAAGCTCATATGCCCACTCCTCAGTGTATTCTTCATCCTTGTACTCTTCAAGAATAGTGATAAGCTCATCAAATGAAGCTCCCTGCCCTTTTTTGATGGCATATCTTAATACATACTTCATATCATCATGAGGCGCTATCTCAACAAACTCATCATAATACTCTGTAGCAGCATCATAATCACCCATCTTGATGGCGACCTCAGCCAGTCTGTATATAATCATCCTGCCGATTGGTGAACGGTCATAGGCCATTAAAAGTATGTCCCTTGCATCCTGGTATCTCTCGGCCTTCTCGTAGATTTCGCCGATTTTAACGAGTGTATTTACATTTTTAATTTTGTTCCAATTTATGCTATCTGCAATCTCTGCTGCGCTCATATAGCCCTCCTCGGCGCTTAGGGCTTTTATCTGATCCAGCTTGAGATTGTATTCGTATTTATCCACTTATTTCACCTACTCGTATTTAAGCTTATTATTTTTTGTATCTACACCTGTTGTCTTTGTATAATCCCTTGTGTCCTCAGGAAGCTTCTTTTTCCTGAGAGCATAATTAACAACTCTTCTTACAATATAGTATATCACAGCAAAGGTCGGAACACCAAGTAACATTCCAAGAAAACCAAACATTCCTCCGCCGATTAGTATGGCAAACATAACCCAGAAGGTCGAAAGACCGGTAGATGAGCCAAGTATCTTAGGCCCTATTATATTGCCATCCACCTGCTGCAGCACGACAATAAATATCAGAAGATAAAGCGCATGCCACGGACTCTGAATTACCACTATGAGTAACGATGGAATTGCACCGATAAACGGTCCGAATACCGGAATCACATTTGTGACGCCGATAATCACTGCAACGAGCACCGATGATGGAATCCTTAAAATCAGACATCCGAAATATGCAATCACACCTATAATCAGTGAATCTATAATCTTACCGCTTATGAAACCTCCAAAAATCTCATTTGTCTTTCTGAGTGTCTCAATGATGATATTACCTGTCTTTGGCTTGCAGACAGCATATATTATCTTTTTGCTCTGTCCTGCGAGAGTCTCCTGAATACTCATCACATAGACCATCACGATTATTCCGATAATGAAATTGAGTAAGCCTCTGACTACCGAAATTACACCGGTTGTAATCTGTGCAACATACTTCTGTGCCTCAGGAATCAGTTTTTCTGTTGCATAATTCTCAATGTAGTCGGTTGCATCCTGTAAACCTGTGCTCGCGAGCTCAGCAATTTTGCTGTCCCCGAAATTGCCGTTCTTTATCATGTTGATGAATGCCGCAACATCATTTGGCAGTGTCTTCATAAGTCCCGATATACTTGCTATTACAGAAGGCACAATAGCCGCAATGAGGAGCGAAATAATCGCTACAAGAATAATAACCGAGCCTGTGATTGCAAGAGCTCTTGAAACCTTTCGCAGCTTGCTTTCGCTTTTCATCTTTTTGGAAAGAAGCTTTTTA
>OGWV01001259.1_pt1 | contig 16023 bp, 17 predicted proteins | sample 1576081 | NCBI WGS metagenome assembly OGWV01 (sample SAMEA3541541, study PRJEB24748) | human gut metagenome | biome: human gut; feature: human-associated habitat; material: faeces | place: China | collected 2012 | reverse complement strand
TGGAAATGAAGAAGCATGCAGCTGACTTTATCTGTAAAAAATACAACTGGGATGATGTTGTAGAGGAAACGATGAAACTGTACAGGAGAAAATAATGAAGGTACTGATAGTAAATAAATTTCTGTATCCCAACGGCGGATCGGAGACGTACATATTTAAGCTGGGTGAGGTGCTGGAGCAACATGGTCTTGAGGTTCAGTACTTCGGAATGGAGCACGAAGGCCGCTGCGTGGGCAACCGTGTCAATGCTTACACAAGTGACATGGACTTCCACGGTGGCAGCAAACTGAGTAAGCTGACTTACCCGATCAAGACCATCTATAGCAAGGAAGCAAGAGAAAAATTAAGACTAGTACTAGATGACTTCCAGCCGGATGTCTGTCACCTGAACAATTTTAACTACCAGCTGACACCTTCCATTATTTTGGAAATCGTGAAGTGGCGCAAGGAGACCGGAAGGCAGTGTAAGATTATCTTCACGGCACATGACTACCAGCTGGTCTGCCCGAATCATCAATTAAAGAACCCTATCACACATGAAAACTGTGAGAAGTGTCTCGGCGGTCATTTCATGAATTGTGTAAAGGGAAAATGTGTTCATGGTTCTACTGCAAAATCTGTCGTTGGCATGATGGAAGCGGAGTTCTGGAAAGGGAATGGAGTATACAAGTATATTGACAAGATTATTTGCTGCTCGGAGTTCCTGAAGACCAAGATGGACACGAATCCGCTGTTTGCAACCAAGACAATTGCAATGCACAACTTCGTGGAGAAAGTAGAGCCTAAAGACGTGGAAAAGAAAGAATATGTCCTTTACTTCGGCCGTTTCTCTGAAGAAAAGGGCATTGGCACACTCATTAAGGTCTGCAAGGAACTTCCGGATGTTCAGTTCATTTTCGCCGGCGCTGGCCCGCTGGAAGAGACAGTAAATGGTATTAAAAACATCAAAAACGTTGGCTTCCAGAAAGGCGAGAGGTTGGAAAAGCTCATCCGTGAGGCGCGGTTCTCCATTTACCCGTCTGAGTGGTACGAAAACTGTCCGTTCTCTGTGATGGAATCCCAGATGTACGGCGCGCCGGTGTTGGGGGCGAACATTGGTGGTATCCCAGAACTGATTCAGGTTGGCAAGACCGGTGAACTGTTTGAGAGCGGCAATGCCAAAGATCTGAAGCAGAAGATCGAGAAGCTCTGGGGTGATAAGAAGTTGTGCGAAGAATATAGCAAGAACTGTAAGAACATCAGCTTCGATACCATTGATGAGTATTGTGAAAAAATTATAACGGTGTATCAATAAGGCTGGTATGCGGGGAGGAAACTTGTGGCTACAAAAGTGGAGCGATACGAGGGAATAGATGGTTTGAAGGCATATTCTATTATAGGCATTGTTCTGATGCATGTCCTTGTAAATGGAGAATATGGGATAGGAGGATTTGTGTTTGAGCGGCTTATTCCGTCTTTCACAAACCTCGTTTTCCTTTTTATGATGGTCAGTGGTTTTGGTATGTGCTGCGGCTATTATCAGAGAATTATTGACCAGCAAATTAGAATAGAGGAGTTCTATAAGAAACGATACACCAAAATATGGCCGTATTTTATCTTGTTGTGTATATTGGACTTTATCATTTCGCCGAGTAAGAAATCTTTGTTTGAAGTTTTTGCAAACATAACTTTGTGTCAGGGACTGTTACCGAATGCAAATATTTCGGTTATCGGTGTGAGTTGGACATTAGCTGTTATATTTGTGTTCTATATGTTATTTCCATTTTTTTGTTTTCTAATTGGAAACAAAAAGCGAGCGTGGAGCGTGGCAGTAGTAGCACTGGTATTTAATTGGGTATGCAGTAGTTATTTTTTTGATGCAAATCATGTAATTAAGTTTAGCGCAAGAACAAATATTATTTATGATGCAATCTATTTTATCGTTGGAGGTTTATGTTATCTCTATCGAAAGGAGTTGGGTAATTTTGTACTGAAGCATAAAGTGGTCGTTGGTGTAACTATGTTCTTTGCTATAGCTGCTTATTTTGCGATAGGTGCGTCTACACTTACGATATTGTTCTTTTGTTTTGTGAGTTTGGTGTATACTCTCGGATGTAATACAGGGGGGGGTATTGGTCAATCCGGTTGCAAAATTCCTCTGTGGTATCTGCTTCGAGATTTACCTGTGCCATATGGTAATTTATCGTGTACTTGAGAAGTTACACCTTGTTCATCTATTTGGAAATGGTCTGTTGGCATATATCTTCACGGCTGTTGCAGTTATCTGCGGTTCGGTTGTGTTCTCGGTATGTGCCAAGTGGTTCTTAAATAAAATCGAAATATTCTTAAAAGAGAGAGTTAGGAGAGTTAATCGTGTCTGAAGAAAAGAAGTTAAATGGTACGGTCATCGTTACTTATCGTTGTAATGCGCGGTGCTCTATGTGTAACCGCTATAAAGCGCCTTCCAAGCCGGAAGAGGAAATTAGTATTGAAACTATCAAAAAGCTACCTAAGATGTATTTCACAAATATTACTGGTGGGGAACCATTTATTCGCGCGGATCTAAAGGACATTGTACGTGAATTGTACAAGAAGTCGGATCGGATTGTTATTTCAACTAATGGATTTTTTACGGATCGCATTGTCGATTTATGTAAAGAGTTTCCGCAGATTGGAATTCGCATTTCTATTGAGGGGCTGGAGCAGACTAACAATGAAATTCGCGGTCTGCAGAATGGCTATCAACGTGGTTATAGTACGTTAAAAAAATTGCGTGAGATGGGGATGAAGGATGTAGGATTTGGGATGACGGTACAGGACAAGAATGCGCCAGATTTAGTTCCGTTATACAAGATTTCTGATGAGATGGGGATGGAATTTGCAACTGCTTCTTTACATAATAGTTTCTATTTTGTTGAGGCAAAGAACATCATATATGATCGTCCAATGGTTGCTAAGAATTTTGAATGTTTAGTTAATGAATTACTTCGGAGCAATAGCCCTAAAAAATGGTTTCGTGCCTATTTTAACCACGGTTTAATCAACTACATTTATGGGCAAAAACGTTTGTTGCCTTGCGACATGAGTTTTGATACATTCTTTATCGATCCGTACGGCGATGTCATGCCGTGTAATGGAACGAAAGATAAAGAAGTTATGGGAAATTTGAATACACAAAGTTGGGATGAATTATGGCATAGTGAACAAGCGGAGAGGGTTCGAAAAAAAGTTCGTTGTTGTGATCGAGATTGTTGGATGATTGGTTCCGCTTCTCCTGCTATGCACAAATACATCTGGAAGCCTGCCGCATGGGTATTGATACATAAGTTTAAAACTTTGTTTACAAAATATCCATATAGTATGTATGAACTTGAAATTTGTCGAGATTATCGTGATGGTAAAGTCACAAAAGAGGAATTAGATAAATGTAGCACATGCGATTTGAATTGTGTTGTTAATAATGGACTGAGTGAAGCCAGTAAAGAGCAGTTAAAGTATAAAACTGGCGAAGAAATTGTAAATGCAGACATTGAACTGCAAATGAAGGAGTAAAGGATGCTTTTAACTATATTAACCCCTACATATAATCGTGCGGGGATGTTGCCGCAACTGTACGACTCACTGAAAAAGCAAGCATGCAAAGATTTTGAATGGGTAATTGTAGGTGACGGGAGTACGGATAATACACAAGAAGTTGTGAAAGCTTGGCTATTAGGTTCTGATTTTCCAATTCGATATTTTTACAAAGAAAACGGTGGTAAACATACTGCGTTGAATTATGCGGTTCAGAAAATTGAAGCTGAATTGACTTTTATTGTGGATTCAGATGATGCACTGACGATTGATGCTGTGGAAACTATTTTAAGGTATCATAGAAAATATGAAAATCGAAGCAATATTTGTGGGTATGCCTTTTTGCGATCTTATCCAAATGGAAAGATAAACGGGAAAAAGTTTGTTCCGGATGAAAGAATTGCATCATACATAGATGCTAGGATTAATTCTGATGATACCCAAGCGGATAAGGCTGAAGTATTTAAAACGGAGTGCCTTCGTGAGTTCCCATTTCCGGAATATCAAGATGAAAAATTTCTTGGAGAAGATATTGTTTGGATCAGAATGGCGAGAAAGTATATGATGGTTCATATTAATAAAGTAATTTATGTGGGAAGTTACCAAGTAGATGGGCTTACAAAAAATAGGAGATTTAATAATATTAAATCTCCAGTTGGTTGCATGAATAGGGCAATTGAGTTTATGCAACCGGAACTTAAATGGAAATATCGCATAAAAGGTGCAATTCAGTATATTGTGTACGGAAAATTTGCTGGATATACGGCAAAATTTTTGTATAGTAATATTAAAACTAAGCTGCTTGTGTCTATATCCTTTTTACCCGGAATATTGATATATAATGTATGGAAAAGAAAAAGTGATTTTATCGAGAAATAAGGGGGACTAATGAAGCTATCTTTTATTGTGCCAATCTATAATACGGAACCTTTTATATTAGAGAGATGTTTTGAGTCTATAAATTGTATTGAAAAACTAGAGTACGAATGTATATTGATAGACGATGGATCAAAAGGAGAAATTGGAGAGTTTTGTGCAGACTATTCATACAATCATAAAAGGTTTAAATACTTTAGAAAGAAAAATGGTGGCGTTAGTTCTGCAAGAAATGAAGGTATTAGAAAAGCAAAAGGGGAATATATTTATTTCGTTGATTCCGATGATACAATTATTACAGATGTGTTTGACCAATTTGTTCACGGTTATGAAAACGCGGATTTAGTCTTTACAGATTTGATATTGGTTGATGGTCAACATAAATGCAGATGGGGAAATATGTTAGGAACAACATATGATATGGTTCTCAAAAGGTTGATAATGGATGGAAAAATCAATGGACCATACGCTAAATTTTGGAAAAAAGATTTTTTAGAAAGAAATGGACTTCTTTTTGATGAAACAATGGTAAGTGGGGAAGATGCGCTGTTTTTGTTATCTTTTTTATGCTGTAATCCTAAGATGATGTATGCCAATGTGGATACTTATTTATATTATAAAGAGTCAAAAAGTGGCGATAACAGGATAAGGACGTATCCATATATATGTATACAGGATTGCGAAAAAAAATATAAGAAAATTTTAGAGTGTATTGAATGTGGAAACTATGAAAAAAAAGAGAAAGTTGAATTAATGATTCAAGAGACTGAACAATTAATTCATGAATTGTTTGGTCTTGAAATGAGTATGATAAGTGTAAATGTATGGGATTCGAAAGCTAATTTTAAATTTACAGAGATTATAGAAAATATAGATGGCGATTTATGTGAAAAGGTTAATAAGATTAGTAAATTAAAACTTGGGATAATGAAAAGTGAACAAGTTAAAATGAAACAAATATTTTCGGATTTTCGAAGAATTTATCTAAAAATAAAAGGATTAAGATAAATAAAAAGTCCGGAATTTATTATGACAGTTATTATAAAGGAACGATAATGAAAATTAAGATAAATAGAAGCGATTGGTTATATTTAGGTGTAATCATTATGGCGATAAGATATTTTTTATCTATGTTACAATTAGAATTTAGTCCAATTGTTACAAATAGTATGGTTGTAATAGGTATTGTTTGCATGATTGCTAAAATTTCATGTACGAAATACGGAAAAAATGAGTGGATAGTTTTTATGATTTCATTTGCTTTTTCACTTCTGCTTTTATATGCAAAAGAAGATGAAACATTTCTTGTTATTACCATTTTTATAATGGCTATGAGGAAAAGCAATGTTAGAATTTTGGTAAAATGTTGGACATATTGTAATATCATACTTTTCATTTTAACAATTATTTCTTCTATTATAGAGGGACAGAACATCTATGTTATAGGAAGATATGAAGGTATTCACATGATAGATGTTGAGCGATATGCGTTTGGCTTCTCGCATCCTAATGGTGTGTTAGCAGCTTTTTTTAGAATAATATGTGGCATTATTTACTTAGATGAAAATAAGAGTACTAAGAAAATAGTGACGTTTGAATTAATAGCAATTTTCTTGTATTATTATACGAAATCTAGAACAGGATTGGTGTGTATTACTTTGTTTTTGTTTGTATGTTTTTGGATTCAAAAAACAAAAGGAAAGTCTTCTGAATCATTAATACCTAAAGCGTTATTATTTTTAGAGATGGGTGCTATTCTATTCGATTTGATTGCAGTGTATACATATGGAAAAAGCAAGGCTCTTGTTGCGCTCGATTATGTCTTAACGGGAAGATTTAGTTTGGCATATAGAATGTTTGATTATGTTGATTGGTCCTTATTTGGAACAAATATACAAGCAGAGCAATTACCATTTTCTTTGGATAATAGTTTATGGTATGTAATTTTAATGCAAGGGATTATTTTATTTCTGTTGCTTACAATTTTGTATTGTTGGAGCGTGTGGAAATTTGGAATAGAAAAAAGGTATTTGGAGGCTAATATTATCCTTGCTTTTACACTATATTCTATATGCGAAAATATGTATAGCGCTTTATTTTTGAATTTGGGATTAATATTAGCTTGTTATTATTTAAATAATGAGGTAAAGCAATATGGGTAATATAGGCGAAAGAAATACGTTAAGCATTATTGTTCCAGTGTATAATGTTGAGAGATTGAAGAACTTCAGATGGTTAAGGTACGTATATTGATAGAGGGATAGCTGTACCAAGAAATAGATTTGGAAAAGGAAGAAAATAATAGTAGCGTATGGTTTATTTGAACAATGAGGAAACCAAGCAGCAGTTATTACTAATGCTGAAGGAAACGATAGATTTTTTAGATGCAAATGATATTAGATATAGCATTACATCCGGAACGATGCTTGGTGCAGTACGGCATCAAGGGTTTATTCCATGGGATGATGATATCGATATCGGCATTCTAAGACCAGATTACGATAGAATGGTTGAGATTCTCAAAGAGAAGAAGCAGATTGGTCAGTTAGAAGCAATCGGATTCGAACTTGGTAATAGTTTGTTTCCATTCGTGAAAATAGTTAACCCGGATATCTACGTTAAGGAAGAAGGGACGCGTGATACACAGCGCCTATGGATCGATATTTTCCCATTTGACGGCATGGGTAAAAGCGTATTTAGGATTAAACTGCTGAATACTACGGTACGGCCGATCCTAAAAAAATTGCTTTGGTTTGCAAATTCAGAATATTACATGAGCCATCCTAGAAATTGTCGACATATAATATGGAATTACTTTTGGTATGGAATTTCCAAACTGTGTTCACCAGAGTTTTTTATCCGACTGCTTATTAGAAATTGTTCCGGGATTAAGGTGTCAGATTCCATATACGTTGAGGATAGTACGTGGGGGACGAAAGCTGTTCCGAAGGAAGTATTTGACGAAATGCGAGAGTATCGGTTTGAAACGATGACTGTTAAAGGATTTAAAGATTACGATACATATCTCAAATGCATTTATGGCGATTATATGACACTTCCACCAGAGGAAAAACGTGTTAATCACGGAATTAAACCATGGAGAGTGAACAATTATGAGAAATAAAGCAACCCTGATCAATATGATTTCGGGATTAATACTACAGATGTTTACGATTCTCAGCGGTTTTATATTGCCTAAGATCATTCTCACGAGCTTTGGATCAGAAGTAAATGGGCTAGTATCGTCATTGAACCAGTTTCTGAGCTATATTTCGTTAGTAGAGGGTGGTATTACAGGTGTCGTCATGGCAAACTTGTATAAACCGATTGTAGAAAAGGATGAGCAGAAAATATCGGCGGTCATGGTAACCGCAAATCGTTTTTTTAAGAAGATCGGTATCCTGTTTGTAGCGTACTCCGTAGGACTATCAATCGTTTATCCGCTTCTTTTTAAAACAGAGTTTAATTTCGCCTATGTATGCTCCCTTACGCTGATTTTATCGATTACGGTGCTGGTTCAGTATATGTTTTCGATTACGCTAAAGACGCTGCTGGATGCGGATAAGAGGGTATATGTTGTTAATTTTACGCAGACTCTGATTGTCATCTGCAATGTGATATTTGCACAGATTTCCGTATGGGTTTATCCGAGTATTCATATACTCAAGTTGATCAGCGGTATCCTATTCATACTTCAGCCAGTCATTTTTGGGTATATCGTAAAAAGAGACTATAGGATTGACTGGAGTACAGATCCGGAGTATTCATTAATAAAATCGAGATGGAGTGGATTTGCAATCAATCTAGCAGCGTTTATTCATGGCAGCACGGACATCACCATCTTGACCATTCTTACGAACCTTAAAACGGTTTCTGTATATAGTGTGTATGGGCTTGTGAGTAATGGGATAAAAGCACTTGTGCAGGCATGTCTTTCTGGTCTTTCACAAACGGTAGGACAGGCTTATGCAAAAAAGGACTGGAAAGAGTTAAATCAGAAGCTGGATCTATATGAGTATGTAGTGTTTGTTCTGGTGTTTTTCATCTTTACGGTGACGGCATTACTGATTAATCCCTTTATCCAGTTATACACAAGAGACGTGACAGATGCAAACTACAATCAACCGATATTTGGCATTCTTCTTATCATTTCAGAAGGACTCTATCTAGTGAAGTTTCCGCACCTGAATCTCGCATATGCTGCAAATAAATTTAAGGAGATTACGGTACCTGCGTATATAGAAGCACTGCTGAACATAGTGATTTCAGTAATTTTGGTGCATAAATTCGGGCTGGTTGGTGTGGCGGTAGGAACCATCGTGGGGATGACTTACCGGATGATGTTTCATGTGTATTACACGAGTAAAATCGTTCCGGGTCGAGTACAGAGCATTTTCTATAAGAAGTTTTGCCTGTTCGCGATAAGTGTTGCCATCGGATTTATGATTTGCAGTCTGGTCATACCGCTTCGCGTAGTGACAGTTATGAATTGGGTAATTCATGCAATTTTGTATTGTGCAGTGGTTGGCGGCTGCATCTTATTAACAAGTGTTTTGTTCTTTAAAAAAGAGCTAACTTTTTTTGCCAAATATTTAAAGAGATAAGGAAGTGAGAGTAGAAAAAATTGAAAGAACGAAATTATTTATTTGATAATTTAAAATTTTTATTGATTGTATTGGTTGTGTTTGGACATTCTTTAGAAGAAATCAGTTTGGCACAGGATTACGCGATCATTAGAGCGTGGATTTATTCGTTCCATATGCCGGCATTCGTATTCATATCAGGCTATTTTTCAAAAAGTGTACGACGGGGCGAAGGTGCGAGAAAAACAATTATTAATTGTGCAATACCGTACTTTATATTTAACACCATTTTTGCGTTATGTACTGAGAAAACGTTAGTTATTAATATTCTTACACCTAAATATATTTTTTGGTATTTATTTAGTTTGTTGATTTGGCGCTTGCTGATTGATGATTTGAAGCGAATAAAGGGAATATTTATTTTAGCGATTTTACTTGGTTTATATGTTGGTGGAATTCATGAAGCGGATCGTTTTTTGGCGATTTCTAGAACAATTGTATTTTTCCCATACTTCTTGTTAGGGGTATTTGCTGATGAAGCAATGATAGAGAAAGTTCGAAAAATGCCGAAACGTTATTCTATAATTATGTCAGTAATATTGTCAATAAGTGTAATTATATTACACATCAAAAATATGATTCCGGTTAAGGCATATGAAAATATTCAATGTTATCAAGAATCTGGTATGAATAACTTACAAGGGATGGAGATACGCTTATTTTCTTATGGGGTAGGAATCGCAGCCATTTTCTGTATCGTTAATTTAGTTTCGAATGAGAAGAAATGGTATACAGTCTATGGAAGTAGGACAGCGTGTATTTACATAGCGTCAGCTTTTTCGGTAAAGATTTTGTATAAATTTATTGACTATATTTGGAGTGCTGATTTTATGTTCAGTCATATCGAAGTTGGAATCTTATTGTCGTTATGCGTTACGATAATAACTATTTTTACGTTTGGAAGTAAAAAAATTTCAGATACATATTTGAATGTAAACAAAAAACTTGGAGATGTGTTAGTAAAAAGTGGAGAATAAGTTTATGTACGACTATTTAATTGTTGGAGCCGGTTTATTCGGTTCGGTATTTGCCAGACAGGCAACGGATGCCGGTAAGAAAGTGCTTGTGATCGACAAGCTGTATATTCCGTTCCAAGTGTCACCGGAATATACAAATTCTAAAAAAGAACAAAGAAAGATTCTTAAACTAATGCATGAGGTCAAGAATGATGAATCAATGATATTAGTAGCAACAGGTTCCCTGGTAGGAGAAGGTTTCGATTTTCCAAGACTGGATACACTTTTTATGGCAACACCCATATCATTCCGTGGGATAGTTGAACAGTATGCAGGACGATTGAATCGTGATTATGCAGGTAAAGAAAATGTAATAATATATGATTATGTGGATAATCGTATCCCGATGTTTGATAATATGTATATGAAGCGGCTGAAGGCATATAAACAGATTGGCTACGAGCTTTCTAGTGGCTTGAAAGCTGATAAACAGATAGTTAATGCAATATATGGGGGAGATAATTATAGAGAAACTTTCCATAAGGATCTACTTGATGCCAATAAAAATATAATCATTTCCAGCCCAGCCATCAGCGGACAAAAAGTTTATGAATTAATCAGCATGCTAAAGGAAAAACAGGAGGCAGGAGTTCAGATTACAATAGTTACATGGATGCCGGATTCATATGGATTTGGTGATGCAGCATATTGGATGCAGCTACATGAAGATATGCGTAAAGCTGGCTTTTATATAAAAACAGTAGAAGAATATTGTGACCGTTTTGCTGTTATTGACCAGGAAGTAGTATGGTATGGGAATATTAATCTGCTGGCGAAGGATAAGATAGATAATAGTATTATGAGAGTCATGAGCAAAGATATAGCAGGTGAATTGATGGAGATCACATTTGGCGATAATGATAGAGAAGTAAGGTGTAATGTAAATGACTGAACAAGAATTTAAAGAAATATTACATAAAGAGGAAACAGATACAGTTGAATTTAAGTCTTGGGTTAATGCAAGAAATATGAAGGAAATTATATCGCTTGCGGTTGATGAATTGATAGCATTTGCAAATAGCAAGGGTGGAACTGTTTATTTTGGAGTAGAAGATAATCCGGTTGTGGTTACAGGATGTGATAGAAACTATGATGGGCAACGAATTATAGAGGGGATTTATGATAGAACCATTCCACCACTATTCACCGAAATATCAGATTTTGAGTATGAGGGAAAGCTCGTTATTGCAATATCAGTTAAAGCAGATGGAAAGACATATACAACTACGGATGGTAGATGCCTGAAACGATTGGGGAGAAATTCAAAGCCAGCATATCCTGATGAATTAAGTGCTGTATATTCTTCTGTTCAGAATCCGGATTTTTCAGGAAGAATTATTGGAGAGAGTACTCTGGATGATGTAAATAAACTGGAAGTGTACAGCTTAAAGGAAAAGCTGAGAGTCAGAGATTCTAAATCTACATTGCCGGATTTGGAGGATATTGAGTTTTTAAGAGATTTACAACTTGTAAAATATGATGGAGATGTAGAAAGACTGACGATTGCTGGGTTACTGTTCGTTGGAAAAGAAGCATCTATTCAAAGATTGTTACCGCAGGCGGAAGTTATATACCTACATTATTCAGCTGATAATTTGGAGGAATATGATGCAAGGCTAGATTTGAAGTTGCCGTTGATAAGCGTTATCGACAAGTTGACAGAGCGGGTACAGGCATACAGTAAGATCGAAAATATTCAGGTAGGATTATTCAGACTTGAAGTTGAGGATTTCCCTGAAAGAGTATTTCAGGAAGCATTGCTTAATGCGTTGTCTCATAGAGACTACCAGAGTAATGCTGCGGTTTATGTAAAACAATACCCAGATCGAATAGTTATTGAAAATCCGGGAGGATTTCTTGATGGAATTACAGAGGATAATATTATAACTCATCCATCGATTCCCAGGAATAAACTAATAGCGGAGACACTTCAAAATTTGAAGTATGTCCAGAGGACAGGTCAGGGAGTAGATATTATTTATAAGGACATGGTTTCAATGGGCAAGCCATATCCAAGATATAGATCATTTAATGATGCAGTTTCGCTTACAATATTTAGTGCAATAGATAATACTGAATTTGTTAAGTTTATTACAGAAGTACAAGATAAAAATAGTAAAATTATGTCTTTGGCTGAGATGATGATATTAAGAGATCTTTTAGATAACAGAAGGGAACAGTTATCAGAGTTGTCGAGAAAAGTCCAAAAATCTCTGGATGAAACGAAAAAATCATGTAATGAACTGATTAGTAGTGGATTAATAGAGATTGTTGGAAAGGATTACATGCTGACAGCTAAGGTTTATGAAGCATTAAAGTCAGATGTGGAATATACAAGAGATAAAACAGTCCAGTATATCAAGGCTAAAAATATGATTTTAGAGTATTTACAGACGAATGACCAGATAACATCTGCTAAAATACAGGAAATGTGTGGATTTACTAAACAACAGGCAAGAAGTGTTATTGACAAGATGAGAAGTGAGAAGTTAATTAACTTAAATGGCAAAGGACCGGCGGCTAGATATGTTATATTTGATGGATTGAGTGATAATTGAGTTTGGGGTAAAATAAAACTCAATAGAAAACTCAATTACTTTTAATGGTAAGTACTGGAGTAATGAATACGCTGAAAATATGATTGAGTGGAGTCTTTTTAAAAACTCAATTAAAACTCGTTGATGTGCGAAAAAATCACATTGGCGGGAGTATTGGAAATCCATGTAGAACCGGAACATGTGAAAGTATATACAGTTTATCGGAATGATAAAATTAATCATACTGCAAATCCGATAAAACTTCACTATGGAATGAATGCAAGGGAGCACAACGTAGAACCTATGGAGAAGACAGAATGGAATGCAAAACAAGTAGAGATTTCTTTTGTGAATACAATTCAGTGATCGGGATGGAGGTCCGATATTATCTACAGGGTTATAAAGGTACGCTGATTACCGATGGCTACCAGATAAGTTCTCAATTGTGAGTACCACAACACAAGATCCAATGATTTATCGTATCCTGAAAAATCCAAGTGACTATACAGAGTTTTTATTAAACAGTAATATTAATTTTGACAGGTGCATGGTATAGGAAAAAAGGATGAGATAAAACCAGCGTCCAGGCCCGACACATAAAGAAAGGAGAACGAAAACGATGAAAGCATTAAAAAAACAACAAATTGCGGCCATTTTGGTACTGTCTGTCATACTCAGCACATTTGCAGCTGTTACACCTGTAAGTGCGGCGACGCAGTCTGCACAGCAGTATTTGGAAAAGATGGATATAGCGGTGCGAAACTTAAAATCATATGATTTTACGCAGACAACCGATCAGAAGATGACAATGGAAGGGCAGATCATTCAAAATAAGACGGTGGTAAAGCAAAGCGTATACAACAGTCCTCTGAAGGTAAAAAGCGTAACAGATACAACCACAGTACTTGCAGGAATGAGTTCTAAGAACCAGGCGGTTGCCTATCTGACAAAAGATGCGGATGGATTGCTGTGGGAGTACATTTCTTCCAATGGTTCCGGATATCAGAAAACAGGGATTTTAAACTATACCAATCAGATCAAAGGTATGGATATTTCCATGTATTCGGACGCAAAAATTGTGAAAAAGAAAATAAAAGTCAACCGGATCAATACTGTTCAGATTTCGGCGCAGGTAAAGGGCTCCGATGTGGTGAAATTTTTGGACCAGATGGGAATGAGCAAAGAGATCAATGCGGTAGCTGCTGTGGATTACAATACGTTGCCGGCAATCAAAGTGACCTGTTGGATCGATAAAAAAACCTGTCGTCCAGTCAGAACCACGGCGGATATGAAAGCGTTTATGAACGGGTATATGTCGGCGCTGTATCAGAAGCTAGGACAGGATCTGAAACTTGTTTATTCGCAGGCAAAAGCAACGGTAACCTATAAAAATTTTAATAAGGCTGCAACATTTACCATACCGAAGGAATGCAGATAAAGATACCACATTTTCAAAGATGACAACAACAGTTACTACGGATACAAATAAAATAATATATACGGCAAAGGTTCCGAAAGACGCTACATCTGCACGGTAAGTATTCGGTTGGAACATACTCCTATCAAAAATAAATGTTTCTAAGAAGAGAGAATGGCTGTTTGCGAAAACGGCTATTCTTTTTTTATCTAAAATGGCATATTTCTTGTCAGAAGCAATTGAAATTATAATTCAAATATGATAGGATAAAGTAGGCTGTCTAGTGTAGAAAAGACACATAAGGCAGAGTGGGGGATATATGTAATGTCAGAGAATGATAGTTACTACATATAAAATTATAAAACTACGGAGGAAGAAACATGAAGAACAAAGATTATTTAACAGTAAGACAGGAAGAATTAATGAATTTTCTGTGGAAGGTCAATGAGCCGCTGACTGCCAACGAGATGGCAGAGCGCCTGGCAGAAGACGGATGGAACAATGTTACATTGTTTAAGACCGTTCAGTCTCTGACAACGGATGGCTATCTGGAAGTTGTAGGACTTGAGAAAACCGTCAAGACTTATGCACGTAAACTCGCTCCGTCTATGTCAAAAGACGATTATTATGCATCTGTATTGATTAAGCGTGGAATTGACAGCAGTTCTATTGCGAACATTACAGCTGCTCTGATCGGAGCAAAAGATAAGCAGGCAAAAGAAAAAAATGCAGAGGTTATTGCAAAGTTAGAGGAGATTATTGATACTCTGAAAAATGATGAGGAATAAGAATGCAAATAACGATATTTTCGGTTTGGATGACGTTCGTTTGGTGTAACATTTTTATTGTACTGTGCTACATTCTCAGAAAACGATCGGTTCTGCTGAATTTATCCAGTATGACAGGAATCATCATTTTATATTTGTTTTGTCTGATCAGGCTTGCCGTCCCGGTGGAATTGCCATGGACGAAAGTGGTATCCGGAGGCAGCCTGTATAATTTCCTGTATCAGATATTCGGGTGTGAAATAACCTGTGTGGCAGGGCACGAAATCTATGTCTATCATATATTTGTGGTGGCATGGGGAGTGGTCATGGCAGTTCTTTTGACGCGGTATCTGATACAGTATCACAGAGTTGTGTCGTATTTTTCAGAGATGGAAAAAACGGAAGATACAGAATTAAATAATATTTTAGATGAAATTTGTACGGATAAAGAAAAGCGGAACATTAAGATCGTACAGACAGCCGCGGTAGAAATACCGTGTTGTATAGGGATTTTTGAGAAACGGATATTGATTCCGGACAAAAAATATTCGCGTGAAGAATTGCATTATATTATTCTACATGAATATACACATTTGGATAATAAGGATATACTGACGATACAGATGATCAACATTCTGTGTATCGTGTTCTGGTGGAACCCGTTTGTGTATATTTTAAAAGGAGATATGTATCAGAGTATTGAGATCCGTTGTGACCAGACGGTTACAAAGAAACTCAAATCGGCAGAGCGGGGTAACTATCTGACGGTGATATTAAAAGAGTATAAGGCAAGTGTGCAGGAAAAAGAATTTCGAAAACCTGCAGGAGCCATGCCGTTGTTTGAAGATCATTCGGATCATCTGATCGAACGATTTCGTCTGGTCGCGGAGGGAAAGCAAAGCAGTTCGCGTATTGGAAGAATTCTTGTTCCGGTGATTGCGGTTGCACTGTTGGTGCTTTCGTATTCACTTATCCTTCAGCCGAGATATGATGTGCCAGAGAATACATATACCATAGAAAACGAATTTGAGGATATAAATCAAGACAATGCATATCTGTACGTGTCAGATGGAAAATATTATCTCCATTGTGAACAGGGGAATGTTGTGATTGATAAGCAGAGCATGAAGCTTTTTAAAAAGGCGGGTTTAAAATTTAAAGGAGACCAGCTATGAAAAGTCAACCATAAATTAGCAAAAAATTTCTTTTTCATAT
>OGWV01001257.1_pt1 | contig 16029 bp, 13 predicted proteins | sample 1576081 | NCBI WGS metagenome assembly OGWV01 (sample SAMEA3541541, study PRJEB24748) | human gut metagenome | biome: human gut; feature: human-associated habitat; material: faeces | place: China | collected 2012 | reverse complement strand
CTTCAGTTTTCTTGTACCGCATCCACCGCATCTCTGTCCTCGCGAATCTCACCGGCTACCGTAGAACCAATATGCATGACCTGTGAAAAATGCTCCACACTCATATACTTTTCTACTTTTACACTTCCGATCTTACTGATCCTTCCGATATCATTCCGACCAAGATCCACCAGCATATTATGCTCCGCAAGTTCTTTTTCGTCTTTCAGAAGTCCCTCTTCCAGTTCCCGGTCTTCCTGCTTTGTTTTACCCCTCGGTCTGGTACCTGCCAGAGGGAATGTAGTGAGTTTTTTGTTCTCAAGTTTGACCAGTGTTTCCGGCGAAGCACCTGCCAGTTCGATGTCATCACTGGAGAAATAAAACATATACGGGGATGGATTTGTTGCTCTCAAAACCCTGTAGGTATCAAACAGGCTGCCCTCTGCCTTCGCTCTCATCGGGTTGGAAAGTACTACCTGAAAAATATCTCCTTCGTGAATATAATGTTTGGCTTTTTCCACCATCTGACAGTATTTTTCTTTTGGAAACTGCGGTCTGATCTCTGAATCCAGCTGCAGCGGTGGAAACTCTGCTTTCTTTCCACTACGGATCAGATCTGCCATTTCCTGAAGCTTTTGCTCTGCTTTCCGAAGAGAATTTTCCAGATCATCCAGCATGACTCCTGTGATCAGAAGCACCTTTTGTCTGTAGTGATCAAAGGCGATCACCTGGTCAAAAAGCATCAGATCCATATCTCTGAAATCCGGATCCTCATGCTCTCCAAGCTTCAGCTTCGGTTCGCTGTATTTGATATAATCATAAGAAAAATATCCTACCAGACCACCGGTGAATGGAGGCATATCCTCCATGACCGGGCTCTTATATTCCTTTAATATCTCTCTTAAGGTATCTCCCGGATGTGCCACCTGCTTTTTAATTTCTTCTTTATCTGCACCTTCAGTCCTGCGGATTTTCATAATTCCGTCTGTACAGGTAATCTCCATGACCGGCTCATATCCCAGGAAAGAATATCGTCCCCATACCTCTGTCTGACTTGCACTTTCCAGCAGATAACAGTGTCTGCTTGCCTCCCTGAGAGTTCTCATTATCTCCACAGGAGTATATCTGTCTGCATATAATTCCCGATAGACCGGTACTCTTTTGTACTGCCCTTTTGCTGCGATTTTCCTGATGTCTTCCATCGTAGGATACATGGATATTACCTCCTCATCTGGTGTCAGTTTCCTTACTTAATTCTGTCATCACAGACTTGTTGGTAAAAAGAAAGCCCGTCCACGACAGAAACTGATTTCTGTCAAGGACGAGCATTAAAATTCACCCGCGGTGCCACCTTGATTCACGGAACGACCCGTGCTCTTTGCGGAATACCTGCATATTCCCGGCAACTGACGTATGCCTCACGTCGCAGAATACTCGAACTAATCTTTCCCTGCGCCCTCAGCGGTCCATTTGGCAACCTGCATTTCTACCCGGCTCTCACCCTTCCCGGACTCTCTGTGCGCGCATGACTGCCTTTATCTCCGCTTCAACAGTTTAACTGGCTAAATTGTTTTCTATAAAGTACCACTATTTTTTCCAATTGTCAATAGGGTTCATCATATTTCGCATTTTATATGCGACAAAATATTACCTGCACACAGAAAAGACAAAATTGCTTCCGCGACTCCATCTTCTTCATTGGTGCCTGTTACATATGCGGCAGCTTTCTGGCAGTTTTCTGTCGCATTTCCCATCGCAAAGCCATATTTCACAACCTCCAGCATACTGCTGTCATTATCTGCATCGCCAAAAGCCATTGCTTCCTCTGTCGAGATTCCAAGATATCCCAGAAGCCATAAAAGTGTCTTGCCCTTTCCAGCATCCTTATGGCCGATCTCCAGAAGGTTTGACACAGAAGAAGTCACATAAACATCCGTAATCTCTTCTCCCAGTGATGTATACAAACGCTCTCTGTCCTCATGACCACATACAAAAGAAATGCTGTCCAGTTCTGCTTTGTGCTCTGCTGCAAACTGCAGAATGTCCTTCACCGGTCTTCTCGTAGCCCTGATATATTTCGCACCATATTCCGTCGCAAGATAACGGATCGGATCTCTTACATACTCCTCCTCTGCATAGGGAATGCCATCAATAACAGCCTCCATAACAATTTTTTCTCTTTGTCTTACTGCAATCGCTGCATCCACAGATTCCGGGCTAAGAAGACACTGATAAATACGTTTCCCAGCTTCTGTCGAATAAACAGCTCCTCCGTTGGCAGTGATCAGATATTCCACCCCCGGATATTCCCGGATCATTTCCGGCACTGCTTCAAAAGACCTGCCCGTTGCCGGAACAATATAAATCTCCTGTGCTGCCGCCATATCAAGAGCCTTTCTTGTCCCTGGTGAAAGTTCTTTTTTGTTGGTCAGCAGAGTTCCGTCCAGATCACTGGCAATAAGTTTAATGGACATAGTTTTCTCCTTTGTACTTTTTAATAAACACGTTTTTATTTTCCACCATTATACAAAATTTTCCATGCATTTTCCACCTGATATGGTATACTATTAACATTGGTATAATATGTGTTACTGTTCTCAGTAACCTTAACAACTATAATCTGTAACGACTTAGAAGGAGAGTTAAATTATGAAATTTATTTATCCTGCGGTATTCCGCAAAACCGATAAAGGTACTTATAAGGGATTTTTCCCAGATCTGGAAGATTGTTTCGGAGAAGGAGACACTCTGGATGAGGCAATCGAAGAAGCAAACGCAGCTGCTTACCGGGATTCTTTAAACTGCTTTAAAAGCTCTGCCAGCGCTTCGTTTTCTTTCGTAAACGTGTAAAGAGGATGTCCGACAATTGCGATCAGCTCCGCCGCTTTTGTATGCTTGTCCGAATATTCCTTTTTTTCAAATTTTTCGCGTTTTGCCAGCTCTTCCTGCAGCTTTTCCCTTTTCAAAGACGCATCAGCTCCGTCTTCTGCATTTGCGATTCTCTTCCTGGATGCCTCGACCTCTTTCTCCGCATTGGCGATCCGTTCTTCTTTCGTTGCACCGTGAAACAGCGCTGAATGCACGTCACAGAGTTTCTGAACCTCTGTAAGCGGCGTTCCTTCTTTTAAAAGCTTCTGTTCCGCCTGCATGATTTCAGACGCCTCAACATCGCTGAACTGCTTTACAAAATCTGCCCGGACACTTTCCAGCGCCTCGCCTGCACCCAGACGCTTTAAATATTCTTTTAACTGCTCCGTGCGGTCATTGAAAGTTTCCGCCGCATGGAACGTTTTCTTCTCCATCTCTGTTCTGTCTTTCTGATTCATTCAAAATACCTTCCTGTTCCATTCAAAATACCTTCCTATTCAGATATAGTATATCGCATTTTTTCTGACCTATTCTATCCACTTTATTACATTTTTTCTGACCTGAAATATGTCATATTTCACATTTTTTCCATCCGGTGCCTCAAACAATAGAATGCACGCTCTGCAAGCATTCTATTGTCATGAACAATAGAATACACACTCTGCAAGCATTCTATTGTCATGAACAATAGAATACACACTCTGCGAGCATTCTATTGTCATGAATTGAAAAAGAACCAGTAAGAATTTTTCTTATCTGGTTCCATCATAGCATCTGAGGTGTCCCATAAACACACCTCGCAGCACAAATTTATGCTCGATCGTAAATTTTTAAAGCGCTGTCCCTGACCCGCGGCTGCAATTTCTCCAATAAATCAATATACCTTCCCCACATACCGGTCTGCTTCCAGGCGTACATAGCATTCTTTTATCGTTTCTGACTCCATCATCTCCAGAACGTACTCCATCCCTGATGCAAGTTTTTTTGCCTTCAATTCTTCCAGCGAAATCCAGTATACCCGTCCTTCTTCGGAGCTTTCCAGTTCGCCGCAAAAAGTGTACGCCCGGTAGAGCGTTATCACATGATGTACGCCGTCTTTATGCCAGTGGTACAGCCCGCGAAATTCCGGATTTTCGATCGTAAGTCCCGTTTCTTCCCAAACCTCCCGGATCATAGACTGAAAAAATAATTCTCCTTGTTCCACATGACCGCCTGGAAAGGTCGTTCCGGTGTAGCTGTCGTTTACTTTATCCAGCGCCAGCACATTTCCTCTGCCGTCCTGAATCATGCACATGTTCATGAAACGGACTTTTTCGAGCCGTTTTTCTGATGTTTCGCTCAATGGTTGTTCCCTCTTTTCGTAAATCAGTATTCTTTGGTGATTTCTTCTGTTATCCCGTACATGGCCCTGAAAGCGTCAAGATCGGCTGCGCTGCAGATCAGCATCACTTCTTCGAATTTCCCGGTATGGAGATCCTTGAAGCCGGCAACCTGTTCCCCATTGCAGATACTGGCTTTAATCACAGGTTTTTGTGTGTCTTTATCATAGGATTTTGCAGATGATTTTTTCTTAAATAGTGACATAGCTGTTTCCTGCCTTTCGTCATCATTGTACTATAAACTCCGCAAAAAAGGTGATGCAAAATCCCCTGTTTTCAGGATTCTGCATCACCTTTTTCAATTCATGACAATAGAATGCCCGCAGAGCGTGCATTCTATTGTTTACTGCCAAAAGTTTCAGAAAAACCGGCCCATTTTCTTTTAAAAAATCGCACCTGCCTGCTTATTCCAGCGTCAGAAGCAGCGCCATCTTAAACTGCTTTACCGCCTTTACGCTGTGAAGTTCGCCGGACTTATACGCTGAAAATCAGCAACGCTGGCCGCTCCCCGTCTGGGCCTATTTGCCAAAATGCTCCTTTGCAAACTCCATATCCTGCACAAATTCCGCCGTACCGAGGTACTTTCCGTTCTTATCCCGGACAGCCATATAAGTTACCAGCATCGTGCGTCCGCCTTTCTCCATCCAGACAGGGACACGATTCCTTTTGTTGTTGCGAAAATCCTCGATAATTGCGCGTACCATAGGTTCGATTTTGGGCGGATGACAGGAAAATACTTCCCGATCAATCGCCATTGCAGGGCGTTTGAACACCTTCGGACCTTCATTGAAGAAACGATTGATATTTTCCGTATCGATAAAGCTGATTTCCAGCGGAACCGTATTTAAAAGCGCGGTAAGCTGTTCCAGCGTCATGTGCCCGCCCGGCATCACAATTTCACCGGCGGCGTTTTTCTGCCCTGCAGAGCCCTGCTGTCCATCTGCGCCGCACCGCCAGCCAAACTCACTTCGTCCAACATTCTCCGCTCTGTCCCACACCTCCGGCTCTGCCCCAAAGCAAACCGCATAATCCTTCGCGTCCTGATAGATACCTTTCCACTCGTCTTCTGTAAAATTTACGGCACAGATCGGAAACAAAATATTCTGCTCTTTGTAAATCATTTCCTCCGCGCGTTTTAATACGCCGTCTAAGCGCGTATTCCAGTCCGCACTTCGTGGACTTTCCTTCATCAGTATGCCCAGATCGTCCCGGATTTCATCATCCACTGTCCACATCACATCAGACGGACCGGAAATACCGTATTTTACCTTTAACTGCGGATATAACAGATCGCCCTTTTTCGCATAATGAACCGATAAGTCCCGGATTTTTAACAAAAGTTCTTCCGACCGGGATTCTTTAAACTGCTTTAAAAGCTCTGCCAGCGCTTCGTTTTCTTTCGTAAACGTGTAAAGAGGATGTCCGACAATTGCGATCAGCTCCGCCGCTTTTGTATGCTTGTCCGAATATTCCTTTTTTTCAAATTTTTCGCGTTTTGCCAGCTCTTCCTGCAGCTTTTCCCTTTTCAAAGACGCATCAGCTCCGTCTTCTGCATTTGCGATTCTCTTCCTGGATGCCTCGACCTCTTTCTCCGCATTGGCGATCCGTTCTTCTTTCGTTGCACCGTGAAACAGCGCTGAATGCACGTCACAGAGTTTCTGAACCTCTGTAAGCGGCGTTCCTTCTTTTAAAAGCTTCTGTTCCGCCTGCATGATTTCAGACGCCTCAACATCGCTGAACTGCTTTACAAAATCTGCCCGGACACTTTCCAGCGCCTCGCCTGCACCCAGACGCTTTAAATATTCTTTTAACTGCTCCGTGCGGTCATTGAAAGTTTCCGCCGCATGGAACGTTTTCTTCTCCATCTCTGTTCTGTCTTTCTGATTCATTCAAAATACCTTCCTGTTCCATTCAAAATACCTTCCTATTCAGATATAGTATATCGCATTTTTTCTGACCTATTCTATCCACTTTATTACATTTTTTCTGACCTGAAATATGTCATATTTCACATTTTTTCCATCCGGTGCCTCAAACAATAGAATGCACGCTCTGCAAGCATTCTATTGTCATGAACAATAGAATACACACTCTGCAAGCATTCTATTGTCATGAACAATAGAATACACACTCTGCGAGCATTCTATTGTCATGAATTGAAAAAGAACCAGTAAGAATTTTTCTTATCTGGTTCCATCATAGCATCTGAGGTGTCCCATAAACACACCTCGCAGCACAAATTTATGCTCGATCGTAATTTTTCAAAATTCAATTCCTGATTCGTCGCTTTTTCATGAATTTCCATGATCGCCGCCGACAGCGTGCGCTTGCTTCCTTACCGTTCCAGGCTGTTTAACCACTGACGGCCAGCCTCGATCTGACGATGTACCTCAGAAGGTGCCGTTCCTCCAAAGGATACGCGGGCATTGACACAGGACTTGATGCTGATGTCCCCCAGCAGCTCTTTGGTCACGCGCTTGTCGATCGCCTGCAGCTCTTCGTCTGTCAGATCTTCAAGGTCACAGCCCTTCTTCTCACATGCTTTTACCATATGTCCTACGATAGAGTGTGCTTCCCGGAACGGAATGCCCTGCTTTGCAAAATGCTCTGCAATATCTGTCGCATTTAAGAAGCCTTTTCCAAGCTGTTTTTCGATCTGATCCATCCGGAATTCGGTCTTGTCCAGCATCTTTGCAAAAATATCAATCGTCGCCTTCCAGGTGTCGATCGCATCGAAAAGGCTCTCCTTATCCTCCTGGAAGTCCTTGTTATAAGCAAGCGGAGTTCCCTTCATAACGGTCAGCAGCTGCATCAGATCACCATATACACGACCAACCTTGCCACGGATCAGCTCTGCCATATCCGGGTTTTTCTTCTGGGGCATAATGCTGCTGCCGGTGCAGAAGCTGTCGTCGATTGCGATATAGGAAAACTCGGAAGAGTTCCACCATGCAAATTCCTCCGCCCAGCGGGACAGGTGCATCATGGAAATGGAAGCATCACTCAAAAATTCCAGGCTGTAGTCCCGGTCGCTGACTGTATCCATGGCATTTTCCGTCGGTGCAGTAAAAGAAAGCAGCTCGCTCGTCAAATGACGGTCGATGGGCATCGTTGTTCCTGCCAGTGCACACGCCCCCAGCGGATTATAATTCAGACGCTCCAGCGTATCCGTCAGACGTTCTATATCTCTTTTAAACATCTGGAAATATGCCATAAAAACAAATCCGATCGTGATCGGCTGTGCGTGCTGGAGATGGGTAAAGCCTACTGTAATCTTATCTTCATATTTTTCCGCCTTTTTCAGAATTACGCTTTCCAGATAGCACAGGCTGTTCAAAATCTCATAAATTTCTTTTCTCAGATACAGGCGGATATCTACCTGACACTGGTCGTTACGACTTCTGGAAGTATGGAGCTTTTTGCCCACGTCTCCGATTTTGTCAATCAGACGGCTCTCGATGCCCATATGGATATCTTCGTCTTCTACGGTAAACAGGATCTTTCCTTCCACAATTTCTTTACGGATTTCTTCCAGACCTGCGATGATCTGATCTTTTTCCTCATTGGATACAATGCCCTGCTTTCCAAGCATGGTCACATGTGCGATGCTGCCGTCGATGTCCTCGTTGTACATTCTCTGGTCAAAGAAAATAGATGCATTGTATTTTTTTACAATCTCATCCATGTCTTTTTCAAATCTTCCGCCCCATAAACTTGCCATTTTTGATTACTCCTTTATTTTGTTGAAGCGTAACTGCTCCGTACCCTCACAATTATGCTGATAATAATCATAAATCTCTTTCTTTATGGCAGCTGCAGACCCTTTGGCATATCGCTTCTTGCCACAATGAATAATTATACATTTTTAATGTATAATAGTCAAGAAATATGCAGGCAAAAATCCTGATCCATACGGAAATACTTAAATCGCCAGCAGGTTCTTAATTGCTTCCATGTATACCAGCACTGCTTCCTCCATGCCGGATACAAGGATATACTCGTCCGCACCATGAATGTGATAATCGATTCCGAGCTTTTCAGGACCGAAGGCGATGATATTTTTCAGGGACTTCGCATAGGTTCCGCCGCCGATGACCATCGGCTCGTTTGCAGTATCGCCGGTCACATCTACATACGCCTTGTACAGGGCTTCTACGAGAGGGGACTCTCTCGGGAAAAATAATCCATCGCCGATGTCCAGAATCTCGATCCGTCCGTTCTCATCCTCCAGCTTATCCTCGCACAGCTTGCGGACCTCGTCGGGCTTTAAGGTAACCGGAACACGGATATCAATCGTGCAGGAAATCACGCCGTCCTGGGTTTTTACGATACCATTGCAGAACGTCAGGTCGCCATAAGCATCGGAAACCTTTAAGCCGATACCGGAGCCGTCGCAGGCAGTTCCGAGATGGGTATTATAAAAAGTGACAAAATCATCTTCAAAGCCTGCCTTTTCCAGACACTCAAAGGTTACACCTGCAGCATTGACCCCCAGCGTCGGCGTGCTGGCATGTGCAGGCACTCCCTTTGCATAAATTGTGATCTCTCCGTTTTCTTCTGTCACGCGGTACTCCTGAAGCTTCGTCTCAGCCAGCTCTTTCTCCAGCTTTTCCTTCAGACCTGCTGCCCCGGGAATCACTGTCGTGCAGGAATCGCAAACCGCATTTGTAACAAAACCGCCGTTCATGGAAAGGATCTTCGTATGTTTGGAATATGCCATCATTGACATGTGTCCCTTTTCGCCGTGGATGCAGGGGAAGTTCGCGTCCGGCGTAAAGCCGCAGGACAGCTCCTCTTCCACTTCATTATAATGCGCCATGCACTTCGAACCGGTTTCCTCATTACAGCCCATGATCAGGCGGACTCTTTTATTTAACTTCACGCCGGAATCCCGCAGCAGCTTCATCGCATAAAGCGCTTCCAGAACGGGTCCCTTGTCGTCAGTCGTTCCACGGCCGTATACATAATCGCCCTCACGGGTCAGCACGAAGGGATCGTGAGTCCAGTCGCCTCCCACCGGCACGATATCGAGATGTCCGGCAATACCGATAATCTCTTTTCCTTCGCCCATCTCTGCATAGCCACAGTAGTTGTCCAGATTGACCGTCTGAAAGCCGAGCTCGTCAGCGATTTTTAAGCCAACCTCAAGGGCTTTTGCCGGGCCTTCGCCAAAGGGCTTGCCTTCTTCGGGCGTGCCGAGCTGGGAATCCACCGCAACCAGACGTCCCAGATTCTGAATCATTTCCTCTGACAGTTCATGAATTTTTTCTTTTATATCCATAAGTTCCTCCATAAAAACTTTTTTTGCAGACGCTTTCCAGACTGGCTTTACTCCTGCAGAATTTCCGGTCCCTTCGCGGTCAGCAGGCACAGACCGCGCGGCGTAATGCGCAGCGTCGGAATGACGGGAAGTGCCAAAAACGATAATGTGATGAACGGCTCGATATCCGCCGGAACGCCCATTTCATGCGCTTTTTTTATCATCCGGCCTAAAGTCTCATTGACGGACTCAAACCCGGCGTCGCTCATCAGTCCCATGATCGGAAGCGGCAGCGTTTCGAATACCTCGCCGTTTTCCACAACGGTATAACCGCCCTGCGTTCGGATGATTTCGTCGACTGCCAATGCCATGTCGCGGTCATTGTCCCCGATGACGATGATGTTATGGGAATCGTGGGATACGGAAGATGCCACTGCGCCGTTTCGGATGCCGTAGCCCTTTGCCACTGCAACGCCGATTTTTCCGGTATTATGATGCCGCTCCACCGCCGCGACCTTGGAATAGCCGTCCGTCGGAACATAATTTGCCGCAGGCTGCAGGGAAACCGCCAGATCCTCTGTGGTGATCTGGGACGGATTGATGCCGATTACATGGGTCTTCTTTTTTCCAATCGGAAGCACAAACTGCTCTGCCTTCACCTTGTCGAGGTGTACCGTATGTTTCAACGCTCTGCCGCACGTTTTTACACGGATCGGCGCATTCCGGTCTACAAGCTTTCCTTTATAGAACACATCTATCACATTCAGATCCTGCAGATTATCCAGCACAACAAAGTCCGCCTGGAAGCCCGGGGAAATCGCGCCCAGATGCTTTAAACCGTAGCATTTTGCAGTGTTGATCGTCGCCATTTTGATCGCCTGAACCGGATTCATACCGAGGGAAACCGCAAGCTTTACGTTGTAGCTGATATGGCCGTCCCGTAAAATATCCTCGATATGCTTGTCGTCCGTACAGAAGGAAAAATATTCCGTATCGATTCCGGTGCGGACAATGCCCTCTACGATATCCTTCAGGTTATGGGCCGCGCTGCCCTCGCGGATATGGACATGAATGCCGCGGCGCACTTCTTCCAGCGCATATTCAAAGCTGGTCGCTTCATGGTCGGTATCCACCCCCGCCATCTTGTAAGCGCTCAGCTCCCGGTTCGGCAGATAAGGGGCATGTCCGTCAATCGTCCGGTTTTCAAACAGCAGCAGTTTGGAAAACATGCTCTCGTCGCCGTTGATAACCCCCGGATCATCCATCACTTCCCCCAGTCCCAGAACCCGCGGATTGCGGACGTACGGATACATATCGTTTGCGGAAAAAATACCGCCGTTATCGTCCACATGCGTCGCCGGTACACAGGACGGCATCATGACATAGACGTTCGCCGGAGATTTTTCCGTCTGATCAAGAATATAGTCAATCCCGGCCGCACCGCTGACATTCGCTGCCTCATGGGGATCTACAATAAATGTCGTCGTCCCGAAACGTGCCGCCGTGCTGACCAGCTCGTTGGGCGTAACCATGGTGGATTCCAGATGCAGATGTGCGTCGATAAAGCCCGGCGCAAGATATTTTCCACCGAGGTCGATCTCCTTTTTTCCGCGGTAACGTCTCGACACCCCCGCGATCAGACCGTCCTTGACTGCAACGTTTGACTCCACGATCTCCCCTGTAAATACATCCACCAGCTTCAGATTTTTTAATACCAGGTCCGCCGGCTGCTTTCCCAGCGTGACCTTTGAAATTTTCTGATACAGTGCGTAATCCATATACCCTCCCATTCTGCCGCCCCGGCGGCTGTTTTTCTGACCGCGTCAGCCTTTCTTTCTGTGAAAGTACCCGTTATGCTTTTCCGGCTTTTTCCTCCCAGACCGGCACATCGATTCCTGCTATTTCAGACGTAAAGGGCGTGCCGTCCTGTTTTTCGAAGTGCTTCCACGCCCGGGTTACATACTTCAGACCAAGATACTGCAGCGGCAGGTTGCAGTAAACCATCAGAATATTGGCAAAATCGCTTAAATCCCAGAGCGCGCCCAGATCCATTCCCGCGATATTGGTAATGACACCAAAGGAAATGACGAACAGGCACAGCAGCCGGATCAGAACAATAAAACCCTTGCGCGAAGAAATCCGCACCGCGCACATTTCCGTAAAGGACATAAAGCCGATCAGACAGGTAAATGCAAACAGGCCAAAGCAGATGCTCACTAAAAACGTTACGATCTGATAAGCGCCGCTCTGTCCGGTCAGCTCTCCGCAGGATGCCAGGAATTTGTCCAGCTTGCCCATATCAAACCACTCTGCCGCACGGTCTGTCGTCCACATTCTTCCCATAATCACCACAAATCCGGTCAGCGTACAGATCACAATCGTATCCAGAAAAACGCCGATGGCCTGAACGCAGCCCTGATCGCAGGGATGATTTGCATCCGCAGCCGCCGCAGGCATCGTGATGGTACCCTGACCTGCCTCGTTGGACATCAGACCGCGTTTGATGCCCTGGCTAAGGACTGTGCCGAAGGCTCCGCCAAATACGGCATCCGGCGAAAATGCCTGTCCAAATACCGCCTGAAAAAACCACGGAATCCGCGTAAAGTTGCAGACAACCAGCACAACTACGGTCAGCACATAGATCACCGCCATCACAGGAACCAGCAGATCCGTTACCTTTGTCACTTTTTTAATGCCACCAAAGCTGATCAGTGCAGCAATCAGGATCAGTACCACGAAGGAAATCCAATACAGCGTCGAATTGGTTGCAATCGTCGTCCCGGTGATCTCATTTGCAATGGCACCGACTGCGGAGATGGTATTAAAGCCCTGCGCCGGGAAGCACAAAAAGGCATAGACAATGTAGAGCACGCTCAGCGCAACACCGGCCCACGCCGCATTGTTTAACAGTCTTCTTCCATAGAAAGGAAGTCCGCCGACATACTGCCCATCTCTTTTCTCTTTAAAAATCTGGGACAGGGTGGATTCTGCAAAGGCTGTGGACATCCCGAAAAACGCCGACAGCCACATCCAGAACAGTGCGCCCGGACCACCGATCGAAATCGCACCCGTCACACCAAGAATATTTCCCGGTCCTACCCGCATCGCCGTAGACAGCAAAAATGCCGCCAGCGCTGAAATACCGGTCTTCGTCGCTGCTTTGCTGTGAAGGAGCACTTTTAAGCCGTACTTAAATTTCCGCACCTGTACAAACCGGAACCGAAATGTCAGATAAATTCCAGTACCGACCAGCAAAATGATCGCCAGACTGAAATTTCCAAGAATCGGGATCGCCGCATACCATCCGAAGTTGGTCGGAAACTCCCAGAACAGATCTGATACAACCTGAATTTTGCCGCAAATCGCGTTTACGGCATCAAATAATGCCTGCATAACATTTTCTCCCTCCCGATCCGTTTTTTCCATTATAGACTGCGGTGTTTTTGTTGTACAGCTTTTTTTCACTGCTGTGTTTCCTCACATCTGCCGAAACAATACAGTTCACATTACAGTTTACCGCGTCATCTGCCGAAGCATTACAGTTCACCGCGTCATCCGCCGGAACTGCGTTGGCGTAAACCCATACATCTTCCGAAACTCCCGTGTAAAATAGCTTCCGTCCGGGTAGCCGCATTTCCAGGCCACTGTCCCTACCTCATCCTCTGATTCCTTCAAAAGCTTCTGTGCATACTCCATCCGAAGCGCACGGACATATTCCGAAAAGGTAATGCCTGTCAGCTCCCGAAAGCGCCTGCAGAAATACGCCTCATGATATCCAAACTGCGCACTCAGCGCCGCCGGGCTGAGTTTTTCCGTATAATGATGATTGACATAGGTTAAAATCTGACCAAATCCGCTGTCCGGACTGACCTTTGCACTGCTTTTTGACCTGCCGTATTCTATCAGGCATCCGAGAATTTCATACAACGTTCCGATGGCTGCCAACGAGCTTTTGCTGTCTTTTCCGCTGTCCCTTCCGGCCAGCAGCCCCACCAGGCGCTCCAGCAGCCCGGAAACCTCTTTCCCTGAGATCTTTTCCACAAAGGTCAGCTCTCCGTTTCCCAGAGAACGTAAATATTTTTCAGACGCTGCCGTTCCATTATAAAACCGCTCCACATCGAACATGACCGTATGATAGCAGACCTTTTCCGACACTGCAAAGCCGCCATGCATCTGCCCGGGTCCCGCTACGGCAAGCTCTCCTGCCGAAACCAGAAACTCTTCTCCTTCCGTCACAAACCGCAGCGTTCCCTCCGTCACATAGGTCAGCTCCATCCGGTCGTGCCAGTGCAGCAAAAAGCAGATTTCTCCCTCTGCCTTTTTCTGCTCGGTATACAGATATTTTATCGCATTTTCTCCATAGATTACCGGCGTCAGCTCCTTGTATCCGTCGATCATACTGTCCTCCGCAAAAGGTAAAAATTATCCTAAAATGAGTCAAAAAAATAATGGGCTTCTCCTGCTTTTCATGATACTGTAAAAGCAGTTCCCAGACAACCAAAAATCATCATTTCAGGGCAATGAAAGCCATTTTTCTTTGCCTAAAAAGGAGCTCTCTATGAAAATCGGAACCTGCGTCAATTTCTCCGAGATCGACGGTATGGAAAAAAAATTCGCCCAGCTTCGGGAACATAACTTCGATTCCTGTCAGCTGGTTTCCTGGAATCCTGCCGCCTGGACGGACGAAAATGCAAACACCTTAAAAACACTTTTGGAACAATACCAGATCACCGTTTCCGCATTCTGGTGCGGCTGGACCGGACCTGCGGCATGGAACTTTTACGATGGACCGCTCACCCTTGGACTTGTCCCTGTGGAATACCGACAGATGCGGATCGAAAACCTTTGCGACGGTGCAGATTTTGCCCACAAGCTCGGCATCACTGATGTCGTAACCCATATGGGATTTATTCCGGAAAATCCTTATGATCCCAATTTCAGCAGCTTCTGCATCGCTGTGCGCACGGTTGCAGAGCATCTGAAGAAAAACGGGCAGTGCCTGCTGTTTGAAACCGGTCAGGAAACTCCCGTCACCATGCTGCGCTGCTTTGAAGCCGTCGGCACGGATAATCTTTATGTGAATCTGGACACTGCAAATCTGATTCTTTACGGAAAAGCAAACCCGGCAGACGCACTTGACGTTTTCGGCAAATACGTCCGCAATCTGCATGCAAAGGACGGCTGCTATCCGACAAACGGACATGAGCTCGGTGCCGAAACACCCATTGGACAGGGAAAAGTAGACTTCCGTGCAGTTTTTACAAAGCTGCATGAGCTTGGCTACAACTCCTATGTCACCATCGAACGGGAAATCGACGGTCCACAGCAGCTGACCGACATTCTGGAATCCAGAACTTATCTGCAAAATATTATTGATGAAATTTACGGGGAGGAAGCATCATGTTAAAAATCGGTTTAGTCGGCGTCGGCGGCATCAGCGGCGCACACATTCCTGCATGGAACGCTATGGAGGACACCACACTCACAGCAATCTGCGATATCCGTCCGGAGCGGATGGAGCCTTATCCGGAGCCGCATCACTACACCTCCATCGATGAAATGCTTGAAAAAGAAGAGCTGGACATCCTGGACATCTGCCTGCCCACCTATCTGCACGTTCCCACCGCAGTCAAGGCAATGAAAAAGGGCATCCACGTCCTCTGTGAAAAACCCATTTCCTTAAAAGAAGAGGACATCGAGCTGGCATATTCCACCGCAAAGGAAAACAATGTCTGCTTCATGATCGCACAGGTTCTGCGCTTCTGGCCCGAATATGAGCTGATCAAGGAGCTTTACGATTCCGGCAAATACGGAAAGCTCCTGTCCGGCTACATGGGACGCCTCGGCAGCTACCCTGCCTGGAGCTGGGACAACTGGATGATGGATGAAAAGAGAAGCGGACTTGTTCCTTACGACCTGCACATCCATGATCTTGACTTCCTCGTATACGCCTTCGGCAAACCGGAAGCTTCCCTGAAGCACCGCGCAAAGCAGCCTAATCAGGACTATCTGACCGCTGTATACGAATTTCCCGGCTTCTTCGTTACCACCGAAGCTTCCTGGTACGCATCCGCTTACCCCTTCGGCGCTTTCTACCGCTTCCAGTTCGAGGACGCTCTCGTTACCTACGAAAAGGGCGAATGCAAAATCTATGAAAACAACGGCAGCATCTATTCCCCGACTGAGCAGGCAACCGGCGATACCGGCTCCATCAACCTGCCAAAGAGCGACGCCTACGCAGAAGAGATCAAGTACTTCAAAAACTGCGTTCTCTCCGGCCAGTTCCCGGATAAGGTGAAGGCGGAAGAGCTGCGGACAGTTGTGGGGCTGTTGAATGAGTTTTAATCGCCAATGTGGGGACGACCTTCCCGGCAACCTCTCTTGCAAGGGTTCTGAAAAATGAGCAGCGCCCCGTCGCCCCGGAAATAATTGCTGCTCCGAGGCGACGGGGTAACTGACGGCAGAAGATCTTACAAAAACAAAGATCTATCGTAACTGTTCAGTACCCTCACAGTTACGCGCAAAAATCCATTCCAAATCGGC
>OGWV01001243.1_pt1 | contig 16109 bp, 15 predicted proteins | sample 1576081 | NCBI WGS metagenome assembly OGWV01 (sample SAMEA3541541, study PRJEB24748) | human gut metagenome | biome: human gut; feature: human-associated habitat; material: faeces | place: China | collected 2012 | reverse complement strand
TATCGTTAAAACGGTATTTACCGCAGGCGAGTGTCAGGACGAGGGAATCCATTGGTGTCTGCTTTACAAATTCCGTATAATAATTTCGTCCCGGATGGGCACCGTCACAGCCGCCGACAAGAAAGATGTGTTTGATCGCACCGTTCTTGATGGCGGCTATGATTTTGTCTGCGTGGGATAAAACTGCACCATGTGCAAAACCGGTCGTTACAATATGACCGCCGTTAATACCGCTCATGCTGTGGTCGTGCTCATAACCGCCTAAGCGTTTGGCGTGTGCAATCAATTCGTTGAAATCCTTGTGTCCGTCTTTATCTCCGGTGATGTGCTTCATTCCGGCATAACCGACAACGGATGTCGTGTAAATGCGGTCAGCGTAGCTTGGACGCGGCGGCATCAGACAGTTTGTTGTGAAAAGCACAGGGGCAGGGATATTCTCGAATTCCGTCTGTTGACTCTGCCAGCTGGTTCCGAAATTCCCGGCAAGATGCTTATATTTCGCAAGCTCCGGATAGCCATGTGCCGGAAGCATCTCGCAGTGTGTGTAGACATTGATACCGGTTCCTTCTGTCTGTGCGAGCAGTTCTGCCATATCTTTTAGGTCATGACCGGACACGACGATAAATGGTCCCTTCCGGATGTCGGTGTGTACGCGTCGCGGTTCCGGAGTGCCGAAGGATTTTGTATTTGCTGTGTCAAGCAATTCCATACATTTGAAATTAACCTGCCCAAATTCCATGATCAGGGCAATCCATTCTTCCACAGTGTGTTCCCGATTGACCTCGCATAAGCCCTTGTAAAACCATCGGTTGACGTCCTCGTTCTCATAGCTTAAGTTGCGGGCGTGATGCGCGTAGGCGGACATACCCTTCAGTCCGAAGAGCAGGGTGGAGCGAAGCGATACGATATCGTTTGCACCATCCCACAGAGAGATAACCGGAACAGGTGTGGAACCGATGCGTTCCCGCTCCGCAATGACACGATGGATAAAATCCCGGATCGCATCGTTATCAAAATTCACATTGGTCAAGGTTGTGAAAAGTCCGTCGATGATCAGACGGCAGGATTCGGACGTGAAATTCTGCTCCTTCGTAGCTGCCTCAGCCAGCTGGATCAGCTCGCATACGAGCTCGTCTTGCAGATTAGAGGTCCCTGGCTGTTTGCCGCAGACACCGGTTGTCACACAGGCTTTGTTGCCTGCGGTCTGCTGACATTGAAAACAAAACATTTCTGACATGATTGTACTCCTTTGAAAATAGATTCTTCCGAAAGTATGAACCGGAGAATCTAAATTTATTCAAAAATCGGGTTGTCAAACAAAAATCCTGTGGTATAATACCCATGTATATAGGAAAAAGCGTTGACGGAAAGAGTAGTGCATGGGCACCATCCAGAGAGAACGGCAGATGCTGGAAGCCGTTTATGGAAGAAATGTATGAAAACCATTCCTGAGCTGTGCGTAGAAGATGACCGGACATCCGGTTTTTGAAGCGTCACCGTAAGGCATGCGTTAAAGCCAAATGAAGTGAAACACTAAGGTGGAACCGTGTGAAAGCACCCTTAGGTACAAGGTTAAGGCATTGTATCTCAAGGGTGCTTTTTGGTATTTTGCGAAACAACTTCGTAAAGTAGATTGAGACACATATGAATTGTAGTTCTTAAGCAGACCGTTGAAGCACGCTGGTACTTAATGAACGGCAAACTTGTTTGTCGTGAATTTAGTACCACTGCGTGATGAACCGAGCGAGAGCGTGTCTGCGTAGAATTAGTATTCATATGAGACTCTCGTAGAGTGGATATGTTTCGCAATAAGAAAAAGGAGAACGAAAATGGTAAACTTCAAAGAAGACGAACAGTTAAAAACATTGAACCACTCCTGTGCCCATCTGATGGCGCAGGCAATCAAGCACCTGTACCCACAGGCAAAGTTCTGGGTAGGACCAGTCGTTGCAGAAGGCTTCTACTATGATGTAGACCTTGGCGATGATGTAATCCGTGATGAGGATATCGCAGCCATCGAGAAGGAAATGAAGAAGGTTGCAAAGTCAGGCAAGAAGATCATCCGTAAGGAGATTTCCAAGGAAGAGGCTCTGGAGATGTTCAAGGATGATGAGTACAAGTTGGATCTGATCTCCAATTTGGAAGATGGAACAATTTCCTGCTATGAGCAGGGCGACTTTACAGACCTCTGCCGTGGTCCTCACGTAGACAATGTAAAGCTCTGCCGTAACTTCAAGCTGCTCCGTCACTCAGGCGCTTACTGGAAGGGCGACAACAACAATAAGGTATTGCAGAGAATTTACGGTGTCTGCTTCCCAACAGCAGAAGAGCTGGAGGCACATCTGAAGCTTCTCGAAGAGGCAAAGGAGAGAGACCACAGAAAGATCGGTAAGGATATGCAGCTGTTCATGGTAGACGATCTCGTTGGACGTGGACTTCCGATGTTCCTTCCGAAGGGGTATACGATCTGGCAGGAGCTGGAGAACTACATCAAGGATAAGGAGCGTAAGCTTGGCTACCTGCACGTTATGACACCATGTGTTGGTACGGTGAATCTGTACAAGACATCCGGTCACTGGGATCACTACAAGGAAAACATGTTCCCGGCCATGGACGTAGAGGGTGAGTCTTTCGTTCTTCGTCCAATGAACTGCCCACATCATATGATGATTTATGCAAACCGTATGCATTCTTATAAAGACCTCCCAATCCGTATTGGTGAGATCGCACATGACTTCCGTTTCGAGGCGAGTGGTACTTTGAAGGGTATCGAGCGAGGCAGACATTTCTGTCAGAACGATGCGCATTTGTTCGTGACACCGGAGCAGATCGAGGATGAGTTCTCAAAGGTTGTAGACCTGATCTTCAGCACATACAAGGATTTCGGTATCACAGATTATCGTTGCGTGCTGTCTCTGCGTGATCCGGAGAACAAGGTAAAATACCACGATGATGATGAGATGTGGAACACAGCCGAGGATGCACTTCGTAAGGTATTGAATGACCTTGGCATCGAGTATACAGAGGAAATCGGCGAGGCAGCATTCTACGGACCGAAGCTTGATGTAAATGTAAAGCCGGCTGTCGGAAATGAATATACACTTTCTACCTGTCAGCTTGACTTCTGTCTGCCTGCGAAGTTCCAGCTTACTTATATTGACAAAGATGGCGAGAAGAAGACACCGGTTGTATTGCACAGAGCAATCCTTGGTTCGCTGGATCGTTTCATGGCATACATTCTGGAGGAGACAAAGGGTAACCTTCCAACATGGTTAGCACCGGTTCAGGTAAAGGTTATGCCGGTTAAGACAGACAACGAAGAACTGATGGCATACGCACACAAGGTTGTGGATGCGCTGGATGCGAAGAATGTCCGTGTAGAATTAGACGACAGAGCAGAGAAGCTTGGCTACCGTATGCGTGAAGGTCAGGTGGAGAAGGTTCCATATCTTCTGGTTCTTGGCTTCAACGAGGTTGAAAATAACACCGTATCTTACAGATTGCATGGTCAGGCAGATACAACTGTTGTTGGTCTGGATGAATTTGTTGCGAAGATTGAGGAAGAGATCAAGACAAAGGCGAAAAACAGATAATCAATGAGGAAACATCGAGTGCTTAGAGTGATCGGTTGCGTCGTTGGCGCAATCGTGATCATTCTGCTATATGAAATGATTGGAATATTTGCTGCATACAAGAAGCAGCCGGAGCTCTCGGAAGAGACGAAGCAGAGCCTGCATCCCGAAGATATCTATACAGATGCAACGGTTGAAGAACGCGCCTGTATCATTGAAGAAAATGGAGATGCGTTATTGCAGCGTGTCCGCCTGATCGAACAGGCGAAGGAAGAAATCATCTTATCTACGTTCGCATTTCACGATGATGACAGCGGACAGATCATGATGGGCGCTTTGCTTCGGGCAGCGGAGCGGGATGTGCACATCCGTATCCTGGTAGATGGATTCGAGAGCTGGACGGCGATGGAAGGAAATGCATATTTCTATGCAATGTCGTCGCATCCGAATATCGAGATCAAGGTGTATAACCGCGCGAATCCGTTAAAACCCTGGGAGATGATGGGGCGGATGCATGACAAATATCTGATCGCAGATGGGAAAACATACATCCTTGGCGGACGAAACACATACAATTATTTCCTTGGTGAGTTCCCGGGACACAAGAATTACGACCGTGATGTGCTGGTCGTCTGTGAGAATCCGCAGGCGGATAGCTCCGTGAATCAGCTGCTTGCTTATTTTGAGACGATCTGGAGTCAGAAAGATTGTAAATATTTCCATGACAAAGAGAAGCTTGCCGACCGGAAATCCGTCAAGCAGGCGAAGGAAGATGTGCAGGCGGCATTTGCCACTTATTACGATGCACAAAAAGATACAATCACAGACACGGACTTTGAGAAAGATACGGTTGTAACTGATAAGATCATGTTGATCTCGAATCCGATCCATACCGGGGCGAAGGAGCCGACAGCATGGTATGAGATGGGTGTCCTGATGAAGCAGGCGAAGAAACGTGTGAAGATCCACACACCGTACATCATCTGCAATGATATGATGTATGACACCTGGTCAGACGTAGCTGCAAATGTACCGGAATTTACGGTTATGACAAACTCTGTCGCGAATAACGGCAACCCGTTTGGTTCCGCAGATTACCAGAAAAATAGGGATAGGATCAGCAGTACCGGCGTCACAATCTGGGAGTATGAGGGCGGATATTCGTATCATGGAAAGAGCATTCTGATCGACGATGATATATCCATCATCGGCTCGTTCAATATGGATATGCGCAGTGTCTATCTGGACACAGAACTGATGCTCGTAATTCGAAGTAAGGAGATCAACGCCCAGTTGGAATCAGCCATGATGAAATATGAACAGGGTGCAAGACAGGTGCTTGCCGACGGACAGTATGCGAATCCATATCATGTGGAGCCAATCGCACTCACACCGAAACGCCGCCGCCGGGTATTTGTTGTACGGTATCTGCTTGGATGGCTGCGGTTTTTGTTTTAGAGATATAATAGATATGAGATAGAAAAAGAAAGGTTTATCCGAGGAAAATCGGATAGACCTTTCTTTTTTATTGACTGCAAATCATGTTATTCATTTATAACCAATATGTTTTCGGTTTCATCCGTGCTTTTCGCTGAAGCTAATGCAATCTGGTCTATGGTAAAATTGTTTTTGTACATATTTTTGGTAACAACAACGATTCTCGACAACACAATCACCATATCATGGAGACACATATCCTGTAAATAAGGAAAAACGAAATATCACAGAAAATTCACACGCTGCACAAATTGTTACCACCTATAAAATCGACACATTCCCCTATAAAAATCCCCTATTTTCCGATATAATAATATGTGAAAATAATAGTAGTTAATTGTGCGATACAGGAAACATGTTTATACGTGTGAAGTCACCGGGCGGTGTCCGGTGACTTTCCTGTAAATGAGCAAAAACGCGAAGGAGAAAAATTTATGATTCGAATGGAGATTGCGCTGATACTGATTCTGGCGTTTGTGGCAGGAATCTATTTCTCGGCGAGGCGGAGACAGACCGCGTTACATAAGACATTTTCGGCACTTTTGATCGTGGTGATCGTGCATCTGATGTTCGATGCTGCAACGATCTATACGGTCAATCACCTTGACCGTGTACCGTCTGTGCTGAATGATATTTTGCACCGGCTGTTTGTCGGTACAATGGCGTTAGTATTGTTCTTTTTCTACCAGTACATCGCGATACTGGTGGAAGAAGAGACCGGGAAGAAGCGGACACTGGATCTGCCGGCACGGATATTTCTTGTGATTTCAGAAGTCGGGGCGATGATACTCCCGATTACTTACACCGAGACACCGGATGGAAATTACTCAGCAGGACTTTACGCATATGTTAGCTATGTCAGTGTGGCGGTGTATCTCATACTTTGTTCATGGCTGCTGCTTGCAAACTGGAAGAAAATGGACAACAAGAAGAAATTCGCCATCGGTATGGCGCTGATCTTCGAGTTCACTATCTGCTTCCTGCAGGGACTGCATCATACATGGCTTATCAGCGGAATGGGAATCACGCTTATGACGCTCGCGTTCTATCTGACGCTGGAGAACCCGGACGCTCTGCGTGCGGAGCTTACGGAACAGAAGATGTCAATGCTCTATCTGAAAAGTCAGGTCAATCCACATTTCTTATATAATACGCTCGATACGATCCGGATTCAGGCAGAGCTGGACGGAGATAAGAAGGTTGCAAAGCTTCTGATGCGGCTTGTGGATTTCTTCCGGCTGAGCGTCAAGGTCGACCGTTCGATGGTCACGCTTGATGATGAGCTCGAACTTGTGGAAGCATATATGGAGCTGATGTGCTACCGGTATCCGGAGCTCTTCTGCGATTATGATATCGATCCGGACTTAGGGGCAGTGCAGGTACCGAATTTCATCCTGCAGCCGCTGGTGGAGAACAGTCTGCTGCATGGAATGAAGAACCGCGGATACCGGGGCGAAATCGAGATATCCGTAAAACGCGCAGGCGCAGATATGGAGATCTGCATCAAAGACAGTGGCAGCGGATTTGAAGAGGGTATGAAAGCGCAGATTGACAAGATGTTACTGCACTACAACAAGCAGGAGGCAAAGCTGGATGGAAACAGTATCGGGATCCTGAATGTGCAGAAGCGGATCAAATATCTTTGCGGCAGAAAATATGGACTATCCTATGAGGAAAACAGCGCAGGAGGTGTGACAGCGCGGTTGCTATTGCCGGTTTGGAAGGAGGAAGCATCATGAGGAAATTACGCGTCGTATTAGTCGACGATGAGATTATGATACGTGAGGGATTCAAGAAATTATTTGACTGGGGCGCACATGACTGTGAAGTCGTGGGTGAGGCGGCGGATGGTGTCGAGGCGCTTGGGGTAATCGACAGTCTGGTGCCGGATATCGTGATCATGGATATCAATATCCCGATTATGAACGGCCTGAAGGTCATCCAGACCAGCCGCCTGAAATACCCGGATATGGCATTTATCGTTGTATCGGGATACGATGATTTTTCTTATTGCAGGGAAGCATTGCGGCTGCAGATTACGGACTACATCCTGAAACCGGTCGACTATGAGGAGTTCGGGAACACGATCGATCATTTGAAGATATCGATATTCGAGAAGCAGACGAAGGATGTGACACCCGGCAGTGAAGCGTCAACGATTGTTGGAATTGTACGGTATATGCAGGAGCATCTGGCAGAAGAAATCAGCTTGAATGTTCTCGCGGAAACATTTCATCTGAGCGCACAGTATATCAGCCAGCTCTTCAAGAATGAGATCGGTGTGAATTTCCTTGCTTATCTGACGACGATCCGTATGGAGCGTGCGAAGAAGCTGCTCGTCTCGACACAGTTATCCATTGCGGAGATTTCTGAGCGGTGCGGCTATGCCGATTACAGGGTGTTTACCAAGGTATTCAAGAAGACGGAGGGCAGTACACCGTCGCAGTATCGCAGAGATTTTTTGTAAAAGATATAAATCTGTAACAAGAATGATGCAGAAATGATGCATGCCGGATGTATGATGCAGGTTATAAAAAGAAAATCGGAAAATATCTGAAGAATTGACACATTTAGATAGAAAAAAAGCCTATTTTCTTTTTATATCAATCGTTATAATACAACCGAAAGAAGGAAAGAACTATGAGAAAGAAAGCATGGATTTTATGTACGGCAATGGTAGTGGCTTTGGCGGGATGCAGCAATGTGAGTGATAATAATACGACCGATATCATCCAGGTGAGCAGCGAGACGGTGACTACAACGGAAGCAGCAACGGAAGTTACGACAACCACCGAAAATGAAACTACGACCGAATCTGTTACGGAGAGCAATACCCCGGACAGCACATTACAGTCAGAAGGTTCGAATACAGGGAAGACGGAACCCGCTGCGACAGAAGCTAAGACGACGGAATCCCAGTCACAGGAAGGCGAGCCATCCGATGATTCGTGGAAGGAAGAGTTCGAGAAGACGCTGTATGAGGAGTATGGTGTGGTGCCGGATCATTACGAATATATCGGAAATGATGTCTATCAGGTCTATGTGAAAATCGACGGGAAGATCGTGCCATATGTGGTAGTGAATTGGAAGACGGGAGATTTCCACGGCTAGAAGAAAGGATAAAGACGGGTGAAAGAAATGGGCGATGCAAACAAAATCACAGGATATGGAGAACATAGAGAATTATATCGGATTTCAACGGATGAAATCCTGTATTTTGAGGCGGTAGGAGAGAAAGTGTTTGCCTATACGGAACAGGAAATTTATGAGATAAAGAATCGCCTTTACCAGATTGAAGAGAAGGTGAATTCGTATGATTTTACCCGGGCATCCAAATCCATGCTTGTAAATACAGACAGAATCTCAAGTATTGCTTCGATTTCAGGAAGCCGCGGGAAGATTATGATGGATAACGGAGAGGCCGTTATTGCGAGCCGCATGTACTACAAACCATTGCTTTCATCCATGAAATGGAAGAAAATCAGTTAATACTTTTTGTGTTTTTTTCTGACAGAAAATATGCTATGATGAAATGCGAATTGGCATAAAGGTTAGAAAAAGGAGACACAAAATGAGCAAGAAATTACTTTTGATCAACGACATGGCTGGCTATGGAAAGGTTGCGTTATCCGCGATGATTCCGGTGCTTTCCCATATGAAATACGAGGTATTTAACCTGCCGACGGCAATCGTATCGAACACACTTGATTACGGTAAGTTCGACATCCTGGATACAACCGATTACATGAAAAATGCAATCGCTGTCTGGGAACAGCTTGGATTTGAATTCGATGCAATCTCAACCGGATTTATCGTGTCGAAGGAGCAGACCGAGCTTGTGACCGAGTTCTGTAAGGCACGGGCGGAAAAAGGTGTGACGATCTTCACAGATCCGATTATGGGAGATGAGGGAAAGCTCTATAACGGAATCACAGAGGAGACGATTGATTTGATGCGTGAGCTGATTTCGGCTGCGGACTATATCGTACCGAACTATACCGAGGCGGCATATCTGACCGAGCTTCCATATAAGGAAGATGGCGTGACAGAGGAAGAGTATCATACGATGATCGACAAGCTTCGTGCATTCGGTGCGAAATCGATTGTGATCACAAGTGCGAAGATCGCGGGCACAGATTGCAGATCGGTTGTCGGATATGACCACAAGAAGGAAGAATATTTTAAGGTTGATTTCGAAGAAATTCCGGTACATTTTCCGGGAACGGGAGATATTTTCTCCGCCGTATTTATCGGAAAGCTTATGAGTGGCAAGGATCTGCAGACGGCAACCGCAGAGGCGATGGATGCCGTGAAGAGCATGATCGGCCAAAATGCAGATAACGTGGATAAATATAAGGGAATTCCGCTGGAAACCTGTATGGAGGTGCTTGACTGATGGCAAGACCGAGGATTCGAATCACACTGATTGATCAGAAGGGGGAAAAGGGATGTCACAGAGGTCATAAGATCGGTGATTCCTATGATTTTGATACGGAGCGGGGAAAACTGTGTCCGATGGCAATGCACGTTGCATTTCCGTACGTGGATATCCTGCGGTATGGCGGCGAGATACCAGGACAGGAGAAGGGCACCGCTGTTTTTGCATGTCCGGATGTCGACACGCTGAATGTCTTTAAAATCGAGCGGATAGACGGTTGATGTACGAAAAGAAAAACAATAAAAGTGATAGGGATTATTGATTTTATTTGAAACATTTTGTATAATACAGTCAGAGTTTATATTACATCTAATATAAAACATAATATAAATAATTTGAAAGGAGAAACTATTATGTTACAGAACCAGGAATGGGAATCATTCACAGGTAGACTCTGGAAGGAAGAGTGCAACGTAAGAGACTTCATCCAGAACAACTACACACCTTATGATGGAGACGAGAGCTTCCTTGCAGGACCAACAGATGCTACGAACAAGCTTTGGGATAAGCTTCAGGCTCTTCAGAAGGCAGAGAGAGACAACGGTGGTGTATTGAAGGAGGACGCAGATGTTGTATCCAGCATTACAGCATATGGTCCTGGTTACATTGATCCAGAGACAAAGGATCTTGAGCAGATCGTAGGTCTTCAGACAGACGAGCCACTTAAGAGAGCATTTATGCCTTATGGTGGTATCAAGATGGCTGAGGAAGCACTCGAGATGTACGGATACAAGCCAAACGAGAACTTCCACAAGATCTTTACAGATTATCACAAGACACACAATCAGGCAGTATTTGATGCTTATACACCAGAGATGATGGCAGCTCGTCATACACATATCGTAACAGGTTTGCCAGATACTTATGGTCGTGGTCGTATCGTTGGTGATTACAGAAGAATCGCTCTTTACGGTATTGATCAGCTGATCGCTTGGAAGCAGGAAGATAAGGCTAACTGCGGCGATGGTAATATGTATGATGATATTATCCGTCAGAGAGAAGAGTTGACAGAGCAGATCAGACGTCTTCAGGAGATGAAGGTTATGGCTCAGTCATACGGCTATGATATTTCTAAGCCAGCTTCAAGCGCGAAGGAAGCTGTTCAGTGGTTATACTTCGGATACCTTGCAGCTATCAAGACACAGAATGGTGCTGCTATGTCCGTAGGACGTGTATCTACATTCCTTGATATCTATATCGAGAGAGATATTAAGGCTGGTAAGCTTACAGAGGCTCAGGCTCAGGAGCTTATCGATCACTTCACAATGAAGCTTCGTATGGTTAAGTTCGCAAGAATTAAGTCATACAACGAGCTGTTCTCAGGTGACCCTGTATGGGCTACACTTGAAGTCGGTGGTATTGGTATGGACGGACGTTCAATGGTTACAAAGAACGACTACAGATTCCTTCATACTCTTGAGGATATGGGACCTGCTCCAGAGCCAAACCTTACAGTACTTTACTCTTCAGCATTGCCTAACAACTTCAAGACATATGCTGCTAAGATCTCTGTAAGAACAAGCTCAATCCAGTACGAGAACGATGATGTAATGAAGCCAATCTGGGGCGATGATTACTCAATCTGCTGTTGTGTATCTGCTACACAGACAGGTAAGGAAATGCAGTTCTTCGGAGCTCGTGCAAACCTTGCTAAGTGTCTCCTGTACGCTATCAACGGTGGTAAGGATGAGAAGTTCCTTGATAAGAAGACAGGTAAGCCAATGCAGGTAGGTCCTGACTACGCTCCTATTACTTCTGAGTACCTTGACTATGATGAAGTACTTGCTAAGTACAAGCAGATGCTTGATTGGTTAGCAGGACTTTATGTAAATATCCTGAACCTGATTCAGTACATGCATGACAAGTACTACTATGAATCAGCAGAGATGGCATTGATCGATACAGATGTACGTCGTACATTTGCTACAGGTATTGCCGGATTCTCACACGTTATCGATTCCCTTTCAGCTATCAAGTATGCTAAGGTTAAGGTTATCCGTAACGCAGAGACAGGACTTGCAGAAGACTTCGAGATCGAAGGCGAGTTCCCTAAGTATGGTAATGATGATGACAGAGCAGATAATATCGGTGTATGGCTGCTTCATGAGTTCCTTACAGACATCAAGAAGAGACACACATACCGTAATTCAGAGCCTACAACATCTATCCTTACAATCACATCTAACGTAGTATATGGTAAGTTCACAGGTAACCTTCCAGATGGTAGACGTGCTTGGACACCATTTGCTCCAGGTGCTAACCCAAGCTACGGTGCTGAGACATCAGGACTTCTTGCATCTCTGAACTCAGTTGCTAAGATTCCTTATGAGTGGTCTTTGGATGGTATCTCAAATACTCAGACAATGAACCCATCTGCACTTGGTCATGATGAGGCTGAGAGAGCTGAGAAGCTTGTAAGCGCTATGGATGGTTACTTCGATCAGGGCGCTCACCACTTGAACGTAAACGTATTCGGTAAGGATAAGCTCCTGGATGCTATGGAGAACCCAGATAAGCCAGAGTACGCTAACTTCACAATCCGTGTATCTGGATACGCTGTTAAGTTTATCTCTCTTACACGTGAGCAGCAGCTCGATGTTATCAACAGAACATTCCATGACTCACTTTAATTAGAAGTTTGTCAAAAATGTTTTTGATAGATAAGTAATTCACTGGAGTCCCGGAGATACTATCTCCGGGACTTTTTATAAAAATAAAATTGTTAGAGGTGGAACATGCCGGAGAAGAAACAGATTTTAGGTTATATTCATTCAACAGAAAGCTTTGGAGCCGTAGATGGACCAGGTATCCGATTTGTAGTATTTTTGCAGGGCTGTAAGATGCGTTGTAAGTACTGTCATAACCCGGAGACGTGGAATCTGGTAACCGATTACACAAAGCTCTATGCTGACACAACGGATGATAAAGAACGAGAAGAACTCGAAAAGAAAATTGAAGAGAACACAAAACTGCTGCTAGATAAAGGCGTCAAGGTTGAAGCGAGAACTCCGGAAGATCTGCTCAAGCAGGCACTTCGTTATAAGCCTTATTGGAAGGGCGATGGAGGAATAACCGTCAGCGGAGGCGAAGCGCTTCTGCAGATGGACTTTTTGATTGAATTCTTCAAGCTTGCAAAAGCACAGGGGATTCACACAACGATTGATACAGCGGGCAATCCATTTACAAGAGAGGAGCCTTTCTTCTCGAAGTTCAATGAACTGATGGCACTCACTGATTTGTTCCTGCTTGATATCAAGCAGATTGAGGACGACAAACACCGGGAGCTGACAGGGTTCTCGAATAAGAATATATTAGACTTGGCGCAGTATCTCTCCGATCAGGGAAAGCATATGTGGATTCGACATGTCCTTGTGCCGGGCATAACAACCGACGAAGCAGATCTGAAGAAGACGGCTGAGTTTATCAAGACTTTGAAGACGGTTGACCGGGTGGAGGTATTGCCATACCATAAGCTTGGAATTCAGGAGTGGGAGCGCCTTGGAATCCCTTATAAGCTGGAAGGAATCGATCCTCCAACCGACGAACAGCAAAAAATTGCAAGAGAGATTCTGGACGCAAAGTAAGCGTTGAACATAAGAGTTGCAAAAACAATATAAGAAAACAAATGAGACTGCGTAATATTCAGGAATATGAGTATTGCGTAGTCTTTTTGGTATAGGAATAGATTATAACAAACAATCATTTTTATGTATGACTGTCTGTATTGACATAACAGAAGAAGCACGTTATAATCTGAAACCATGAAAGAGAAATAAATAATATATCAGATAGGAAAAGTAGGGTATAAAACCTGCGAGAGAAAGGAAGTACGTCTATGGCAATCATCCAGATACAAGATGTATCCAAAAAATTTCAGACAAAAGACGGCGAGATTGACGCGCTGAAGCATGTGACGCTCGACATTGAAGCCGGAGACATATATGGTATCATCGGTATGTCCGGTGCAGGAAAGAGTACACTCGTGCGATGCATCAACCATATCGAAGTTCCGACTGAGGGAACAGTGATCGTGCAGGATAAGGATCTGAGCAAACTTTCCGAGAAAGAGCTTCGCAAGCAGCGGGAACATATCGGCATGATCTTCCAGCATTTCAATTTGTTGATGCAGAAGTCCGTATTGGAGAATGTATGCTTCCCATTGTTTATTCAGGGGAAGTCGAAGGCAGAGGCAAAGAAGAAAGCGTATGAGCTTCTGGATATCGTAGGTCTGAAGGATCGTGCGAAAGCGTATCCATCCCAGTTATCCGGCGGACAGAAACAGCGTGTGGCAATTGCAAGAGCTTTAGCTTCCGATCCACAGATTCTTCTGTGTGATGAGGCAACGAGTGCGTTAGACCCACAGACAACTTCTTCGATTCTCGCATTGCTGCGTGATATCAACAAACGGTTTGGTATTACGATCGTCGTAATCACACACCAGATGGCAGTTGTTCGGGAGATCTGTAACCGGGTAGCAATCATGAAGGATGGACAGGTGGTCGAGAACGGAAGTACCGTGGAGATCTTCAATCATCCAAAGTCAGAGGTGGCAAGAGAGCTGCTCAGAAAGGATGACGGCGGAGATACCACCGGTGACGATCAGCAGACAGCAAGTCAGATTCAGGACGGAACGAAGATACGAATCGTATTTACAGAGAACTCCGCATTTGAACCTGTCATTGCAAATATGATCCTGACATTTAAGGAGCCAATCAACATCCTGAAAGCTGCAACCAAGAATGTTGGCGGCGTGGCAAAGGGAGAGATGATATTGGAGATTCCGAATGGTTCCACGAATGTGAAAGCGATGGAACAGTATCTGATTGACCGGGGACTTGAGATAGAAGAGTTGTCGGAGACAAAGACAGGAGGTGCGTTCTAATGTGGACAGAACAGGTTCGTTCCATGATTGGAACAGGTATTCTTGAGACGTTATACATGACAGTTGTTTCAACTGTATTTGGATATTTATTTGGACTGCCGATGGGAATTCTCCTTTGTATCACAGATAAAGAGGGATTGAAGCCAAACAAGGTGGTATATAAGATTCTGGATGTGATTGCGAATATTGTACGAAGCATACCGTTTTTGATCTTGTTGATCCTGCTGATTCCATTTACAAGACTGTTGCTTGGAAAAAGCTATGGTTCTACCGCAACGATCGTCCCACTGACAGCGGCGGCGATTCCATTTATCGCAAGAATGGTTGAGTCTTCACTAAAGGAAGTCGATTACGGAGTTATCGAAGCAGCAAAGGCAATGGGCGCAAGCAATAGCAGAATCATCTTCAGGGTATTGCTTGTTGAGGCGAGAACTTCCCTGATCACAGGCGCAACGATTGCAATCGGAACGATCCTTGGATATTCCGCAATGGCAGGTGCAGTCGGCGGTGGCGGACTTGGAGATATCGCAGTTCGTTACGGATATTACCGATATCAGACAGATATTATGCTTGTTACGGTGGCGTTACTGATTGTGATCGTGCAGGTATTCCAGTCAGTTGGTATGTTCGTTGCAAACCGTCTGGATCGCAGAAAATAATTTGCAATATATGCAGGAATCGGAATGTGCACAACGAATTCTGCTTATATATAAAGTAATGGATCATTGGATAAATGTTTTCAATGATTACAAAAACAGGAAAGAGAGGACATGAATTATGAAGAAATCAATTAAGAAATTACTCGCACTGACACTGACAGGTGCATTTTTGGTAGGAACACTCACAGGCTGCGGAAAGAGCGGCGAGGACGATAAGACAATTACAGTTGCAGCATCTGCAACACCACACGCTGAGATTCTGGAGTACGCAAAGGATAAGCTCAAGGAGCAGGGCTATGATCTGCATCACGAATCGTTGAATTGAGATTGGAGTGATTCGTGGATTCTGTAATCGATGGTTGTAAGGCAGTGATACATGAGGCGCGTTTTGCGGCAAGCACTTCGAAGAAAAGCCGCCTTGGGCGCTCTATGTAAATGACAAGCGGTGAAGCTGCAAGTGCATCGATCGCTTTTTCCGGAAGGAAGACAATTGCGTAGTTGGAGAGAAGAAAGGTAAAACGGTATTCGGGAAATGTTTCCTGTAGGGCAGAGGCGTCGCCGGAGTAGAATAAGATCAGTTCCCAAAGTCTTGTTGCCGGATCAAATCCTGTAAGCAGATCGCCGGAAGCATTCCACTCGGAATTGGGGGTATCGAGTGCGGCGCGGAGAGTGGGTTCGATTTTGGCATTAAATGTAGAATTATCCATACTTTTTTGTATTTTGCTAGATACATCTATAGCTTTTTATTGAAAATTTATGTACAATAATAGTGATTTATGCGAACGAGTAAAAGAAATAAAAAGGAGAGAATATGTACGCTGACGAAAACGTAATTAAAATCAAGCATCGTGTATTGCGCGAGGTCGCAAAACTTGCATTTGAGGGTAACCTTGATTCAGAGAGAGATCACATTGCAGTCCGTCTGATCCCGGGACCTACACCGCAGTTCCGCTGCTGTATTTATAAGGAGAGAGAGATTATCCGTCAACGTGTCCGTCTTGCTGAGGGCAGCGACGAGTTTGTGTAACTTCGGGCCATGATGACCCGAAGCGCCGCCGATG
>OGWV01001239.1_pt1 | contig 16144 bp, 13 predicted proteins | sample 1576081 | NCBI WGS metagenome assembly OGWV01 (sample SAMEA3541541, study PRJEB24748) | human gut metagenome | biome: human gut; feature: human-associated habitat; material: faeces | place: China | collected 2012 | reverse complement strand
CATCATCGCCATCGCGTGCCGCATCTGCGGCATCTTTATGAGCGCGATGACCGTGCTGCTGTGCTTTAGCGGCCTCACCGCCAAGCTGCAGATCGTGGGCTTTGTCGTTGAGCTTTCGCGAGCGCTGCCGAGCGCCATCGCCGGCTACGGCGTCATCACGTCGCCTTTTGGCGGCGTGTTCCGCCTGGATTACGCCATCGTCGCCGTGATCCTGTTTGCGATCGACTATCTGCTCACGCGCGCCTCGCGCCGCGTCCGCTAGTGGAGCGCCATGTCCCGCAGCTACATCATGAACCTGCTCGCCAGCGCCGTCGCCGTCATCGTGGGCATCGTGATCCACGAGAGCGCACACGCCGCCGCGGCCTGGGCGCTCGGCGACAAGACGGCCCGTTCGCGCGGCCGCGTCTCGCTCAACCCGCTCAACCACATCGACCCGTTTGGCACCATCCTCCTGCCACTGCTCATGCTTGCCGCCGGCGGCCCGGTGTTCGCCTTCGCCAAGCCCGTGCCCGTCTACCTCAACAACCTCAAGCACCCCAAACGTGACGAGGTCTTGGTGAGCGTGGCCGGCCCCGCGTCGAACATCGCCCTCGCGTGCCTCGCGGCCGCCCTCATGCACGCAACGTACGGCAACCTCTACACCAGCATGTCCTTTGCCCTGGCGTCACAGATCATGAACTTCGGCGCCACGTTTATCGTGGTCAACCTGTCACTCGCGTTCTTCAACCTCATCCCGATCCCGCCGCTCGATGGCTCGTCGATCATCGTGCCCTTCCTCAAAGGCAAGGCGCTCAACAACTACTATCACCTGCAGCAATACGCCATGCCCATCCTCATCATTGTGCTGTACCTGCTGCCCATGTGGACCGGCATCGACGTGATCGGCCGCTATTTCGACGTTACCGTGTATCCGCTTGCTGAGCAGCTGCTCAACTTCGCAATCGCCGGCATCTAAGGTAAACTTACAGGCCGACCGTGCAAAACGGTCGAATATGAACCCAAACCGCGCCGCGAAGGCGCCGTCAAAGGAGGTCGAAGATGTCGTATCGCGTGTCGACGCAGGTCTACAGCGGACCGTTCGACCTGCTGCTGCAGCTGGTAACCCGCCAAAAAGTAGATATCGGCGCCATCTCCATCAGCGAGGTGGCCGAGCAGTACCTTGCCGAGGCCGAGCGCATCGAGGCGCTGGACCTGGACGTGGCGAGCGACTTTTTGCTGGTCGCGGCAACCCTTTTGGACATCAAGGCCGCCTCGTTGGTGCCGCAGGAGGCCCCGCGCAAAGTTGATGACGACGACGAGATTGACGAAGACCTCGAGGAGCTCAGCGCGCTCGACGGCGACGCCCTGCGCGAGGTCCTAATCCAGCGCCTGATCGCCTACAAGCAGTTTAAGGGCGCGGCGGCGGCCCTTGGCGCGCGGATGCAGGCCGAGAGCCGCATGCATCCGCGTGTTGCCGGACCCGACCCTGAGTTTTTGGGCCTCATGCCCGACTACCTGGCCGGCATCACCCTGCGCGGCCTGGCCGTCATCTGTGCCGACCTGGACGGCAAGCGCCAGACCTTCCTGCTGGAAGCCGAGCACGTGGCACCGCATCGCGTGCCGCTCGACCTGACCGTGGCTTCGGTCGACCGCTTTACCATGGCGCACCAAACCTGCACCTTCCGTGAGCTGCTGGACGGCGACGCCACCACCGAGCAGCTCGTCGTCACCTTCCTGGCCATGCTCGAGCTCGCCAAGCGCGGTTCGCTCACCCTGAGCCAGGACGAGATCTTTGGAACCATCCGCATCAACCGCGTCGAGGGCGCCGAGGCCTACGTGCCCGGCGAGGGCCCCGAGCTCACCGAATAGGAGCGGCAACCATGTCAACCCTTTCCACGCTGGAGTCAAATAGCCTCAAAGGCGCCTTGGAGGCGCTCCTGCTGGTGTCGAGCGATCCGGTGAGCGCGCCCGCGCTGGCTGGTGCGTTGGATATCGCCCCCGGCGAGTGCGCATCGCTGCTCGCCGAGCTCAAAGTTGAGTACGAGGAGGCCAACCGCGGCTTTCAGCTGCGCGAGGTCGCCGGCGGTTGGCGCCTGTTTACGCATCCCGCCTACCACGACGTGGTCGAGGCCTACGTGCTGAGCTGGGACACGCAAAAACTGTCGCAGGCGGCACTCGAGACCCTGGCCGTGATCGCCTATCACCAGCCCGTTACGCGTGAGGTGGTCAAGGGCATTCGCGGCGTCAACTCCGACGGCGTCATCGCGTCGCTCGTGGACAAGGGCCTGGTGCGCGAGCTCGGCCGCGACCCCCAGCGCGGTCAGGCCATCATTTACGGCACGACCAACGCCTTCTTGGAGAAGTTCGGTCTGCGCTCCACCCGCGACCTGCCCGATCTGGAGCAGTTTGCCCCCGACGAGCAGTCGCGTCAATTTATCCGTGAGCGCCTGAGCGGCCGCAGCATTCAGTCCACGCTCGAGGAACAGGCCGAGGATCTGGACGAAGAGCGCGAGCTGATCGATATCGATGTTGATGATGTCGAGACAGTCGGCGGCGAGGAATCGCTAGCCACCGACGACAATGCGGAGGATACGCATGACGAGGACTAACGAAGCAGGGGAGACGCGCGCTGGCGCTGCGGCGCCCAACGCGGATACGCACAAGTCCGACGCCCAGCCCGTCTACCCGCATACCATGCGCCTGCAGCGCTTTTTGGCGCGCGCGGGTGTGGCGAGCCGCCGCGGCTCAGAGGATCTGATGACCGCCGGCCGCGTGACCGTCAACGGCCAGGTCGCGACCGAGCTTGGCACCAAGGTCGACGTCGACCGCGATCACATCGAGGTCGACGGCATGCCCGTCAAGCTCAACCAGGGCGCCGTGTACCTGATGCTCTACAAGCCGACCGGCTACCTCACCACCATGAGCGACCCGCAGGAGCGCCCTTGCGTGGCCGACCTGGTTCCTCGCGACCGATTTCCGGGCCTGTTCCCGGTGGGCCGTCTGGACCGCGACACCACAGGCCTTTTGCTCTTTACCACCGACGGCGACCTGTCTCAGGACCTGCTGCACCCCAGCAAGCACGTCTACAAGACCTACCACGCACTCGTTGACGGCGAGCTGTCCGACCGCGACCTCACGCCGCTACGTCGTGGCATCGAGCTCGATGACGGCCTATGTCAGCCAGCGATCTGCCGCGTCATCAACGCGCGCGAAGCCGAGGCTGTGGCACCGCAAGGCGTCAAGCCCGGCACTACCGCCGTGGAGGTCATCATCCGTGAAGGCCGCAAGAACCAGGTCAAGCGCATGCTGAGCAAGATCCACCACCCGGTGATTCGCCTGCATCGCTGCAACTTTGCCGGCCTGGAACTCAAGGACGTGGCCAAGGGGTCGTGGCGCGAGCTCACCGACCGCGAGGTACAGATCCTCAAGTCCGGCGGCATCCCGCCTAAGCAGGCCGTCGGCAAGCGCGGCACTGCGCCGGCGACCAACGCCGCGATCCGCACGCGCCACCACGGCAGCCACGGCTCCGCACCCAAGCGCAACACCTACCGCGAGCGCTACACAGGCTAGGCAACCCGCCGCGCCCCTGCCCCCGCGAACCATACCAGCACGTCAACCATCGAAAGGAAGCATTGCATGATCGTTGCCATCGACGGCCCCGCCGGTTCCGGCAAATCCACCATCGCCAAGGAGATCGCCCGCCAGCTGGGCTTTAACAAGCTCGACACGGGCGCCATGTATCGCGCCGTCACCTTCGCCGCGCTCGACCGCGGCATCGATCTGAACGACGAGACGGCCATCGACGCCCTCGCCGAGCAGATCGAGATTCGCTTTACCAACGGCACCGGCGAGGATACGCGCCTGACCATTGACGGCCAGGACGCTTCGGCCGCCATTCGTACCCCGCAGGTCGACGCCAACGTGTCCAAGGTCTCGGCCTACCCGGGCGTGCGCGCCGCCATGCTCATTCACCAGCGCCGCGCCGCCGAGGACCGCGATATCGTGGCCGAGGGTCGCGACATCGGAACCGTCGTGTTCCCCAACGCGCAGGTCAAGGTCTTCCTGACCGCCGACCCGCGCGAGCGCGCCCGCCGCCGCGTGCTGCAGCGTCACCAAAACGACGCCCAGCCGCTTACTGCCGAGCAGCTCGAGGCCGAGGTCGATGAGACCCTCGACGCCCTCAAGCAGCGCGACAAGCTCGACAGCAGCCGCGAGGTCGCACCGCTCGTGCCCGCCGAGGACGCCGTGCACGTCGACTCCACCGCCCACACCATCGACGAGGTCGTACGCATTATCGAGGACCTCATCAGCCAAAGGAGGTAGCCCATGCGCCTGTTTAAGCAGACGCCCGAGGACTATTACAACGCCCCCTATGACGAGTTTCCGGCGCTCATTCGCGGCACAGTCGTCGTAGTCATGGCCATCCTGTGGGCCTTCTCCAAGCTCATGTGGCGTTGGAAGGTCGAAGATGTCGATCTGCTGTTTGAGCGCCAGGACGGCCGCGGCAGCGTGGTTATCTGCAACCACACCTCGATGGCCGAGCTTCTGGCCGTGGAGACGGCGCTGTTCTTTGGGGGCCGCCGCATCCGTCCCATCTTTAAGTCCGAGTTCGCCAAGAGCAAGATTGTGCGCTGGGCCTTTAGCCGCGTGGGCGGCATCCCCGTGAAGCGCGGTACTGCCGATATGAAGTGCCTGCGCGCCGCCCAGCATGCGCTGCAGCGCGGCGAGGACGTCCTGATCTTCCCCGAGGGCACGCGCATCCGCTCGCGCGAGATCAAGCCAGAGGTCCACGGCGGCTTTGCGCTCATCGCTCAGATGGGCAAGGCGCCCGTCAACCCGCTCGCCATCTGCGGCTGGTCCGACATCACGCCCGCGGGCAAAAAGCTCATGCGTCCCAAGAAGTGCTGGATTCGTGCCGGCAAGGCCGTCTCGCTTTCGGACGCGCCGGCCGGGCTTAAGCGTACGGAGCGCCTGGCCTGGTTTGAGTCCGAGGCCATGAACCGCGTCTACGCCATGCGAGACGAGCTGTGCGCCGAGCATCCGGGCAGGTTCTAGCCATGAGCGAGAACGTGACGAACACTGCCGTGACCGCGTCCGACCAGGCAACCGCGCCCACCATCGAGATCGCAGCCCACGCCGGTACCTGCTACGGCGTACAGCGTGCGCTCGACATGGCATTGGCGGCCGCCCCGCAGGCGGAGGAGAGCGCTCAGGTCCACACCCTGGGTCCGCTCATCCATAACCCCATCGTGGTGCGCGAGCTCGCCGAGGCAGGCGTCGGTCTGGCCGACACCTTGGACGACGCCGCAACCGGCACCATGATCATCCGCGCCCACGGCGTGGTACCGCAGGTCATCGATGCTGCCCGCAAGCGCGGCCTTAACGTGGTCGATGCCACCTGCCCCTACGTGAAGAAGGTCCATGTGGCGGCCGAGCGCCTGGTGCACGAGGGCTACCACGTGATCGTCGTGGGCGAGCCGGGCCATCCCGAGGTCGAGGGTATTCTGGGCCACGCCGGCAATGACGCGCAGGTCGTGAGCTGTGCCGCCGACGCCGATGCCCTGCCGCTCAAGGGCAAGGTGGGCCTGGTTGTACAGACCACCCAGACCGCGCAGAACCTCGCCGAGGTCGTGGCCGCTATCACCCCGCGCGTACAAGAGCTTCGTGTGATCAACACCATCTGCGCCGCCACGAGCGAGCGTCAACAGGCGGCAGCCACGCTTGCCAACCGCTGCGACTGCATGGTCGTGGTGGGCGGCAAGAACTCGGGCAACACCCGCCGCCTGGCACAGATTTGCGCCGACGCCTGCGAGCGCACGTATCACATCGAGGAAGCTTCCGAGCTCCAGGCCGAGTGGTTAACCGGCGCTCACCACATCGGTATCACCGCCGGCGCTTCCACCCCGCAAGAACACATCGAGCGCGCCGTAACGCGCATCAAGGAGCTTTGCCGCTAATCATGGACCAGACCGTACCCGCATATGCCGCCGAGGTGGCCGATTACGGGCGCAGCCGCGACCCCGAGCCGGGTGAAGGCGCGCTCGTAAAGAACGTGCGTCCCGAATCGCCCGCGTGGGATGTGGGTATCGAGCCGGGCATGCGCGTGCTCACGGTCAACGGCGAGCAGCTCACCGACATGATCGTGTGGCTCTGGGAGGCCGACGATGATACCGTCGACCTCGAGGTTATCGACCCGCGCGACGGCACCGTCACCCCCGTCGAGCTCGACCGCTTTCCCGGCGAGGATTGGGGTTTGGAGTTCGATGGCCCCATCTTCGACGGCATGCGTACCTGCGTCAACGCCTGCGTATTCTGCTTTATGACGATGCTGCCCAAGGGCGGCCGCTCCACGCTCTACATTCGCGACGACGACTATCGCCTGAGCTTTTTACAGGGCAACTTTGTCACGCTCACGAACCTCTCCGACGAAGATGTTCAAAACGTCATCGAACGCAATATGAGCCCCATGAACGTGTCGGTCCATGCCGTGAGTCCCGATGTCCGCCGCCGCATGATGGGCCGCAACGCCCAGCGCGGCATGGACGTGCTCGAGGCCATCATGGCCGCCGGCATCGAGATTCACGCGCAGATTGTGCTGTGCCCCGGCATGAACGACGGCGAGGAGCTGGAAAAGACCCTGCGCTTTTGCGAGGAGCACGAGCAAATCACAAGCCTGGGCATTGTGCCGCTCGGTTTTACCAAGCATCAGAACCGTTTTAGCTGGTCCTACAGCGACAAGCCCGAGCTAGCGCGCGAGACCATTGCCATGATCCGTCCCTACCAGGACCGCGCCTATGAGCGCTTTGGCCGCCACACCTTCCAGATGAGCGACGAGTTCTATCTGGACGCCGGCATCGATCCTCCCGAGGCAGACTTTTACGACGGTTACCCGCAGTACTACGACGGCATCGGCATGATCCGCTCGTATCTGGACGAGACCGACGACGTGCTGGCTACCGATGCCGAGCGACTGGCCCGCGTCCGCGAGGCCATCGCCGCCCGCAGCCAGCACCTGCTGTGCCTCTCCGGCGCCAGCGCGCGCGACACCGTGGCGCGCTTTGTGGAGTCGCCGCATGGTCTCGGCGGCACTGTTACGGCCATCAAGAACCGCTACTTCGGCGGCAACGTGGACGTGACCGGCCTCATCGTCGCGTGTGACATTCTGGAGCAGCTGCCCCAAGACCTGTCGGGGGTTATGCTCTTTGTGCCTAAGCTCATGTTCAACGCTGACGGCATGACGCTTGACGAGTATCATCGTGACGATTTACTCGCAAGCCTTACCAGTCGCGGCGCCGAGGTTCATGTGGTATCGACCATGCCGCATGAGCTGCTCGATACCCTGGAGCATATCCTTGGCATTGTGCCCACAGACTCTACTAATTCCGCTGACCCTATCCATTAAAGGAGAGCAGATGAAACCTATCGTCGCCGTCGTCGGACGCCCCAACGTGGGCAAGTCCACGCTCGTTAACCGCCTGGCCCAAACCTCGGACGCCATCGTCCATGAGTCCCGCGGCGTCACGCGCGATCGCTCATACCACACGGCCGATTGGAACGGCCGCGAGTTCACCATTGTCGACACGGGCGGCATCGAGCCGCTCAAGAGCGATGACGTCTTTGCCACGTCCATCCGCGACCAGGCCCTCGCCGCCGCCGAGGAAGCCGCCGTCATCCTGTTTGTGGTCGACGGCCGCACCGGCGTCACCGAGGAGGACGAGTCGGTCGCCCGCATGCTCAAGCGCTGCGACAAGCCGGTCTTTCTACTGGTGAACAAGCTCGACAACCCCGATCGCGAAAACGACAGCATCTGGGAGTTCTATTCGCTCGGCGTCGGTGAGCCCACGCCCCTCTCGGCCCTGCATGGCCACGGCACGGGCGACCTGCTCGACGATATCGTGGCCCTGCTTCCGGAGGAAGAGGACGAGGTCGCCGATGAGTTCCCCGACGCCCTGAACGTCGCCATCATCGGCCGCCCCAATGCCGGCAAGTCGTCGCTGTTCAACCGCATCCTGGGCGCCGACCGCTCCATCGTCTCGAACATCGCCGGCACCACGCGCGACGCCATCGACACGGTCGTCGAGCGCAACGGCAAGCACTACCGCATGGTTGACACCGCTGGTATTCGCAAGAAGAGCACCGTGTACGAGAATATCGAGTACTACTCCATGGTCCGCGGCCTGCGCGCCATCGATCGCGCCGACGTGGCGCTGCTCGTCGTCGACGCCTCCGTGGGCGTTACCGAGCAGGACCAGAAGGTCATGGGCTTGGCCATCGAGCGCGGCTGCGCCATCGTCGTGCTGCTCAACAAGTGGGACCTGCTCGACGACGACCGCAAGCGCGAGGCCTGCATGGAGACCGTCGACCGCCGTCTGGGCGTTATGGCTCCCTGGGCCCAGTACCTGCGCATCTCTGCCCTCACTGGCCGCAGCGTCGAGAAGATCTGGGCGATGGTCGACGCCGCCGAAAAGACGCGCTCGCAAAAGATCAGCACTTCGCGCCTCAATACGTTCCTCACCGACCTGCGCGAGTTTGGCCACACCGTGGTAGACGGCAAGCGTCGCCTGCGCATGCACTACGTGACCCAGACGGGCGTCAACCCGCCGACGTTCACGTTCTTCGTCAACCACAGCGACCTGGTCAACGACACCTACCAGCGCTACGTGGAGAACCGCATGCGCTCGACCTTCGATTTTGCCGGCACGCCCATTCGACTCTTCTTTAGGAAGAAGGAACAGAAGGATGCATAATCCGATTCTGCTGACCGCCATCTGCGCCGTGGTCTCGTTCTTCATCGGGGCGATTCCGTTTGGCCTGATCTTGGGCCGTGTGTTCAACCACACGGACATTCGCAAGGCGGGCTCCGGCAACATCGGCACAACCAATGCGCTGCGCGTGGCCGGCCCTAAGGTGGCCGCGCTCACGTTGTTGCTCGACTGCCTTAAGGGCGCCATCTGCGTCCTTATCGCGCGTCCGCTCATTGCCGACTTGGGCTATGGCTTCCCCGTAAGCATCATGGCGCCCGGAGCCCCCGGCGATTGGATGCTCGGCGTCATTTGCCTGGCAGCGGTGTGGGGCCATATCTTCTCGCCCTACCTCAACTTCCATGGCGGCAAGGGTATCGCCGTGGGCTTGGGTGTCATCCTCGCCTGGTACTGGCCCATCGGACTATCGCTGCTGGGCATGTTTATCGTGGCCGTTGCCATCACCAAGTTCGTGTCGGTGGGCTCGCTTGCCGCGGCCATCGGCCTTCCCATCGCCGCCTGCGCGGTCTTTCCGTACAGCAGCCTGGGCCTTAAGTTTTGCATGGCGATGATCGGCATCACCGTGGTGTGGGCCCATCGCGCGAACATCAAAAAGCTCATGTGCGGTAAGGAGTCCAAGCTCTCGTTTACCAAGCGCGTCACCGAACCCGACGATAAGTAGGAGAGAGTCATGAATGTTGCGCTGATTGGCTCCGGCTCCTGGGGAACCGCCGTCGCCGGCCTTGCCGCCGCGCGAGCCGAGCGCGTGACCATGTGGGCCCATAGCAAGCAGACGGCCGCCGGCATTAACGGCGAGCATCGCAACCCCAGGTATCTGGCGGACTACGAGCTGCCCGGCAACGTCGTCGCAACCACGGACCTGGCGCAGGCGCTCGACGACGCCGACGCCATCATCTTTGCCGTGCCCTCCACACACCTGCGAAGCGTATGTCATCAGACAGCGCCCTTCATCGCCGCCGACACCCCGGTGCTCTGCCTTACCAAGGGCATTGAGCCCGAGTCCGGCCTGCTCATGAGCGAGGTCATTGCCAGCGAAATCGGCAACGAGCGGCGTGTGGCGGCCCTCTCGGGCCCCAACCATGCCGAGGAGATTTGCCGCGGCGGGCTTTCTGCCGCCGTCATCGCTAGCGAAGATACGCAGGTAGGGGAGACCTTTAAGGAGCTGCTGCTGTCCACGGCCTTCCGCATCTACCTGTCGCAGGATATGACCGGTGTCGAAGTTTGCGGCGCTATGAAAAACGTCATCGCCATCGTGTGCGGCATCTCCGCCGGTACCGGCGCGGGCGACAACACGCTCGCCCTTATCATGACGCGCGGCCTGGCCGAGATCAGCCGCCTGGTGCACGCCCGCGGCGGGCAGGCCATAACCTGCATGGGACTTGCCGGCATGGGTGACCTCATCGCCACCTGTACCTCGGAGCATTCGCGCAACCGCACCTTTGGCTACGAGTTTGCCCACGGCGTGTCGCTCGACGAGTACCAGGCGCGCACGCATATGGTGGTCGAGGGCGCCGTCGCCGCCCGCAGCGTGAGCGAGCTCGCCCGTTCACTGGGCGTAGACATTCCGCTCACCTTTGCCGTGGAGCAAACGCTCTACAACGGTGTTACTTTGGATAGGGCGCTCGAGATTCTTACCGATCGCGTACCCTCCCAAGAGTTCTACGGACTCACCGACTAGCGCAGAAAGGCTTCTACCATGGGTTCCATCAAAATTGCTCCGTCCGTCCTCTCGGCCGACATGGCCAACCTCAAGGGCGAACTCGATAAGATCGCCGGTGCCGACTACGTGCACTTCGACGTCATGGACGGTCACTTTACCGGCAACCTCACCTTTGGCGTCGATATCCTCAAGGCCGTCAAGCGCTCCACCGACGTGCCGGTCGATGCGCACCTCATGGTGTCGAACCCCGACGAGACCGTCGATTGGTATGCCGACGCTGGCGCCGATATGATCACCGTACACTACGAGGCCTCCACACACCTGCACCGCACGCTCACCCATCTGCAGCAGCGCGGCGTTAAGGCCGGCGTGGTGCTCAACCCCGCCACCCCCGTGTGCGTGCTCGAGAGCATCATCGACGTCGTCGATATGGTGCTGCTCATGAGCGTGAACCCGGGCTTTGGCGGTCAGAGCTTTATCCCGGGCACCATCGCTAAGCTCCACGAGCTCAGGGCCATGTGCGAGCGTCACGGCGTTTCGCCCCTCATCGAGGTCGACGGTGGCATTTCTTCCAAGAACATTGTCGAGGTCGTCAAGGCCGGCGCCAACGTGCTCGTGGCCGGTTCTGCCGTATTTAAGTCCGAAGATCCCGCTGCCGAGGTTGCGCTGCTGCAGAAGCTGGGCAACGAGGCCGCACAGGAGGCATAAACCCTTATGACCGCAGGTCAAAACCGCATACCCGTGAATCTTGACTATGCCGCCTCGACGCCCATGCGCGCCGAGGCGCTCCTTGCGCAGCGCGAGTACGACGACAGCGAGCTTGCCGGCGTCAACCCCAACTCGCTGCATTCGCTCGGCCGCAAGGCTGCCGCGCGTCTGGAGGTTGCACGTCGCGAGATCGCCCGCAGCTTTGGCACGCGCGTCCGCCCGTCCGAGATTGTACTGACCAACGGCGGCACCGAAGCCAACCAGCTGGCGCTGCTCGGTCTTGCCGAGGGCGCTCGTCAGCGCGATCGCAAGCGCGATCGTGTAATCGTTTCGGCCATCGAGCACGATTCGATTCTGGACAACCTGCCGTTGCTGCGTGCCGCCGGCTTTACCGTCGACCTGGTACAGCCCTGCCGCATGGGCTACATTGAGCCTGCCACGCTTGTCGAGCTGCTAGGCGACGACGTGGCGCTCGTGAGCATCATGGTTGCCAACAACGAGACCGGCGTGGTGCAGCCCATCCGCGAGCTTGCCGCGGCCACGCATACCGTTGGCGCCCTGTTCCACACCGATGCAATCCAGGGGTATCTGCATATTCCGCTCGATGTCACCGAGCTGGGCGTCGACGCCATGTCCGTCGCAGCCCACAAAATTGGCGGTCCCGTTGCCTCTGGCGCGCTTTACGTTAAGACCCGCACGCCACTGCGTCCCCGCATTTTTGGCGGCGGACAGGAAGCCGGACGTCGTGCCGGCACGCAAGACCTGCGCACGCAGCTCGCCTTTGCCGCTGCCGCCTCGTCTCTGACGCCCCATGTGGCTCAGGAGCGCGCGAAGCTGCAAGCCCTTTCCGACAAGCTCTACGCCACGCTTACGGCCCACCAGCGCATTCACGCCACCATGGGTGACTACGCACAAGCCGACCGTCTGCCCGGCATGGTATCGATCTACATTGACGGCATGGACTCCGAGGAACTCATCATCAAGCTCGACGCCGCCGGCTTTGAGGTGTCGGCAGGCTCGGCATGCTCGAGTGGCAGCATGGACCCGAGCCATGTTTTAAGCGCGATGGGCATCGGTCGCGAGCAGGCATTGGGCGCACTACGCATTTCCTTTGACGACCGCGTGAATCCGGACGATCTGGACGAGTTTGCCCAGACGCTGCTCTCGATCGTAGGCGCCGCATGATCGTCGCCGAGCTTGAGCGCGCGCTGCTGGCACGCTATCCCAAGACCGATGCCGAGAGTTGGGACCATGTAGGATTCTCCGTCGGCGACCCTGCCGCGGAGATCACCGGTGTTGCCTGCGCACTCGACGCGACCGAGGCCAACGTGCACCGCGCCCTTGAGTCCAGCGCCAACGTGCTGCTGACGCATCATCCCATCTATATCAAGGCGCCCGAGGCGTTTTGTCCGTCGGATTCCACACGCCCCCAATGCAGCGCCGCGCTGTACGAGGCAGCTCGTTGCGGCGTGAGCATCATCTCGCTTCACACCAACCTGGACCGCTCGCACGAAGCGCGCGTTCGCCTGAGCGATTTGCTAGGCGCAAAGCCCATAAGCTCGCTGGAGCATGCGGACGAGCCTGAACTCACCGGTCTGGGCGCCCTTGCGACCCTCAACGACCCCTGCAGCCTGCGCGACCTTGCCGCCCGCGCCGCCCAGGCGTTTGGCAGCGACCCGCGCGTGTGGGGCGAGGCAGATCACCCGTGCCGCACCATCGCCATTTTGGGCGGCTCCTTAGGCGACTTTGGAGAGCTCGCCATCGCCGCAGGCGCAGATGTCATCGTAACCGGCGAGGCGGGCTACCACGTGGCGCAAGACCTTGCCTTGCGCGGGCTGCCGGTGATCTTGCTCGGCCACGACCGCTCCGAAGAGCCGTTCGTTGATATATTGATGAACTCTGCAGTTGACGCCGGGGTCGACCCCCGTCATGCGATTAAAATATTGAACCCTTGCCAATGGTGGACTGTGACAAAAGGAGAGAACTTATGAGCGCCGGCGCTACGCTACTCAAGCTGCAACAGATCGATTTGGAGCTCGCCCGCAACAAGAGCGAACTTGCCAATATGCCGGAGCTCAAGGAGCTCGCTTCCAAGCGCAAGACCTATGTGAAGCTCAAGTCCGAGATGACCAAGCTCTACGCCCAGCGCAAGGACCTGGATATTGAGCTCGACGATCTCAACACCACCGAGATTCAGACCAACAACGCCATCGAGGCCGCCAAGAAGCGCCACGTGGACGGCTCCGACTACCGCGAGGTTCAGGACCTGGAGAACGAGCTCGCCACCCTGGCCAAGCGCTTGGACAAGATCGAGCACACCCGCAAGGACGTCGTCGTCGCCCATAAGGAAGCGCTTGACCGAGAGGCTCGCGCGCAGGCCATCATCGCCAAGTTCGAGGAGGGCGTGAAGGCCGATACCAAGGCTGCCCGCGCCAAGGCTGCCAATCTGCAGGCTCAGATCGATGCCGCCATCAAGGAGCGCACCGCGCTTGCCGCCACGCTGCCGACCGACGTGCTCACCGATTACGAACGTCTGCTCAAGCAGTTCCGCGGCCTGGCCGTCGAGACCATCAAGGGCAACATCCCCACGGTCTGCCACACCGCGCTGCAGGCATCGTCCATGAGCGACCTCAACCACGACGGTAGCGAGATTACGCACTGCCCGTACTGCCACCGCCTGCTGGTGCTCCCGAGCAAGGAAGCTTAAACGATGGCGGCACCCAACAATTCAATGCAACTTGAGGGAAAAACGATCCTGCTGGGCATTACCGGCGGGATCGCCGCCTATAAGTCGTGCAATATCGTGCGCCTGCTCCAAAAGCGCGGCGCGCACGTCAAGGTCGTCATGAGCGAGCATGCCACTGAGTTTGTGGGGCCGCTCACCTTCCGCGCGCTCACCAATGAGCCGGTCGCGGTTGGGCTATTCGACGACCCGTCTGACCCCATCCACCATATCTCGCTGGCGCAGGAGCCCGACTTGGTGGTCGTGGCGCCCGCGACGGCCAATATCATCGCCAAGATGGCCAACGGCATCGCCGATGACCTCATCTCCACAACGTTGCTTGCGACACCGCGGCCCGTCGTTATCGCGCCGGCCATGAACAATGGCATGTGGAAGGCGTCGGCCACGCAGGCCAATATGGCCACGCTGTGCGAGCGCGGCGTCCACGTGGTGGGACCCGGCAGTGGCTACCTTGCCTGCGGCGACGTGGACACGGGGCGCATGAGCGAACCCGAGGACATCGTCGAGGCCGTCTGCGAGGTGCTCAATCCCGTGCAACAAGACCTGGCGGGCAAGCGCATCGTCATTACCGCCGGCCCCACGCATGAGCCGATTGACCCCGTGCGCTTCATTGGCAACCGTTCTTCGGGCAAGATGGGTATCGCCCTGGCGGGGGAGGCCGCACGTCGCGGTGCCGCCGTCACGCTCGTGCTGGGACCGACATCGCTCGACGTTCCCCACGGCGTGGAGTGCGTGCGCGTGCAGACCGCCGCTGAAATGCTGAAGGCAGCGCTCAGCGCCTTTCAGACGGCCGATGTGGCCATTTGTGCGGCCGCTGTCGCCGACTACACCCCCGTATCCCCTGCGGACCATAAGCTCAAAAAGGCCAACGAGCGCTTGGATCGCATCAAACTGGTCGAGACGGTCGATATTTTGGCTGAGCTTTCGCGCCAGAAGGGGGAGCGGTGCGTGATCGGCTTTGCGGCCGAGACCGATAACGTCCTGGAGTACGCACAGCGAAAGCTCGACCGCAAGGGTTGCGATGCCATTATCGCCAACGATGTCTCACGCGCCGATTCGGGCTTTGGAACCGATACCAACAAGGCCTGGATTGTGAGCACAACGGGTACGCAAGAACTTCCCGTTCTAACAAAACCCCAGCTCGCAGATACAATTTTGGACTTGCTTCAAAATTTGTAAAAAAGTTCTTGCACAAGTCTAAAGTTTCGGGTTAATATACTCCCTGTTGCGAGCGAGAGCAGAGCAACAAACAAAAGCTTCGGGACGTGGCGCAGCTTGGTAGCGCACTTGACTGGGGGTCAAGGGGTCGCTGGTTCGAATCCAGTCGTCCCGACCAGAAGTTTGCAGGTCAGGCACCTTGTGCCTGACCTTTTTTGTTTTAAGCAATTGCTTAGTTTTGTTTAAGCAACAGGGTGCAAAAAATCTACCTGCGCGATAATCGCCTTTTGCGGCTACTTGCGCGTTTTGCACACGCTTGAGCCGATTTATTAACGCGATATGAATCTACATACGCGTAGCTGGTATGCAGCCGAGTACAGGCTGTATTTATCGCGGCGATTAACACAGATATAGCGACTATAACGGACAAGCGTGTCGCTGTATTTATTCCAGTAGTCCACTTGATCGGTGGACAAGTGGGCTGTTGCAACGAAACGCCAAGCAGGATGGGCTCTATACGAGGACGCCGCAGGGTAATGGCGGGGGAGTGCGGCGGGCGCTCTGAGAGCCGCTGTGTGACCCCATGTCTCCTTAACTCGATAATTTGTGTTTCAAGCCACGAATCGGTCGAGCAATTGCCAAAAGAACGGCCCATGCAGGATTGCACGAGCCTTACATCAGATCAAATTTGAGCTAGAAGCACCAAGCGGGGCAGACGCAACACCATCTCGTCACGGCCTCGGCGAGCGACATATCGCAGTCGAGGTAGACATCGAGGAAGTCGTCAGATCCCGCACAGGGGGACCGCGATGGTGACCACCGCGCCGCCCGAGGGGCTGTTGGCGAGCGAGACGGAGCCCCCGTGGGCGCTCGCGGCCTCGGAGGCGACATGGAGGCCGAGCCCGTAGTGGCGGCCTCCGTCGCGCGAGGAGCGGGACGAGTCGTCTGTGAAGAGGCGCTCGCAGCCGCGTTCGAGGGCGGCGGGAGAGAAGCCCGGTCCGTCGTCGGCCACCTCGATGACGAGGTGTCCGCCCGCGACGTCGCAGGAGACCGCCACGCGCGAGCGCGCGTGCTCGGCGGCGTTGGCCACGAGGTTCGCGGCGGCTCGCGCCAGGGCGGTTCGGTCGAGCGGGG
>OGWV01001236.1_pt1 | contig 16159 bp, 19 predicted proteins | sample 1576081 | NCBI WGS metagenome assembly OGWV01 (sample SAMEA3541541, study PRJEB24748) | human gut metagenome | biome: human gut; feature: human-associated habitat; material: faeces | place: China | collected 2012 | reverse complement strand
AGACTAAAAAGAGACGGAAAAGCTGTTTTTAAAGGTGCAGAATTTAAAGCTGAAAATAGTAAAAAACAACAAAAAATATATCTAGAAATGTCAGATGAAATTAAAGCAAAATATCCTAATGTTAATGTTTTAAATGTAGCAAATGATAAAGATTTAGAGGATACAAAAAAAGAAATAAGAGAATTGTCAGACTCGCACGGAAAGTATAGGGAACATGCGACAAAGTATTACAGGGATCTTGGTCAGATCACCCATTATATAGCGGATTATTTTACTTTTCCGCATAACAGAACGTATCCGGGAAATCTAAAGGATCACTGTTCCTATGAAGAAGTACTAAAGCTGAGATTACGAGAGTATTTAAAGACGGATAAAAAAGACAGATGGCCTTTTGTACAGTGCCGTTTTGGCAGTGCAGAAGCGTTGTGTGACTTTATCAAATTACGACATGAGGAATATTTAAGACAAAAGATAGATGTCGAGGAAGATATTCGGCATATTGTATCATTAAATTACCAGGTGGTAGAGGGGATCAGGCAGTTAGCAGAGCAGGGGAAGTTACATCAGTACCTGTTAAAGAAGAGGGCTGCATAACTGCAGTAAGGCAAGCAGTATGGATTGGAGTATTCGCTTCCCACATTTAGGGATTTATTTAGAACATGTGGGGAAAAATTTTACAGTCTTTGGGATTTCCATAGCATATTACGGTGTGATCATCGCCGTGGGAATGCTGGCAGGAATCCTTCTGGCTACATATGAAGCCAAAAGAACCGGGCAGAATCCCGATGATTATTTTGACTTGGCGATCATTGCCATTATCTGCTCCGTGATCGGAGCGAGATTGTATTATGTCATATTTTCGTGGGATCTGTATAAGGACAACCTGTGGAGTATTTTAAATCTGCGTCAGGGTGGACTGGCGATTTACGGAGGCGTGATTGCTGCAATTATTACAACGGTTGTTTTTGCAAAGGTCAAGGGGCTTTCATTTCCGAGGTTGGCAGATACGGCAGGTCTGGGTCTGATCTTAGGACAGATCATCGGAAGATGGGGCAACTTCTTTAACCGGGAAGCATTTGGCGGCTATACAGACGGACTGTTAGCGATGCAGCTTCCGGTCAGTGCTGTCAGAGACAGTGATATTTCAAAAGAGCTTGCCGAACACATCGTAGAGATCGGAGGAGTATCTTACATTCAGGTACATCCGACGTTTTTGTACGAATCCCTATGGAATCTGGTATTGCTGGTGATCCTATTGCTGATCAGAAAGAGGAAGAAGTTCGAGGGAGAGATTTTTCTGCTGTACTTAGTAGGATATGGGATCGGACGGGCATGGATTGAAGGTCTTAGAACGGACCAGCTCCTGATTCCGGGAACTTCCGTTGCAGTTTCGCAGGTATTAGCAGTAGTATTAGCAGTCGTTTCGGTGATGATGCTTATCATACTTAGGAAAAAAGCAGTGAGCAGGAAACAGCAATAACATTTTGACTAAGGAGCGATATGGATGCAGGAAAAAGAAACATTACAGGAACAGATTGAAATAGCAAGAAAAAGACTGGACGAAGCATATGCCTTTGGTAATGATATTGAAGGATGCTACGAACTGAGCAGAGAAGTGGACCGCATGATCGAGCGGTATTTAGACCGCCCCTGCATTTGGAAGTCCGGGTTGCGGTCGATGACCTGACATTCCAGCTTGAACATCAGGATGCTGATGGCCTTGTGCATCACCGCGCAGCGGTGCAGCATGCCTTTGGTATAGGGGCCGCGGGCCGCGTCGGTGTGGGGCATCCAGATGGACAGATCGTCCTCCCCATAGAACTGCTCGGCCATGCGCTGCAGATGCCGCAGGTTGATGCCGTAGCAATCCTCGAGCATGCCGTGGTTGTGATAGGCCAGCGTGGTCTTGAGCACCGTGCAGATGCAGATGGGGCTTCCGGCGGCGGCACCCATCCACACCACGTCGTGGTTGCCCCACTGGATGTCCACGTTGTGGTGGCGCATGAGCAGGTCCAGAATGATGTCCGGGCGCGGGCCACGGTCAAACAGGTCGCCTACGATGTGCAGCTTGTCCACCGCCAGATGCTTGATCAGCTCGCACAGCCGCACGATGAAACGGTCTGCCCGGCCGTTCTCGATGATGCTGCCCACGATCTGCCCATAATACAGGTCTTTGTCGTGGTCCTCAAAATGGGCGTGGAGCAGCTCGTCCAGGATATAGCCGCAGCTGGCCGGCAGGCACTGCCGCACATGGTCGCGGGTGTGTTTGGACGATACCAGCCGACAGATGTCAATGAGCCGCAGCAGGGTGTCGGTGTACCACTGGTCCAGCGCTTCCTCGCTGGTGCAGCGGTTCTTGAGCTGCGGCAGCTTTTCGTTGGGGTAGTAGATCAGGGTGGCCAGCTCAGCACGGGTCTGTTCCGGGATGGCATCCCCCAGCACCAGGTCCACTTTTTCACGGATGACCCCGGAGGCAGAGTTCAGGATGTGGACAAAGGCTTCGTTTTCGCCGTGCAGGTCGCTCATGAAATGTTCGGTGCCCTTAGGCAGCTTGAGCAGGGCCTGGGTACTGATGATCTCGCTGGCCGCCGCAGCCTGCGAAGGGTAATCCCGCGAGAGCAGGGTCAGATATTTGAGGTTATCGCGGATCTCATCGTTCTCGGTGCGCATGAGGATTCCTCCTGAAAGCAGTTATTCTCTTTTTATAGTATAGCACGACCCGTGTAAAATGTGGTATACTGGGGGCAACAAACTTTACACAAAGGACTTTGGATATTATGCCGAAAACCGATCTTGTCTCTCCGCCCTCCCACTGCGCCCTGTGCCCCCGCCGCTGCGGGGTGGACCGGGCTGCCGGAGCCGTGGGCTTCTGCGGCGCGGGCCGCACCCTGAAAGCCGCCCGCGCTGCCCTGCATTTCTGGGAGGAGCCCTGCATCAGCGGCACCCGTGGCAGCGGCACCGTGTTCTTTTCCGGCTGCACCCTCAAGTGCTGCTTCTGCCAGAACTACCCCATCAGCGCCGAAGGGCTGGGCAAGGAGATCAGCGTGGAGCATCTGGCCGAAATCTTTCTCAGCCTGCAGGCACAGGGAGCCCACAACATCAATCTGGTCACGCCGGGCCAGTGGCGGCCCTGGATCACTGCCGCACTGGACCTTGCCCGGGCACAGGGCCTGCATCTGCCCATTGTGTGCAACACCGGCGGCTATGAGACCGTGGAGAATGTGGAGGCCTGGCGCGGGTACATCGACATCTGGCTGGCCGATCTGAAATACGTCTCCCCCGCCCTGTCGGCGGAACTTTCCGCCGCACCGGACTACTTTTCTCAGGCAAAACCCGCCATTGAAGCCATGCTGGCCCAGGCCGGGCACCCGGTATTCGACGCCGACGGCATCCTGCAGCGGGGCGTCATCCTGCGGCATCTGGCGCTGCCGGGCCATGTGAACGACAGCTTTGCCGTACTGGACCAGATGGCCGCCTGGAACGATGCCGACCCGGGATGCTTCCTGCCCAGCGTCATGAGCCAGTATACGCCGTTCTACAAGGCTGCGGAGCACGGCATCGGGCGGCGCATCACCACCTATGAGTACCACCGGGTGGTGAATTACGCCATGGACAAGGGCCTTGTGCAGGGCTACATGCAGCAGAAGAGCAGTGCCAAGGAGGAATACACCCCCAGCTTTGACCTGACGGGGGTGTAACGCGAATTCTCTCTTTTCGTCAAACTACCCAAATTTCGGTTCTTATTTTCTCTTGCATTCCCGTGCAAATGCTTGCATTCCGGCGGTGCGCGCACTATAATGGTTACATGGATACAACGATGTGTCAAAAGGATCCACGGTGAGTTTTTTACAATATCAGGAGGACCGTTATGGAACATTTCAATCCCATCCTTGGCAGCGAGACCACCGGCCAGAAATTCATCACCTGCGGCGAGATCATGCTGCGTCTGACCCCGCCGAACTACGAAAAGATCCGCATGGCGTCTGCCTTTGAGGCCAGCTACGGCGGCAGTGAGGCCAACATTGCGCTGGCTCTGGCAAACCTGGGTGTGGACAGCACCTTCTTCAGCGTGGTGCCCAACAACAGCCTGGGCAAAAGCGCCGTGCGCTGGCTGCGCTCCAACGACGTGCACTGCACCCCCATGATCCTCACCGAGCCGGACGAGACCCCCTCGAACCGTCTGGGTACTTACTATCTGGAGACCGGCTACGGCATCCGGCCGTCCAAGGTCATCTACGACCGCAAGCACAGTGCCATCACTGAGTATGACTTCTCACAGGTGGATCTGGACGCCCTGCTGGACGGCTTTAACTGGCTGCATCTCAGCGGCATTACCCCGGCACTGGCTCCCAACTGCCGCAGCCTGATCCTGGACATGCTCAAGGTGGCCAAAAAGAAGGGCCTGACCGTGAGCTTTGACGGCAACTTCCGCTCCACCCTATGGACCTGGGAAGAGGCCCGCGACTTCTGCACCGAGTGCCTGCCCTATGTGGATGTGCTGCTGGGCATTGAGCCCTATCACCTGTGGAAGGACGAGAACGACCACAGCAAGGGTGACTGGAAGGACGGCGTGCCCCTGCAGCCCAGCTACGAGCAGCAGGACGAGATTTTCCAGCACTTCATTGAGCGCTACCCTAACCTGAAGTGCATCGCCCGCCATGTGCGTTATGCTCACAGCGGCAGTGAAAACAGCCTGAAGGCCTTTATGTGGTACGACGGCCACACCTTCGAGAGCAAGCTGTTCACCTTCAACATTCTGGACCGCGTGGGCGGCGGCGACGCCTTCGCCAGCGGCCTGATCTATGCCATGCTGCACAACTACAAAGCCATGGATATGATCAACTTTGCCGTGGCCAGCAGCGCCATCAAGCACACCATCCACGGCGATGCCAACATCACCGACGATGTGAGCAGCATCCGCAATCTGATGAATATGAACTACGACATCAAGCGGTAATTCACCGCACGATGCAGCAGGGCCTGCCGGTTTTCCGGCAGGCCCTGTTTGTTTCCGGTGCGCAAAAAAGGCACCCACCCCGGAGGGCAGGTGCCTGTGCAGCTGTGCTCAGTTGGAAAGGATCATGCGGTCGTTGGCAAACTCACCGCCGCTGGCGATCTGGAACTTGGCCAGCAGGTCGCTGACGTGCAGGTTCTTTTTCTCTTCCCCGGACACGTCGTAGATGATGTGGCCCTCATACATCATGATCAGGCGGTTGCCATACTTGATGGCATCCTTCATGTTGTGGGTGATCATCATGGTGGTCAGATGGTTTTCCTCCACGATCTTAGCGGAGAGGGTCAGCACCTTAAGTGCGGTCTTGGGGTCCAGTGCTGCCGTGTGCTCGTCCAGCAGCAGGAGCTTCGGCTTATTCATGGTAGCCATGAGCAGGGTCAGCGCCTGTCGCTGACCGCCGGAAAGCAGGCCCACACGGGCGGTCAGCCGGTCCTCCAGGCCCAGGTCCAGCGTCTTGAGCAGCTCACGGTACTGTTCCCGCTCGGCCTTGGTGATGCCGATTTCATGCAGGCCACTTTCCTGATGGCGAAATAGCAAAGTTGTGAAATAGATTCCCAGTGCACAATAATATAAGGAGATGTTGAATAATTCAAAATATTTTGTGAATATCAAATATATAAAAACGAATAAAAATATCAGATAACCAATGATGATCTTGTTGCCGTCTGCTTTTAGATATGATGTAAAGATATGTATATTTTGATGTTCTATACGATTTTCTTTCTGCATGAGCTGCACTTTACAGGCCTGTAGCGTTTCATCTAATCCTTCTGTTTCCAAAACCTCTACACTTTTCCAATCCAGTTTCATAGCCAGTCCTCCTTCTTGGTGATTTTTCTTAACTTTTCCAATCCTACCCACCCACACCAATCTGATTTTTGATGTGGCCGCTCCTTTTGAGTGTAAACTTACCAACGTAGAGATAACCAATCTCCTGAAAGAGCGAATCCGCAACATGGACGATGGCAACTACTGCGCCGTCATCCAAATCGACCGCGTTTATTTCTAATATTAAGTCCAGAACCTACGTTGCAAAAACAATGGATGAATTTGAAAAAACCATCAACGAAACACCCGGCTTCATTAAAGCAATGTGGTGCGGCGATGTTGCTTGTGAGGAGAGGATCAAAGAGGATACCGGCGTAAAATCGCGCTGTATTCCATTCCATGAGGAACAGATCGGGGATGTCTGTGTTTGCTGCGGCAAGCCTGCCAAAAAGATGGTGTTCTGGGGAAAACAATATTGATTGATAAAAATGAAGCTGTCTGAAGCTCGTAGTGAGCTTCAGACAGCTTTTTTGTACGTTATTGAAGAAAATATAAAAAGTGTAATTTCTAATTTTGGAAATAAACTTGAACAGTCTGGGGGAGATATTTTTCTATGCGTAGATAATTTTATTAGTGAGCTTCTTGATGAAACAACGAAAAAAGCAAAGCAAATCAAAATGATTTTTTCTGAAAGCTGGGTGTTCGAGGCGGTCTGGACAAGGTCACTTGAGAAATGCAAAGGCGGCCAGGAAGACCTTCATGGGGACATGATTTCAAGAATTGACAAAACAAAACTTCTAGTTGAAAGTGATGAAGAATTTGAATATGTAATGGAAATCATAGGAGCCATAATCAAGGATACTTTAGACAAAATGTATTTGCATAGGAACTTGGTAAATGAAGACACGCTCAAAAAATCCTTTCATGGAAAAATTGAAAGTTTAAGAAAACTTCATGATCGATGCCCAGCGTCTGGAGTACGCCGGTGCTCTCCATGACCCCGCATCCATGCTTGCCAAGCTGGGTGTCACCGGCCCCGTCTGGCTGACCATGATCAATGGCCGTGTTGTTTATCGGGACGATCATTTGACCGGCGTCGACGAGGCGAAGCTGCTGCAAGAGGGCGAGCAGGTCTGCACCCGTGTGCTGCGGGATACCTGCGAGGCCTTTGCACCCTATCGCCGTAATCCACAATAGGAGGAAAGGAACATGTCATATCTGGACTTTCAGCTGCTTCTCTATGTGCCGTCGGAGCAGTATGAGCCTTGCCGTACCTTTTACGAGCAGGTATTTGCGACACAACCGTTCTATGGCTGGGACGAGGGGCCGGAGGACCGGGGCGTTAAGTACGATCTCGCCGGCACAAAGCTGGTGCTGCTGACCCAGGAAAATCCGTTCCCAACCTACGGCGCCGTACATTTCCAGCTGCAGGTGCCGACTCTGGAGGATATCTATCCCCGGGCGCAGGCAGCCGGTGCCGTCACCCAGGAGCCTTTCTTCCGCCCCTACGGCTGGCATATGTTCCGCATGGCGGATCCGGCGGGAAATCACATCAATATTTATACGGTGCCAACCACCACCGAATAAAGCGCACCGAAACCGTAAAAATTAAAGGATGCTCTTCACGCCCGGAATTAAAAAGGGAGGCAGCTTATGAAACAGGACCGTCTCGTAAGCCGCCTCCCTTTTTTCGTTTTTAATTGCCAAGGTTCACGGCATCACCCGACGGGCCATGCGGATAAAGTCCTCCTTGCCGAAAGTCACCGGCACCGGGTATACGGGGTCAGCCTCCGCCCAGGCGGCCATTTGAGGCAGGTCCTCCGACCGAATACAGGGAAAGCACTCCGGAATGCCCAGCGCCCGGTTCATGCGGTAAATGGCCTCTACCGCCTGCCGGGCAAGGCTTCGGGTCTCCCGGGTGTTATAAAAGTGGCCGATGTAGGCCTCCACCGCATGGGTCAGGGCGTCTAGGCCGGTCTCCGCCGTAACGCCGTGGAAGCTGCTCCGGGCCGGGAGCCTCTCCGCCATGGTAATAAATTCCGGTGCGGCGCATTGGCGGCGGCTTGCCACGATCATGGGTTCTTTGCACCCGGCGTCCGCCAGCAGCTCCGGCAGCCTTTGCAGGCTCCCGGCTCCGGTGATGCATTCCGGCCTGCGCCAGGGCAGTACCCGGGCCTCCAGGCCGAAGCAGGCCTGAAACGCCCGACAGTATATTTTTTAAGCAGCATAATGCGTACATCCTTTCCATGGACTATTACGCCGCATTTTAGGCGGGATCGCAAGACGGAATGGGGAGATGGATATTGTAGGAGCGGACGGCTCTGTCCGTCCAGTGCGATAACGCAACATTTTGTAGGGCAGGACCCGTGTGCCCTGCCGGGAGTGGGGGGGCCGGGCAGCGGGGTGAGGGTACCCCGCCCTACACACCATTTACCGATAGAATTTCACAAGGGGCGGCGGCCGCCCACCGTCGTGCCAACCGATTCCCGGCCACTGTCGTGCCCGTTAATTGGGGACACTTTCTCGAAATTACCCCGCTTCGCTGCATATCTTGTTATGCGTTGTAGGGTGCGATGTGAGCATCGCGCCGCACGATAGACGCAGAGGGCATTCCTGTTATGCCAAGGCGACACAAGCGGGTCGAGCGCTGCGGTGGATAGAATCTAAGACAATGCAAAAGCATGGGGCGTTTGGGCTCAAATCAAAATCTCCGGATAAGCCGGAGGTTTGACGCGGCCCTATAAGGGCCTATTGCGGACGAAGCCCTTAAGGGGTTTTATTTATGCCTTGGGATTCTTACTACCCGTAAACGAGTCTATAAATTCCTTTATGCTAATCTGGTCAGACATTTTGTCCTCCTCCAACTGGTTCTGTATGTACGCCTTTATCGCTTTCTTGTTTCGGCCTACCGTATCCACAAAATACCCTCTTGCCCAAAAGTGTCTATTCCCGTACTGATACTTCAGGTTGGCATGCCGATCAAATATCATCAGGCTGCTCTTTCCTTTCAGGTATCCCATAATCTGGGATACGCTGTACTTCGGCAGGATGCTTATCAGCATATGGATGTGCTCTTTCTTTACTCTAACTCGGAGACTTTTTCTTGTCTTCTTTGCCCCTCGCCATAGGCTATTTTTCCCCCCGGCAGAGCCGGGGGTTGTCTTTGGTTGCCACTGCAGAAAAAGCAGGACAAGCGCCCTGCTTTTTCCGATGCAGCGTTACACGGTGCCGGTGACGGTCACTGTGGTGGTGCCGGGTGTGACGGTATAGGTGCCATCCGTCTCCTGGGTATAGGTGGCCGCCGGGACGGCGATCTGCCCGGCAATGGTGGCAAAGGTACCGGTGGCAGCATCGTAGGTGTAGTTGTCTCCTTCCTTCCACGTATCGCCGTTATACGTCACCGTCAGACCGGTGAGGGCCGGGTCGAAGGTATCCGTCAGGATCACGTTGTCCCCTGCCGTGGCGGCGGTATTGCCGAAGTTCTGGAGGACGAAGGTATAGGTCAGCTGTCCGCTCTCCGTGACGGTAGCCGGGCAGATGGCCTTGCTGACGGTGAGGTCCGCCCGCTGGGCCGCCGCCAAGGTCGCCTGCGCCGTCAGGGGCGCTGCCAGACCGCCGCCGGTGACGGTGGCCGTGTTGGTGATGGCGGCCTCCTGATCCAGCGGCGCATAGCGGGTGACAGCGGCCTCGTACACCAGCAGCGCATTGCCTCCGGCGGGGACGGTGAGACCGGTGACGGTCAGGGGAGGCCCTGCCGTCACCGTGGGGGTCGTTTGCAGGACACCGTTGACATATACCCGCAGCGTCCCCTCATTGTAGGTCAGCGGGTACACGGTGTCCGTGCCGAAGGCGTATCCACCCAGATTGTCCGTCAGCGCCAGTTCCGTCAGGGGCGCTGTGCCGCCGTTCACCAGCGACAGCACGTAGGTGACGTTGTCTCTGGCGGTGTAGCGGCTGCTGGCCGCCGTCTTGGTGAGGGTCAGCGTCTCCAGCAGCTCACCGGTGACGGTGTTGGAATTGGAGGTGCCGCCGTTATAGATCAAGGTGGCGAAGTTGGTAAAGCTTGCCATGACATCCACTCCTGTTCGATAGTCGGTGGGGCCGCAGCCCCAATACAGCATATGCCGCAGCATCAAAGCGGTTGACGGCACCGGGCAGACTCTATTATAATAGGTAGCATTGATGCCGGCATGAAAGAAGGGATGTTCCATAGAGCTGAAACAATTACAGGCGGCCTTTTCCGGCCATGTGCCGGGCCTGCTGGGGGCCACCGCCACCTATGCCGTGCTGGTGCCGGTGGCGGAGACGGCGGAGGGTCTGAGCCTGCTGTATGAGGTGCGCTCCCCTGCCCTGCACCACCACAGCGGGGAGGTCTGCTTCCCCGGTGGGCGCATGGAGCCGGGGGAGACGCCGGAGCAGTGTGCCCTGCGGGAAACGTGGGAGGAACTGGGCATCCCCCCGGAGGACATCCGGCTGCTGGGCCGGGCGGACTTCCTGCACCTGCGCTCCGAGGCCCTGATGCACCCGGTGCTGGGACAGGTGGCCCCGGCGGCGCTGGAGCGGCTGCGGCTGAACCCCGCCGAGGTGCGGCAGACGTTTCTGGTGTCGCTGGACTGGTTGGCGGCCCATCCGCCGGAGGTATACCGGTATCCCCTGCTGCCGGTGGGGGCAGAGCAATTCCCCTATGCCCGGGTGCAGGCGCCGCCGGACTACCGGTGGACACCGGGGCAGGTGGAGGTACCGGTGTATGATGGGCTGCCCTACCCCCTGTGGGGGCTCACCGCCCGCATCACCCGTCATGTGGTGCAGCGGGCCACCGAGGGGGCGGAATAGAAAAATCAGGCGGAGGAGTAGCTGCTTCTCCGCCTGATTTTTGTTTCGGCTGCCAAAACATAGCCCCGCCCTCCCTAATGGGGAGGGCGGGGCTTTCCTATTATTTTCCTCCCCGCCGGAAGAAGGCCGCCACCACGGCGCCTGGACCGGCGTGGGTGCCGATGACGCTGCCGATGCACACGGACTCCAGCGCCTCCGTGCCGTTTTCCCACAGAGGGGCGCTGTCGGCCACATACTTTTGCAGCAGGGCGTCGCTGAGCCCGGAATAGCCCAGCAGCAGGGGCATGGAGAAGTCGATGCCGCCGCTCTCGTGGATCTTCTGCACCAGCAGATTGTTGCCCTGCCGGGAGCCACGGGCCTTGCCGATGATGGTCACCTCGCCGTCCGTCAGGGTCAGCACCGGGTGGATGTTCAGCAGTCCCCCGGCAAAGGCAGCGGTCTTGGAGATGCGCCCGCCCTTTTTCAGATACTCCAGCGTGTCCACCAGCCCGATGATGCACACGTCCTGCCGCCGCCGATCCAGCAACGCCGCCAGCTCTCCAGCGTGCAGATGGGCGTTGTCAATGGCGTACCGGGCCAGAATACCGGAGCCGATGGAGGCGGACATGGTGTCCACCACGAAGATGCGCTCCCGCCCCTCAGCGGCGATACAGGCGCTCTGATAGGTGCCGGACAGCTTGTGGGAGATGGTCAGCACCACGGCGCTGTCCCCGGCGGCCTCCACCTGATCGAACAGCTGGGCGAAAGCGTCAGGGGAGGGCTGGCTGGTGGTGGGCAGCACGTCCGACTCCACCAGCCGCTCATAAAAGCGCTGGCGGTCGATGTCCACGCCGTCCAGCAGCTCCTCCGTCCCGAAGTGGATGGTCAGGGGTACGATGTGTACCTGCCTGCGGTATTGCTCCGGCAGGTCGATGGTGGAATCTATGATGATTCTGGTCATAAGTCTGTTTCTCCGTTCTGTGATTTTCGGGGGGCTGCCAAGCGCTCCAGATGGCCGCTGATGCAGGTTAGGGCGTCGTACATGACCTGCCGCTGCTCCGGTGTCAAGCCCTCGCTGGCGGCCTCCACCAGCCGGTCGATCTTCCCTGCAATGGCCCGGCCCGTCTCCTGCCCCTTCTCCGTCAGCGTCAGGGGACTGCGGTATCGCTTGTCCGGCCGGGTGACGTAGCCGTTCTGCTCCAGATATTCCAACGACCGGGACACGGCGGCCTTATCCTCTTCGCACCGGTCGCACAGCTGTCCGGCGGTTAGCGGCCCCAGCTGCGTCAGATAATAAAGACACGAGACGTGAGGCCCCTTCAAATGAAATTCGGACATCTCCTCCGCCTTGATGCGGCGGATGCTGCGGCTGATTTTGGCAATCAGCACGGTAAAGGTCTCGAAGCGCTGCTGCATGGTGGCTCCTCCTTAAATGTTGATAAATCAACAAGTGTGACGTATCATACCACGCAAATGTTGATTTGTCAACAAAAACTTTTTCTGGCATGACAGGTGGAATTTGCGTCAAAAGGTTGACATTTCTGCCGGATATGGTACACTAAAGCTTATACTGAGGGAGTAGATGGCTCGGCAGCGAGTGGCAAGTCAACAGACTGATGGGACCCCATCTGGCTTGTCTTAAACAACGAGACTCAAGTATGGCGGGGGTCGTGCTTGGGCGTTTTGGTCAGGCATACCGTGCCTGATTTTCTTTTTTTGGAGGGAACCATCATAGGACTGTTAGAATTGTTTCTCATTGCGGTGGGGCTGTCTATGGACGCCTTCGCCGTCTCTGTCTGCAAGGGCCTGTCCACGCAGACGCTGCAAAGGCGGCACTATCTCATCGTGGGTGCGTGGTTCGGAGGCTTTCAGGCGCTGATGCCCACCCTGGGCTATCTGCTGGGTTCCGCCTTCGAGCAGTATATCACGTCGGTGGATCACTGGGTGGCCTTCATCCTGCTGTCCGTCATTGGCGGCAATATGCTGAAGGAAGCCTTCTCCAAGGACGAGGAGACCGCCGACGCCTCCTTTGCCCCCAAGGCCATGCTGCTGATGGCGGTGGCCACCAGCATCGATGCACTGGCGGTGGGTATCACCCTCGCCCTACTGCCGGGGGTGAATATCGCGGCGGCGGTGCTGTTCATCGGCTGCATCACCTTCATCCTCTCCGCCGTGGGCCTGAAGGTGGGCAACGTCTTTGGCCTGAAGTATAAGAACAAGGCGGAGATGGTGGGCGGTGCCATCCTGATCCTCATGGGCCTGAAAATTCTGCTGGAGCATTTGGGCGTCATCCAGTTCTGAACTCTGTAAGCGTAGAAAGCGACCCTGTCCAAAGCCGGACAGGGTCGCTTTTTACCAAAATCTCTGTGCAGTATTTTTCCTTTACAGCAGCATGATACCAGCGCTTTCGCAGGTCTGCACCGTCTCCGGGTCCCAGAGACTGGCCTGCACCTCCCCGATGTGACAGGTGCCGATCATCATCATGCACAGGCGGCTCTGGCCGATGCCGCCGCCGATGGTCAGGGGCAACTCCCCCGCCAGTAGCATCCGGTGGAATGGGAGAGTGCGCCGATCGTCGCAGCCGCTGGCGGTGAGCTGGCGATCCAGCGCCGCCTCGTCCACTCGAATGCCCATGGAGGAGATCTCGAAGCTCCGCTCCAGCACCGGGTTCCACAGCAGGATGTCGCCGTTGAGCTGCCAGTCGTCGTAGTCCGGTGCACGGCCATCGTGGGGCTGGCCGGAGCGCTTCAGGCTTCCGCCGATCTGCATGAGAAATACCGTGTGGTGCTCCCGGCAGATGGCGTCCTCCCGCTGCTTGGGAGTCAGGTCCGGGAACCGATCCTCCAGCTCTTGGGTGGAAATGAAATACACGTCCCGGTCGATGCAGGTGTGCAGGCTGGGAAAGGCAATGTCCAGCGCATCATTGGTCTCGCAGACGGCTCCCATAATGGCCCGCACCGTCTGGCGCAGATAGCTCTCCGTCCGATCCTCCCGCAGGATGACCTTTTCCCAGTCCCACTGGTCCACATAGATGGAGTGGAGGTTGTCCACCACCTCATCCCGCCGGATGGCGTTCATGTCGGTAAAGAGGCCCTTGCCGGGGTGGAACTGATAGCGCTTCAGAGCCAGCCGCTTCCACTTGGCCAGAGAGTGGACCACCTGCCCGGTGGCGTGTACATCGGGGATATCGAAGGAGACAGGGCGCTCCACGCCGTTGAGGTTGTCATTCAGACCCGAATTTTCTTCCACAAACAGCGGGGCGGAGACCCGCCGCAGATTCAGGGCATTGCCGAGATTCACCTGAAAATTGCTCTTGATAAACTCGATGGCCCGCTGCATTTCATAGACAGACAACGGGGTTTTGTAGCCCTGTGGGATACAGACCTTGCTCATTGCGTAAGCACCTCTCTTTTTTGAAAAAATATACAGCTATTATAGGAGCATTTGCCGAAAAATACAAGAAAAAATTGAAATATCGGAGGAAAAAACTGAAAGCGCTTAGGACAAGAGCCTCCAGAAAAGCGTGCGGCACATACACAGAGCCATATAAAACAAGGCGCACCGCTGGGCAGCAAGCTGCACAGGGATGCGCCTTGTCACAGGTGCGGAGAAAACGGGTAAGCAGAGCATATCAGCAAGCGAAGGATGGCACCGTCTGACGATTCGCAAAATGTCCTCCGCCGACGGAGTTTCCTGTCGTATGGATACACCTTCCGCTTATTGCCGGGATTTTTTTGCTTTTTTGAAACTACTCCTGTCTGCTGACAGGGAGCTTCTTATTTTCTTAATACCTTTCCCGCTTGACGACGGGGGCGTGTCTTATTGGTACTTCTCCCGTATGGCCCGGAAGGCGGGGAGACTGCGCAGGATCATGTCGTGGGAGACGCAGTAGCTCAGCCGCAGGAAGCCTGGGCAGTGGAAGGCGGTGCTGGGGACCACCAACAGGTCATGCTCCAGCTTGGCCCGCTGGGAGAAGGCCACATCGTCGCCGTCAGGGACCCGGACGAAGAGATAGAAGGCGCCCTGCGGCGGGATGCACTCGTAGCCCATCTGGGTCAGCTCCCGATAGAGCAAGCGGCGGTTGGCATCATAGGCCGCCAAGTCCGGCCGGGCATCGGCGCACCGCTGGAGAGCCAGCTGCACCAGCGTCGGCGGGCAGACATGGCCGGAGCTGCGGGCGGCCCCGGCCACGGCGTGGAGCACGTCGGCCTGACCTTCCACACAGGAGGGGACACAGACGTAGCCGATGCGCTCACCGGGCAGGGACAGAGATTTGGAGTAGGAGTAGCACACCAGCGTATTAGGATAGATGGTGGGCAGGAAGGGGACCTCCACGCCGTCGTAGACCAGCTCTCGGTAGGGCTCGTCGGCTATCAGGTAGATGGGGTGGCCGAACTGGGTACTCTTGCGGCGAAGAAGCTCCGCCAGCCCCTCCAGCGTCTGGCGGCTGTACACCACGCCGGTGGGATTGTTGGGGGAGTTGACCAAAACTGCCTGTGTATGGGACGTTAAATGGGCCTCTAAAATGTCCAGAGAGATCTGGAAAGTGTCCAGATCGGCGGGGACGGACACCAGCTTGCCGCCGTTGGATTCCACAAAGGGGAGGTACTCCGGAAAATAGGGGGCGATGGCCACAAATTCACTGTCCGGCGATACGGTCAGCGCCCGGATGACAGAGATCAGGGCGGCGGCAGCGCCGCAGGTAAAGAACAGCTCCTCCGGGCGGATGGTCATTCCGAAGCGGCGGGTCAGATCCTCCGCCACGGCCCGGCGGGTGCCGTCGAAGCCGCCGGCCATGGAGTAGCCGTGGACCTGAATGGGATCGGTGTCGTGCAGCACATCCAGCAGGGCCTGCTGCACCGGCTGCGGGGCGGGGATGCTGGGATTACCCAGGGAATAGTCGAACACGTTTTCCGGGCCTACCTCCGCCGAGCGGCGCAGACCGTAGGCGAACAGCTCACGGATCATGGAGGGGGCACTGCCCAGTTTTTCATACGTCGGATTGACCATGGTTCCAGCTCCTTTTCCTGAATTTTTGACTGATATCAATATGTGTAAAGCGATACTACCTAACAGATAAATCGGTGCAAATCGGCGGCAGGCAGGGGAAATTGGGCGCCGCAAAGACCGACTTTATGCCCATTATACATCCTACGGACGGGAACGTCAACGAAAATGGTTGAATGATTCAGTAAAAATATGGCGAATGGGGGTTGACGAGGACCGGGGGGAGACGATACACTATATCCATATGAACGAAATTATGCCATTGATGCTGATACGATCGATGGTACACAAAGCAGCGCTGCGGGTGCGGCGCTGAAAGAGCAGAGGAGTAGGAGTGGAAAAGATGAACGAGATGAAAACGCTGCCGCTGGCCTTCACCTATGTGGGGGTATTTCTGGGGGCGGGCTTCGTGTCCGGCCCGGAGCTGTGGCAGTTCTTCGGGGCCTTCGGCAACTGGGGCTATGTGGGTTTTCTGCTGGCGGCGGTGCTGTTTACCCTGTTCGGTATTTTGCTGGTGCGGCTGACGCAGGTGGCCCACACCGATGAGATGGACCGGCT
>OGWV01001235.1_pt1 | contig 16164 bp, 12 predicted proteins | sample 1576081 | NCBI WGS metagenome assembly OGWV01 (sample SAMEA3541541, study PRJEB24748) | human gut metagenome | biome: human gut; feature: human-associated habitat; material: faeces | place: China | collected 2012 | reverse complement strand
GCGATTGTAGCGTATAGAATTTTCGGTCAGATTAAAGAGCATACGATAAATCAGCGTGTCGCTGCCGATCATAACTCCGTCGCCTTTGCTTTCAAGGATTATGCCGTTTCTGTCCGCAAGCGGAGCAAGGTCGGCAAAGATCTCCTCAACCATAGGAGCCAATTCAATACGGTCGGTGCAGGGTACCGTCTTGAGCTCACTCATTTCAAGCAGCGTTTTCGTCATTTGCGTCATACGCTCGGTCTGCTCGCACAGCAGGCGTAGAAAATCCGCCGTTTCCCGCGATACCTCGGGATGCTCCGCGGAAAACAGTTCAAGCTGTGCCTGCATCAGCGAAAGCGGCGTGCGCAGCTCATGAGCGGCATTCCCCGTAAACTGCCTCTGTGCTGTAAAGCCTTCATCAAGACGTTCAAGCATTTGATTGAACGATCGGCTGAACTGCCGGAACTCCGGAAGGACATCTTCGTTGATCTTCATATCTGTCAGATTGTTCAGCTGAACCTTTTCCACCTGCCGTGTACGCCAAGAAGAAGAGCATAGTGCGCTTCGAGGGAGGCTCCATTGTAAAAGAGGAACCCATATCCGGCAAGTCCGTCACCTTTGGCATTCCCGAGCAGCTATGGATCCCCAGCGAGCCTGTGGATCCCGATGAACTCACCGCAGACGGCTACCTGGCGGTTACCCCCAATATTACCGTCATAAATAAGAAGGGCGAAAGCGAACCCGTTACCTTTGCCAACCCCATACTTATAAGCATACCGGTCATAGACATGACTGTTACCAGCCCCAACACCGAGAATTTCTCGGTCAGCAGCCCGGTCGTTGAGATAGCGGGCGTTGTGCAGGATACGACCGCCGGCATATACGTAAACGATGAGGCCGTTCCCGTGGATGAGACAGGCTCCTTCACCTATACCTACACCATAACCGAGGCCGGCACCACCACCCTCAACGTGGAGGCGCGCAAGAACGGCTACGCCATCAACCGCAAGACCTTCACCGTCGACTACAACACTGCCGGCGGCACCACCGCGCCCACAGGCGGCGGAACTACCGCGGCGACCACACCCGCCAATGTCGGGGATGCAAAATCCATCTACTATGCCAACACCGATGGCATAAACGTCCGCGCCAACGCGGTCGATACCTCCGACGTACTCGGCCAGCTGGGCGGCGGCGATAAGGTTTACGTTATAAGCGCAGACAGCAACGGCTGGTATAAGATCGCCTACAATAACACCACGGCTTACGTATCCGGCAAGTATCTCACCAAGGTGAGCGACATCGCCTCCTATACCACTACCAGCGCCACCGTAAACACCGACGGCCTCAACGCAAGGCTCTCGCCCAGCACCAGCGGCACCGCCATGATGCAGCTTGCAAACGGCACCGCGGTCGCCTTCGTCAAGGATATGGGCAGCGGCTGGAGCATGATAGAATACAACGGCAAGATACTATTCGTATCCCAGCAGTACATCACCAAAAACTGATTTAAAGATTACTTCACATGGGGCGGCGGAAACGCCGCCCTCATTTTTACCCTGAAATGAAGGAGCAGACAGCATGAAGCTTTGGGGAACCGTTCGTAAGAACAATGAAATAATACGACAGCACACGATCGAATACGCTGGGCTTACACGCGGCATGACGGACGAATGGGACGAGCTCATAGGCCCGCTCTGCCACGAGCTTGATCTCTCCCGCCCCGTTATGCTCAAAAAGCATTTAAAGGAGCTGGAGGACTTCTCCCGCGTGGTGTTCCGTGCAGACGACTTTATGGAGCCGGTGGATTTCGATAAGTTTGAAATAGAAATATTTTATCCAAAGAAAAAATAAAAGCCATTATTTTCCTCGTATTATGTGTATCCTGCCGGGCAGAATAAGCCCATCAAAGCAAAGGAGTTTTAAGGAGACATCATATGGATACACTGGCACTTATACTCGTCATCATAGGCGCGCTGAACTGGGGCCTGGTGGGCCTCTTCCAGTTTGACCTTGTGGCCAGCCTCTTTGGCGGCATGAGCGGCACCTTCGCCCGCATTATCTATACGCTTGTAGGCCTTGCAGGAGTATGGGGCATATCGCTGCTGTTCCGTCGTGACGGCATACGCCACCACGATGACAGTGCAGACTGACACTTACGCAAAATAAAAAGGCGCTCTATGCGCCTCTCAGTCTGTCAAAAAACCCCAGGGTTGATAAGGGGCCGCAGCCCCTTATGTTTAATCCGGCTCTGACGACATGTGCGTCAGAACGGATGAAAACCCAGAGGTTTTCGTACTTTGCGGATTTTGCCGCCCGGGAGCGAATGCGAGAGGCAAAACCCGTAAAACTCAAAAAAGTGGCATTCAGCCACTTTTTTGACACTCTGAAAGGCGCTCTATGCGCCTCTTTATTTTTGCTTTTATTCTAGATAGGTACTCATGTACTCTTTTCTTATTTCTTCCGGCACCAGCCTGCCGCCTGTGGCCCATGGGATATGTATGGCGTTTTGCATCTTATCCTCAAGGCCGTGCCGCCTTATGTATTCCTCCCCTTCCCTTGAACAGAGCTTCATAGGGCCTTCAAACGCGGCGCAGGAGGAAGGCTCTATGAATATGCCCTCGGTATCCAGCAGCGCCCGCATATAGTCGTACAGCTTATAATCCTCCACCGTCATTTCGCCCGCAAGCAGCGTCTTCATTACGCCGCCCACGAAACCTGAGGGTCTGCCTACTGCAAGTCCGTCGGCGTGAGTTAGCCCTGTAAGGCCCACGTCCTGCACGCATATCTTATTGTTCAGTCCGCTTGCCATGCCAAGCAGCATGCAAGGCGCCTGAGTAGGCTCTACGAAGAATACATGAGCATCGTCCCCAAAGAGCAGCCTGAGCCCGAAAGCTATGCCTCCCGGTGCGCCGCCTACACCGCAGGGTATGTAAGCTATCAGCGGCCTGTTTTCGTCTATCTCTATGCCCATATCCTCAAGCTGTGCCTTCAGCCGCTTAGCCGCTACTGCATAGCCCAGGAACAACGCGACGGAATTCTCGTCGTCCACAAAGTAGCTCATGGGATCGGCGTCGGACAGCTCCCTGCCCCGCTTCACCGCCTCTGAATAGTCCGACTTATACTCCACTACCTTCACGCCTTTGCTTCGTAGCAGCTCCTTCTTCCACTGCTTGGCATCGGCGGACATGTGTACTATTACTTTATACCCTACCGCCGCACTCATTATTCCTATGGAAAGGCCAAGGTTTCCGGTGGAGCCCACCTGCACGGTGTACTGCGAAAACACCCTGCGGCACTCGTCGCCGGCCAGCTTCGCATAGTCATCGTCATATCCACTGAGAAGGCCCTTTTCGAGGGCGATCTCCTCTGTGTGCTTTAGTATCTCGTATATGCCGCCCCGCGCCTTTACGGAGCCTGCAATGGCAAGGTCGCTGTCCCGCTTGAGGAGCAGCCTGCCGCCTATGCCGCCGCCGTGTCCGTTGAGCCACTGCCTCATATGCTCGACCTCGGTGAGAGGGGATTCTATAATGCCGCCGTTGCCTGCAGTTTCAGGGAAACAGAGCATTATGAAGGGTGCGAAGCGTCTGAGCCGCGCCTCGGCGTCGTCAATGTCCGCCATGGTAAGGCTGATGCCTTCAAATGCGGCGTCCCGGCACCGAAGGCCCGGATTAAACCAGATGACCTCCTCCGCCTTTGCAACGCGCTCGATTACAGGATCTTTTTTTATAAGCTCGCTAAGCTGCATATAAAGCTCCTCTCTAAAAGAGTATTGTTTATTTACGATACCTCGTTGGCCCTTTCCCGTACGTAGTCAAGTGCCTCCCAGAGCTGAGTGTCCTCCTTCTGGTGGTTCTTTACGAGTTCCGGTATGGCCATTCTGCGATACTGCTCCGGCAGCTCCATTAAAATATCGGGTGAAATTCCCACGCCGTTTATGTTGTTGCCGTTGGGGGTGTAATAAGCGTCGGTAGTGATCTTGAGCCAGCCGCCGGTGGATTCTATGTATGACGTGGTCTGCACAACACCCTTGCCGTATGTGTTGGTCCCCACAACTACGCCTATCTCGTTTTCCTGTATGGCCGCCGCAAGTATCTCGCTGGCCGATGCGGAGTTCTCATTCACTATAACCGCTACAGGCACGCCTATGGCGCTGCCCTTGCCGTTATATACCGTTTCCTCAGTGGAATCCGTAGGGCCAACGCTCACGATGCGCATGCCCTTGCCCAGCAGTATCTCGCCTACCCTTACGACTATATCCAGCGAACCGCCGGGATTGTTGCGCAGGTCTATCACAAGCGACTTCATGTTGCGGCTCTTAAGATCCTTTATTGCATTCTCAAACTCGTCTGCGCAGTTGCCGGTGAACATGCTCACATAAATGTATCCGGTCCTGTCGTTAAAGAGGGCTGAATCCACGTGCTTTACTGTTATGTTGCCGCCGGTGACCGTTATATCAAGCGTCTCGCTGCCCCGCAGTATGGAAAGCTGCACGCCATCAGCTTTCTTTGCGTCTATCAATGCCCTTAGATCGTCCTGATCCATATTCGCCACGTTGGTTCCGTTCACGGCGGTTATGATGTCGCCCACCTTTATGCCGGCGCTCTCCGACGTACTGCCTTGATAGACCTCAAGCACCTCGGAACCCGTCTCGTTCGGCTGACCTACCAGCAGGCCTATGCCGTAGTACTCTCCGTTTATGGCGGCAAGGTACTCCTCGTACTCCTCGGCGGTGTAATATCTGGCGTATGGATCGTCGAGCGTGTCCAGCATGCCGTTTGCCGCCCCCGCTATCATCTTTTCCCGGGAGGGCACCTCGGCGTAGTATTCTTTTTCAATGCTGTCCATCACGTCGTCCAACACCGCTATCTGGCTGAACTCAGAGTATTCTTCAGCCGACATCACCACCCTGTCTCCAGACGTCCTGTTCATTATGATCATGGTAAGCGCGGAGGATATCAGCGCTATGACAAGCACTCCCGCTACCGCGTATAGTATCGTCCTTGGAAAGGACCTCATTGGCAATTACCTCCAAAAATAATTGGCTTCGCCACCTCATTGTTATGCGTATTTTACCAATTTTATCTATGTTAGTCAAATAAAGGGCGCCCAAAGTGTCTTTTTACACCACTTTGCGGCAAAAAAACAGCCCGGCAGGTAATTCCTCCCGCTTTGGTAAAATGCTTGTTTTCCATAAGGACAAGCGGTATCATATCTTTAGTAAAGTATAAAAAGTCCCTCTTTCTATTGAAGGAGAGGGCAAAGGAGCAGCTATGGCAAAGCAGGTATTGCACAAGCATTTCAAGGATATCGAGGTCTCCACGTTAGGATTCGGAGGAACCCGATGGGCCATGGAGGAGGGCAATAACGAACGTATCGACCGCAAAAAGGGCTTTGCCCTGATAGATGCGGCATTGGAACGGGGCATCAACTATTTTGACACGGCCCACGCCTATCTCAAAGGAGATTCTGAGCGGATCTTTGGCGAGGCGCTGACCCGCCATCCCCGTGAAAGCTATCTCCTGGCCAGCAAATTTCACGCCTCCCACTGCAAGGACCTGGAGGGAATGTTTGAGGAGCAATTAAAGCGTTGCAGGGTCGAATACTTTGATTTCTATCTTTTCCATTGTGTGTGCGAGGTGACGCTGCCTCTCATTATGGACGAAAATGCCCGATATCTGGAATTCCTGCTGAAGCAGAAAGAAAAGAGTCGCATCCGCTATCTGGGCTTTTCCGCCCATGCGGAGCCGGACAACCTGCGTAAATTTCTTCAGTGGTACGACGGCTATGATATGGCTCAGATCCAACTGAACTATGTGGACTGGACGCTGCTGAAAGCGAAAGAACAGTATGATATCCTTCTGGAGCACCAGCTTCCCGTATGGGTCATGGAACCGCAGAAGGGCGGGCGGCTGTCCACGCTGAATGAACGAGCGGCAGCTATCCTGAAAGCGGCGGAGCCGGAGCGCTCCATTCCCTCTTGGAGCTTCCGCTTCTTGCAGGGCTTGCCCATGGTGCAGACGGTGCTCAGCGGCATGACCACTATGGAACAGATAGAGGACAATGTAGACACGTTCTCGCGGCAGGAGCCGCTGAATGAACAGGAGCTGGATACGCTCTGGCAGGCCAAGGACGCCTTTATGGGCACGTTAGGCGTGCCATGCTCCGGCTGCCGCTACTGCTGCGACACCTGCCCTGCGGGGCTGAATATTCCTCTGCTGATCCAAGGCTATAACGAGCAGCGTGTCAGCGGAGAGGGGTGGCGCCTGTCCAATCTGAAGTGGACCAAGGGGCCGGAGGAATGTCTCCATTGCAACACCTGCCGGCAGTATTGCCCTCAGCGTATTGACATTCCCGAAGTCCTGGCACAGTATGCAGCGCTGCGTGCCGCTTTATAACATAGTGCTCACAGCCGCCCCATCTCCTGCGCCCGCTTCCAGTTGCGAAAGGCAGAGGGATGTTTGGAGATAACGAATACGTATATCAAAACGAAGATTGGATACAGCAGCAAAATCAGCCTAAAGGTGATATCATACCCGTATTTGGTATTCAGTATGCCGGCGATCAGGCCACCGAAAGCCATCGGCACATCCCAGCCCATGGAATAGGTAGAGGCGGCAGTCCCCCTCCTCTCAGGCGGGACTATCCGAACAGACATGATCTGGAAACCGGTCACCACAAATCCATAACCAAAGCCCATAAGCACCGCGCCCATGCAGACAAGGATCTGGCTCTCCGCAAAGCTGACGGCGGAAACCCCCAAAGTAAAAAACAGGGCGCTGGAGTAAACCAGAGGAGCCTCTCCCCAGCGGTCGCTGATCTTTCCAACGAAAAGCCGCGAGATAAATGTGCCGCAAGCCTGAAAGGTATAGAACAGACCCGGCCGATTCATTACGCCGCGTTGGATGAGGAACAGTATCAAATACGGGCTGATAGCACCGCTCCCCAAGGCGATGATCGCTTCCAATATTGAGGCGGGCAGGGCATTTTTTTCATATAACAGGTTTCTGAAGCTTTCCTGTCGGAAAGGTGTGATATGCTCCTTCGGGATCTCTCGGAAATTAAATTTCCGCAGCAATAGCAGAGCCAGCAGGCTCGCCACGGCAACCGCACCGAAAAGGCCCCAGACATTGTGCTTTTCCCACAGCCACAGGCCCAGACCCGGCCCTATCGCATTTGCCAGGGAGTTGCAAAATCCAAGATATCCCACGCCCTCGTTGAAGTTCCCTTCGTTCAGCGTGTCATAGGCATTAGTCGTGACGCCTGTGGTAGCAACGGCGGAAAGCAAGCTGGTAAGGAGCCGATCCAGCGCGATCAGTGCCATTGAAGAGGCAAAAATATAACCAAAGGGCAGGCACACCAGCCCTACAAGGCAGAACATCAACAAGCTCCGGCGGCTGCGGTGATCCAGATACCAGCCGGCAAAGGGCCGCATCAGCAGCGCTCCGAAGGCATTGAGGTAATGCAGCACGCCAATGGTCATATCCGTTCCGCCGCGAAAAAAGAGATAGAGCGAAAAGCTGCTGGCTAAAAGATTTCCCGTCAACAGGAGCAGCAGGTGTGCCAGCAGGACACGGCAGTAATCAGACGTCCAAAGCTGGGAGCGCTGTCCGTTCATAGTCCTCCCCTTTCTGTGAATCCACGCATCGTTAAAATCGGGTCAAAAGACCCGTCAATGCGCCGCCGGCAATATAGGCTGCCGGGCGGCGCTTGTATTCATATAATACCGGCAGATCGAAGCATTCGACCCCGTTATTTTGCTTTTCTACATCAACAGTTTCTGTCCCAGTGTAATGAGCAGGGGCATAGTCAAAGCGGAAAGCGCCGTTTGCAGCGAAACAACGTTGGCTGCCGCCGCTTCGTCATGGCGGCAAAAAACCGCCATCATGGTAGTAACGCTTGCCGCAGGCGCACAGGTCGTAATCATTGCCACCATGGCGACGACGCCACGAATGCCGGTGAGGTGCAGCGCCAGCACCAGCAACAGCGGAAATACCACCGGCCTCTCTATCGTGGAAATCCAAACAGCGGCGCTTTTTAGCACGATACGCGGATCCGAATGGGCCATGCGGCAACCTATAACGATCATGCCGAGGGGCGTGTTCAGCGGAGAAAAAGCATCCACTACCGCATCAACCGCAGCCGGCAGAGAGGTCGAGGTCAAAAACAGCAAGGCGCCGACCAACGTTGAAAGAACTCCCGGATTTAGAAAGGCCTTTTTCAGCGGGAGCTTTCCCCCGCCCACACTGCTCATTAGCGCATAGCCGTAGGTCCACGTCTCAATATTGAACAAAGCCACCACGACGCTGCAATAAAAGACCCCTGTTTTCCCGTAAAGCGCCTTCACCAATGGCAGGCACATAAAGCCGACGTTAGCAAAAATGGCGGCAAAGCGCATCACGCTGCGGTAGCCGATATCGGCATGGCGAATGGTCAACTTCGTCACTGTGACCATGACCGCAAAGGTGAGTATTACGATTAGCGCCGTCTGCTTTAATCCCATCCAGAGGATAGCCTCAAAGGGCCGTTGGAGGGCAGAGATCACCACGGCCGGCGTGGCCACATACATCGCCAGTGCAGAAATGGCATTTTCCCCTTCCGCAGAAATCAGGTTGGCCTTGCTCAGCGCAAAGCCAACCAGTATGATCGCGGCCAGCAGCAGGATCTGCTGCGTCACACAAATAAAATTTTCAGCCATAACTTATAGCTCAATAAGCTCATGGGAAACTGAGATAAGATTCTCGTTACCATCCTCGTTTATTATGATCTGATCCTCAATGCGGCAACCGCCCCAGCCCGGAATGTAAAGACCGGGTTCAATGGTCGTCACCACATTCGGCTTGTAAACCGCGGTAGCACCGGGACGGATAAACGGCACCTCGTGAACAAACATGCCGATCCCGTGACCAACGCCATTGTAGTGATATTTATAATAGGGACCGTCCTTGATGGCGCGGACGGATGCCTCATAGACGTCGCCAGTTACAGTACCGGCCTTCATAATGCTGATAGAATCCTCTATCATCTCTTTAACAAGGCCGTAAACCTCTTTCTGCTTATCGCTGGCCTTGCCCATCACCACGGTGCGGGTCATATCGCTCATATAGCCGTTGAACTGGCAGCCGTAATCCATCAGAACGAAGTCTCCGTAATGCACTGTGCGGTCGGAAGGGATGCCGTGCAGCAGACTGGTATTGGGACCGGAAATGAGGATGTTGCCATAGGGCTGGGTATCCGCACCCTCCATGACCATATAGGCGGAAAGTTTGGCCGCCAGCTCCTTCTCCGTGACGCCGACCCTTATATCGTCAAGTATGCGCCAGAAGGCCCGGCACGATATTTCGCAGGCGTTGCGGAGATACTCGATCTCCTGCGGTGTCTTGATGCTGCGCAGCTCCTCCACCACGCCCTGGGTGGGAATCAGCTCGATGTCTACGAGCTTTCTCAGCTCGCTATATTCGCCAAAGCTGAGAACGTCACTCTCAAAGGCGAGCGATTTGATATTGTTTTCTTTTACGATAGAAGCCAAGGCTTTTATCACGCTGCCGCCGACAGCGCGCCAATTCACAAGGGTGAAGTCAGGAGCCTCGATCTCGGCCTGCTCGGTATAGCGGGGATCAGTGATCAGGAAACCACCGTTTGCCGTAACCATCACACAAGTATCGGCGCCCTTAAAGCCGCTGATCCAGCGAACATTCGCCTGCTTCTTCAGAAATAGGGCATCGGCGACATTCTCTTTGAACCAAGGAAGAATTCGCTCATTATACATCTTTTCATACCCTCCTCTTTAAATTATTCACAGAGGAGCAGCAAGGCGACGGTGCGTCTGCTGCTCCCTTTTTTTACCTATTCAGCAAAGGCTTTTTAACTAAACCGCGTGAGATCACTCGGCCCAATGGACGCGGGCCATTTCATAGCGGTTTGCGTCTTCCATGACAAGCTGGTTGCTGTGTGCGATAGCGTTGATCACGGCGTACATGGCGACGGAAGGAACATCCTCCATGTATATCTCCATCAGCTCCCTATAATAGCCCTTGCGCACCTCGACGTCGCTGGCGCCGTTGCCCAGTGCGATGAGCTCGTCGGCTTTGGGGTTGTTATAGCGGCCATAGTTGCCGGAATTGCCAATACAATTGGAATCCATATAGATACCCACAGCCGCACCGAAGTCGAAGGAAACGTCGGACCAGCTAAAGGGGCAGATTTCCACATCGCCGTTGAGGAGCTGATCAGAAAATGCGGAGCGCTCCATGGTGTCCACCTTAGCGTCCAGGCCTATGGCGCTCAGAGTGCCCTGCAGCCATACGGAAAGAGTCTGATAAGGCTCGGTATTATAGGACTTAATAGTAACGGTCCTGCCCATATTGCCGCACTCTTCCACCAGGGCCCTGGCCTTTTCCACGTTGTATTCATAGGTGTGGGAGGGTACAAAGTCGGGGTTGCCGGTGACCTGTTCGCCCAGATCGCAGGGATAGGTCACGACCTTGCCCTGGCCGTTGCCGCAGACCTCGAGGGCCTCTTCCTTATTTATGGCATAAGCCACGGCACGGCGCATGCGCACGTCGGAGAATACCTCGCTCTCGCAGTTCATGTAAACAGACTCGTTGCGGCAGGAAAGCGCCTCGCTGATGGCGACGTTGTCGGCAGTCTTTACGGTATCCAGCGCCACGCCGGACAGGGGGTTGAAGTACAGATCCAACTCGCCGGTCTGCAGCGCCACCACGGCGGCGTTCACGTCGGAGATAGGCACATACTTAATGTGAGTCAGATCGGGCTTTTTGCCATAATAATCGTCGCGGGCCTCGAATTTAACATACTCGTTTTCCTTCCAGTCGGTAATTACATAAGGGCCGGAGGAAACGACGCTCTCGGCAGTCTTTCCGTAGTCATCGCCATACTTTTCCATGGCAGCCTTGGAGAACACGCTGCCATACTGTGAGCTGCTCATAATGGAAAGGCGGGAAGCGTCTGCAGCGGAGAAGTGGAATACGGCTGTCTTTTCATCCACAGCCTCTACGTCGTCCAGGGTCTTGTACAGCCAGGACCAGCCGTCGCACTGATCGCGGACGAACTCATAGGAGAACTCCACGTCCTCAGCCGTGATATCGGTGCCGTCGCTGAACTTGGCATTGGGATTTATATGGAAGGTGTAGGTCAGGCCGTCCTCGGAAATCTCCCAGGAGTCGGCAAGCTGGCCGCAGAATTTTCCGTTGATCTTGCGCACTAAGGCGTCGTAGACCTGATCGAGGGCCTGAAGGTCATTTTGAGAGGTAACGTACTTCACGTTGAAGTTGGTGATCAGGCTGGCGGAGCCGTAAACGACCTCGCGGTCGTGATCGATGCCGGCGCCGGCGTTGCTGTTGTCAGCTTTGCCGTCGCTGCTGCTGCTGCAGGCGACCAGACTCAAGCTCATCACCATGGCGAGGGCCAGGCAGAGCAGCTTTTTTGCGTGTTTCATTTGTTTTCCTCCAAATTGTGTTTTTTATGCATTACTGCAATTTATATCACCGGATGGGCCGGTAATATCCTTTCTTAACCGTTGCAGCGGGCTTCTGATGCTATGGCGGTTCAATGCGCCCGCTTTTTCCGGCGGACCCATTGAACCGATCGTTTTGGTTTAGCTATTAAGCAAAGGCTTTTTTTACTGAACCGCGTTGAGATCACTGGGCCCAATGGACGCGGGCCATCTGATATATGTTTGCATCCTCCATGACAAGCTGGTTGCTGTGCGCAATGGCGTTAATTACGGCGTACATGGCGACGGAAGGAACGTCCTCCATGTATATCTCTATAAGCTCCCTATAATAGCCCTTGCGCGCCTCGACGTCGCTGGCGCTGTTGCCCAGTGCGATGAGCTCGTCGGCCCTGGGGTTGTTGTAGCGGCCATAGTTGCCGGACATACCGATACAATTGGAATTCATATAGATACCCACAGCCGAGCCGAAGTCGAAGGAGATGTCAGACCAGCTAAAGGGGCAGATCTCCACCTCGCCGTTGATGAGCTGATCCAGGAACGCAGAGCGCTCCATGGTGTCCACCTTGGCGTCCAGGCCTATGGCGCTCAGAGAGCCCTGAAGCCATACGGAAAGCGTCTGATAAGGCTCGGTATTGTAGGATTTAATGGTGACGGTCTTACCTACGTTGCCGCACTCTTCCACCAAGGCCCTGGCCTTTTCCACGTTGTATTCATAGGTGTGGGAGGGTACAAAGTCGGGGTTGCCGGTGACCTGTTCGCCCAGATCGCAGGGATAGGTCACGACCTTGCCCTGGCCGTTGCCGCAGACCTCGAGGGCCTCTTCCTTATTTATGGCATAAGCCACGGCACGGCGCATGCGCACGTCGGAGAATACCTCGCTCTCGCAGTTCATGTAAACAGACTCGTTGCGGCAGGAAAGCGCCTCGCTGATGGCGACGTTGTCGGCAGTCTTTACGGTATCCAGCGCCACGCCGGACAGGGGGTTGAAGTACAGATCCAACTCGCCGGTCTGCAGCGCCACCACGGCGGCGTTCACGTCGGAGATAGGCACATACTTAATGTGAGTCAGATCGGGCTTTTTGCCATAATAATCGTCGCGGGCCTCGAATTTAACATACTCGTTTTCCTTCCAGTCGGTAATTACATAAGGGCCGGAGGAAACGACGCTCTCGGCAGTCTTTCCGTAGTCATCGCCATACTTTTCCATGGCAGCCTTGGAGAACACGCTGCCATACTGTGAGCTGCTCATAATGGAAAGGCGGGAAGCGTCTGCAGCGGAGAAGTGGAATACGGCTGTCTTTTCATCCACAGCCTCTACGTCGTCCAGGGTCTTGTACAGCCAGGACCAGCCGTCGCACTGATCGCGGACGAACTCATAGGAGAACTCCACGTCCTCAGCCGTGATATCGGTGCCGTCGCTGAACTTGGCATTGGGATTTATATGGAAGGTGTAGGTCAGGCCGTCCTCGGAAATCTCCCAGGAGTCGGCAAGCTGGCCGCAGAATTTTCCGTTGATCTTGCGCACTAAGGCGTCGTAGACCTGATCGAGGGCCTGAAGGTCATTTTGAGAGGTAACGTACTTCACGTTGAAGTTGGTGATCAGGCTGGCGGAGCCGTAAACGACCTCGCGGTCGTGATCGATGCCGGCGCCGGCGTTGCTGTTGTCAGCTTTGCCGTCGCTGCTGCTGCTGCAGGCGACCAGACTCAAGCTCATCACCATGGCGAGGGCCAGGCAGAGCAGCTTTTTTGCGTGTTTCATTTGTTTTCCTCCAACTTGTGTTTTTTTATGCATTACTGCAATTTATATCACCGGCTGGGCCGGTAATATCCTTTTTTAGCCGTTGCAGCGGGTGCAGGCGACCTTGTGCCCCCCGCCGATATCCACGAGCTTGATTTCGCCGGCGTTACACTTCTCCGTGCAATACTCGCAGCGCTTGGCAAAGCGGCAGCCTGGAGCGGGGTCGATGGGGCTCGTCACCTCGCCGCGTATGAGCTTGCGGTCCGAATTGGCGCCTATGACGGGCTTGAGTATCGCGTCCAGCAGAGCCTTCGTATAAGGATGCTGCGGATTGGCAAAGAGCTCGTCCGCCTCGGCGATCTCCACGCACTGACCTAAGTACATGACCATGATAACGTCGGAGATATGCTTTACCACCGCTAGGTTGTGGGTGATAAACATATAGGTCAGGCCCAGATCCTGCTGCATATCCATGAGAAGGTTCAATATCTGCGCCTGGATGGACACGTCCAGCGCCGAGACCGGCTCGTCGCAGACTATAAACTTCGGGTTCAGCGCCAACGCCCGGGCGATACCGATCCTCTGGCGGCGCCCGCCGTCCAGCTCGTGGGGATAGGAGTTGATATACCTCTGGGCCAGGCCCACCGTGTCCATCAGCTTCTGCACCCTGTCCAGTATCTCCGTCCTGTTGGCGCAGACATGGTTCTGGATCAGCGGCTCGGCGATAAGCTCATAGATAGACATGCGGGGATCCAGGGAGGAGTAAGGGTCCTGGAAGATCATCTGCACCTTCTTGCGGACCTCCTTGAACTCGCGCTTGGAGCACTTTACGATATCCTGGCCGTCAAAATGTATCTCGCCGGAGGTGGCCGGGAGCAGGCCCATGACCACGCGGCCCAGCGTAGACTTGCCGCAGCCGGATTCTCCCACAACGCCCAGGGTCTTGCCCTCCGGGATCTCTAAATTCACGCCGTCCACCGCGTGGAGGAAGCGTCCGTTGCCAACCTTAAAATATTTTTTCAGGTCAACCGTTTCGACCAAATTTCCCATCGTTAACCTTCTTTCCGGAATCGGTTGCAGAATATCCTGTGACCGTCCTCTTCATAAGTATAGGGGGTACCGTTTACACACTCCTCCGTGCAGTAGGGGCAGCGTGGGCTGAATTTGCATCCCGCCGGCAGGTTGGTGGGATCCGGCATGAGCCCGTCGATGGGATGGAGCCGGTCCGTCTTTTCATCCAGATTGGGGATGGCGTTAAACAGGCCCACCGTGTAAGGGTGGTGATCGCCGGGATCAAATATGTCCCTCGCCGTGCCGTACTCCACGATCTCTCCGGCGTACATGACCGCCACCTTGTCGCAGGTCTCGGCCACCACGCCCAGATCATGGGTGATCATTATCATGGAGGTGCCGAGCTCGTTCTTCAGGTTTTCCATCAGCTTCAGTATCTGCGCCTGTATCGTTACGTCCAGCGCCGTGGTGGGCTCGTCGGCGATCAGTAGCTGCGGCTGGCAGGCCAGCGCGATGGCAATGACTATGCGCTGCTTCATGCCGCCGGAAAACTGGTGGGGGTATTCCTTCTTACGCTCGGGCGGAATGCCGACAAGCTTGAACAGCTCATCTACAAGGACCCGCAGCGGGAAGGGGAGGTGCTTGCCCGCACCCGCGGCAGCCGGGCGGGGGAACAGGTCAAGGTGCAGCACAGCCCCCAAATGGTGTTTCAAAAGGGGGACAAAAAGCTCCCGCACCTGCCGGTGGTGGTCGGATTTGGCCCGGCGGGGATGTTTGCGGGGCTGAGCCTGGCGCGGGAAGGGTACTGCCCCATCATTTTGGAGCGCGGGGCGGATGTGGACAGCCGGGTGGAGGCGGTCAACCGCTTCTGGAAAGAGGGCAGGCTGGACACCGCAACCAACGTCCAGTTTGGCGAAGGGGGCGCGGGCACCTTCTCGGACGGCAAGCTGACCACCCGTATCAGCGACCCGCGCTGCTCCTTCATCCTTGAGGAGATGATCCGCCACGGCGCGCCGGAGGAGATCCGCTACCGCCAGAAGCCGCACGTCGGCACCGATCTGCTGCGGGGCATCGTCAAGTCGATCCGCGAGGAGATTATCCGCCTGGGCGGGCAGGTGCGCTTTGGGGTGAAGATGGAGCGGCTGCTGCTCGAAAACGGGCGGCTGTACGGGGTGAAAACCAGCGAGGGGGAGCTGCCCGCCGAGGCGTTGGTGCTGGCCATCGGCCACAGCGCGCGGGATACCTTTGAGGCGCTGGAAGCCCAGCAGGTCTTTTTGGAGCCAAAGCCCTTCTCAGTCGGGGTGCGCATCGAGCAGCGCCAGCAGGTGATCGACTACGGCCTATACGGCGCGCAGGCCGGACACCCGCTGCTGCCCAAGGGCGAGTACCAGCTTTCCTGGCGGGACAGGGAGGGCCGGGGCGTCTATACCTTCTGCATGTGCCCGGGCGGCTTTGTGGTGGCGTCCTCCTCGGAGGAGAACACCGTCGTCACCAACGGCATGAGCGAGTATGCCCGCGACGGGGAGAACGCCAATTCCGCACTGGTGGTCTCGGTGGACGCCGCCGACTATGGAGCGGGGCCGCTGGCAGGCATGGCCTTCCAGCGAAAGCTGGAGCGCGGCGCCTTTCTACTGGGCGGCTCGGATTACCGTGCACCGGCGCAGTCGGTCAAAAGCTTTCTGGAGGGGAGCGCACCGGACCTTTCCAGGGCGAGCGTGACCCCGACCTATTCCTGCGGGGTAAAGGAGGCTGCGCTGCGGGAGCTGTTCCCCCAGCAGGTCAACCGGATGCTGGAGGAGGGCCTGCGGCGGTTTAACCACAAGCTGCCGGGCTTTGCGGACGCCGACGCGGTGATGACCGGCGCGGAGACGCGGACCTCGTCGCCGGTGCGGATCACCCGCAGCCCGGAGAGCTTGCAGGCGCTGGGGATAGAGGGGCTCTACCCCTGCGGGGAGGG
>OGWV01001228.1_pt1 | contig 16193 bp, 19 predicted proteins | sample 1576081 | NCBI WGS metagenome assembly OGWV01 (sample SAMEA3541541, study PRJEB24748) | human gut metagenome | biome: human gut; feature: human-associated habitat; material: faeces | place: China | collected 2012 | reverse complement strand
CCATAGTTCCAATATCAGCCGTCCCAATCTTGGCAATCTGATCTGAAAGAAATGTCCGCTTATTTGTGCCACACAACTTTGCAAAATCACCGGTTTTTATGCATGGAATATCATTTTTTTGCATAAATATTCAATCCTTTCTTGACTATACCGTAACGGTATACCCTATTATAATCCCGATACAGAAAAATTACAATTTTAACTTACAACAGTAGATTTATCAGATAGAATAAATCCGATGTTCAGAAAAACGAAAAGGAGAAAAGTAAAATGCCGCAGTTAAGTAATCGTGTGAATACATTTACCGATTCGGTGATCCGGCGTATGACCAGGATCAGTGATGAATATGGTGCGATCAATCTGTCCCAGGGCTTTCCTGATTTTGATCCACCGAAAGCGATGCTGGATGCACTGGCAAAGGCAGCCTATGCAGGTCCGCATCAGTATTCGGTCACTTTTGGAGCTGAAAATTTCCGGGAGGCACTGGCGAAAAAGCAGGGAAAGGCAATCGGGAGAGAGATTGATCCGGACAAAGAAATCGTAGTGACCTGTGGTGGAACAGAAGCGATGATGTGTGCGATGATGACGATCTGCAATCCGGGAGACAAAGTGATGGTATTTTCCCCGTTTTATGAAAATTATGGGGCAGATGCGATCCTGTCAGGAGCAGAACCAATCTACATTCCACTCGTTCCGCCGGAGTATGGATTTGATATCAGTCTGGTGGAAGAAGGCTTTAAAAGCGGAGCAAAAGCAATCATCGTATGCAACCCGTCCAATCCGTGTGGGAAAGTATTTACAAGAGAAGAACTGATGCAGATCGGAGAACTTGCCGTAAAATACGATGGATTTGTTGTGACAGATGAGGTGTATGAACATATGGTGTATGCACCGAACCGGCACGTATGTATGGCATCTCTTCCGGGAATGTATGAGCATACGATCACCTGTAATTCTCTTTCCAAAACCTATTCGATCACTGGCTGGAGACTGGGGTATCTGATCGGACCGGAAGAAGTCATTGAGGGAGCAAAGAAAGTGCATGACTTCCTGACTGTAGGAGCTGCGGCACCTTTACAGGAAGCAGCAGTGACGGGACTGAATTTCCCGGAATCCTATTATGAAGAACTGCTGGCACTTTATACGAAAAAGAGAGCGTACTTCCTGAAAGGACTGGATGAGATCGGATTGAAGCATAATGTGCCGCAGGGAACTTATTTTGTTATGATAGACATTCAGGAATTTCTCGATCTGCCGCAGTTTCAGGGCTGGACAGATCTGGAATTTTGTGAATGGATGATCAAAAACATCGGAGTGGCAGCCGTACCGGGATCCAGTTTCTTCCGTGAGGAAGTGAATCATCTGATCCGGCTTCACTTTGCAAGAGAAGAAAAGACGATTGACGAGGCACTGAAGCGTCTGAAGAAATTACAGGAGTTGTTAAAATAATGGAATATTCAGTAAATTTTGCAAATTATACAATCGGTGAAACTGCTTATGAAGCTGTGGCGGAAGTATGCAGGCCGTTCGGAAAGAGGATCTTTCTGATCGGTGGAAAGCTGGCAATGCAGGCAGGAAAAGAGAAACTGGAAAGTCAGATAAAAGGTTCAGAACTGAGCATTGTCAGGGAGGAAGTCTTTGGAGAAGAATGTACTTATGCAAGGATGGATGAGCTGGCAGAAGAGGCAAAAGCATCTGAGTCTGGGTGGAACAGTTCATAAAATTCGGCAAGTCCCGCTTCGTCCACCCGAATGCAGGCTATGGCGCATTGTTTATCATCCGCATTCTCGTCCAGTCCCCGCTGGAGCGTTTGGTCAGCATCGGGATTGATCCAATGATATTCCATCTGTTCCAGGGTGGCTCCGGCTTTGATCTCTTTTTTTAAGGTCAGGAACTCATAATCTCCCGGTTCCAGTTTTAATCCTTGCTTGACGGCATCCAGCGCACCGGATTTATCGCCAAAATGCGCCCGCAGCTTGCCCAGATGGAGCCAGATCCAGGGGTAGTCCGGCTCCTCCAGAGCGCCCCGCTCCGCATATTCCAGTGCTTCTTCCAGCCTGCCGCAATACATCAACGCCACAGAATACCGGTAGTACCAGGTAGCGCAGCCCGTGGCGTTTTTCTCCGAATCCTTCATCCATTCCGCAGCGCGGTAGTAGTGGATGTAATCGTCCAGATTAAGGCAGGCAAAGGCATACCAGAGGGCAATCTGCAAATCCTGGTGAGCCTGTTTTTCGCTGAATCGTCCTTCTTCTACGCCACTTTTGATAAAATCCTCCAGTGCTTGACCGACTCCAACCTACCTCTTTCGGTTCGAAAGAGTATGCCCGCGAGGAACTGGTGGCCGAACTGGGCAGCGCGTTGGTCGCACAACGCTACGGCATGACCAAGCATATAAAGGAAGACAGTTGCGCATACCTCAAAGGGTGGCTCGATGAGTTGAAAGAATCCCCACAGTTTATCAAGACAACGCTTCTGGACGTGAAAAGAGCTTCGTCAATCGTTACTCAAAAGGTGGATAAGATTGCGCAGGAGTTGGAACAAAATGTTACCGAAGAGCAAGAGGACAAACGCTCTGCCAAGGAACGTATTTTTTATGCTTCGGTGGCCTATCTCCAAACCGCTGACGACACGAAGCAACTGGACGAATTGAAGGACAAAGGCGACTACAAGGGTCTGCTTGCGCTCGCCAAGGAGTATTACGACGGCAACGGCATCAACGAACAGCATACTTATTTATCAGCCACGAACAACAAGGGTGACAGCCTAATTGCCGAGGATGAGAATTTCGCTGTCGTGTACAACGGGAGTGTCGGGGGAACCTACGAGGTGATGTTGAAATTCACGGAGCAGGAAATTCGCGACCATATCCGGCGTTACGGTGTCGATATTGCCGGAGAGACGATAAAAGAGGTTGCCAGGGAGATGGCGGCGGAACAGTTCTCCGCTTTGGCGCATCAAAAGATTCCGGCCTTCGAGATGCCGAACGGCGACGTGCTGTATGTCGAATATAACAAGCCCGGACGGAAAGCACATCTGGTTCAACTCCGTGCGCTCCGGGCTGATGCACCTTCGTGATCGAGAATGAGGACTTGGTGCGCGCCAATACCATCAACGAACTTCAAGTGCGCTGACCATGAGAAAGTACATCGCAATAATCATCGTGTCGCTTGCCCTGTTCACGGGGCAGGCGCACGCCCAGCGATGCCTGCCGAAGATGCAGGGCATCGAATTGAGAGCTAACCTTGTGGACGGTATGCGTTTAAGTGGCAACAATGGCGGTTACAGTTTCGGGGCGGCTCTCTCCACCTACACGAAGAACGGTAACAAGTGGGTGTTCGGTGGCGAATACCTCTTGAAGAACAACCCGTACAAGGATACCGCCATACCTGTGGCGCAGTTCACGGCGGAGGGCGGTTATTATTTCAAGATACTCTCCGACGCCCGTAAAATAGTGTTCGTCTATGCGGGGGCTTCGGCTCTCGCCGGATATGAGTCGGTGAATTGGGGCGAGAAAGTGCTGCATGACGGCTCCACGCTCCATGACCGGGACGCCTTCATCTACGGCGGTGCGCTGACGCTCGATGTGGAGTTTTACGTGGCTGACCGTATCGCCCTGCTCGCCAACCTCCGGGAGCGCCTGCTGTGGGGTGGCGACACACGGAAGTTCCATACGCAGTTCGGGGCGGGCGTCAAGATAATCATCAACTGACACGTCGCATGGAACGGACGGACATTGAGAATATGAGGCAGATACCCATTGCGGACTTTCTCGCACGGCTGGGACATGAGCCTGTCCGAAGGAGCGGAAACGAGCTGTGGTATCGTGCGCCATACCGCAGTGAACGCACGCCCTCCTTCCGTGTGAACGTGGCGAAACAGCTCTGGTACGACTTCGGCTTGGGCAAGGGCGGCGACATCTTCACGCTTGTCGGGGAGTTTACCCGAAGCGGGGATTTCATGGCGCAGGCGAGATTCATAGCGGAAACCGCCCGTATGCCGCTTGCCGCAGCAGAAAAGCCGTTGTACCTGCCGGAACCGTCCGAACCTGCCTTTGAGGGAGTGGAAGCCGTCCCGCTGCTCCGCTCTCCGCTGACGGAGTATTTGAAGGAAAGAGGCATCCCTTATGCCGTTGCATCCCGCCACTGCTGCCGCCTGAACTACGGCGTGCGTGGTAAGCGGTACTTTGCCGTCGGCTTTCCGAACGTGTCGGGCGGCTATGAAACCCGAAGCCGCCGTTTCAAGGGTTGCGTACCACCAAAGGACGTGTCGCTGGTCAAGGCGGGGGACATCCCGGCGGACGTGTGCAGCGTGTTCGAGGGCTTTATGGACTTCCTGTCCGCCGTCACGCTCGGTTTGGCAACGGGTGACTGCCTTGTGCTGAACTCCGTCGCCAACGTGGAAAAGGCTTTGAAACATCTGGACGGGTACGAGCGCATCGACTGTTACCTCGACCGAGACGAAGCCGGACGCAGGGCAATGGAAGCCCTGCGGACACGCTACGGAGGAAAGGTGACAGACCGTTCCGGCATCTATCAAGGCTGCAAGGACTTGAACGAGTACCTGCAACAAGTATCAAGAAAACAACAAAAGAACAACAATCTAAAAATCAAAGAATAATGAACATACTGAACAACAAGAACAAGAGAACATCAATCTTCAAGGCGTTGGCACTCTGCCTGTTCGCCGCAGTGTCATTCACATTCGTATCGTGCGACGACGATATGGACATCCAGCAATCCTATCCCTTCACGGTGGAAACCATGCCCGTGCCGAACAAGGTCACAAAGGGGCAGACGGTGGAAATCCGCTGTGAGCTGAAGAAAACGGGCGATTTCGCCAATACCCTCTATACCATCCGGTATTTCCAGTTCGAGGGTGAGGGCACACTGAAAATGGACAACGGCATCACTTTCCTGCCCAATGACCGCTACCTGCTCGAAAACGAGAAGTTCCGGCTGTACTACACGGCGCAAGGTGACGAGGCGCACAACTTCATCGTGGTAGTGGAGGACAATTTCGGCAACTCCTATGAGTTGGAATTTGACTTCAACAACCGAAACGTGAAGGATGACGGGGTTATCACTGTTGTCCCCATCGGGAACTTCAAGCCCTTTACACGATGATGCGTGTATTCATGGCTATCCTCTGTTCGCTTCTGGCGGTCTGTTCCGTGTCCGCACGGAACAGACGCCATGAGGGAACGGACGGGCAGGCGGCTATCTACCGGCTGCCACCATTTGAGAGGGCGGTGCGATGCACGAAGTATTTTGAGGGCTGGCATTCGGAAAAACATCACCCGTATGTAGGATATGGACATCGGTTGCAGCCGGGGGAAAGGTATTCGGCACGCACCATGACGAAGCGGCAGGCGGACGCGCTTCTGCGAAAAGACCTGCGGAAGTTCTGCGCGATGTTCCAGCAGTTCGGGAAGGATTCGCTTCTGCTTGCCACGCTCGCCTACAATGTCGGTTATGTAAGCGATTTTATTATGTAAAACCATTGTATGTAAGTGCCTATATATCAATATTGTAATTTATAATAGCTGTTATTTTCTTTACATAATTGTTACATAGGATAAAATCATTAAAGAGAAAACATTTTAAATCATCCACAACATAAAGGTATTGAATATATTAATTCAATGGTGCAAAGTCGAAAGATTTTATCTGACTTGTTTATCATAAACATTTATTGTACATTTGCACAGCATATTCCAAATAGCAGACACAGATCCTATCTTTATTTATAAGGTTAAATAAATGAAAGGAGGTGTTTGATATGCGGATAATGTGCAATTGCATTTACAAACCAGTATCTGTGTCCGATTATTATCGGTTTCGCTATGGGAAGTGGGAATACGTTTCACCGTATTGTCGTCGTCGTCCGAGACGATAAATGCACATCTTCGGCAGCGAGATGTAAAAGAGCTGCCATTTATACTCATTTCCTCATAATAAAGGCTCTCATATCTTCAATTGACTGGCGAATTTCAGTTTCTGTATAAGGCTCATTATGACAATTCTCTGGATGATGAATCTGATGGCGAATTTTTTCTGTTAAAGTTTTTTGCTCTGTCTTAGTTGTACCATTTGGTAACTCCCTAATATAGTCGACTGTTGTTTTGCCATTTTTATATTCTTCAATCCATTTTATTCCATCTGTTTTGTTCGAATAAAGATAACTATATAGCTCATCATGATACTCTTCTGTCACTTCTCCAAAAGACGTGAAATTTATTTCATTTAAAGACGGATATGGCAACTGAGATGGTTCAATAGCCTGAACTACTCTTTCCTCTCTGTCTTCTTCTTTTTCTTTTACCAATCGAATGTTATCAAACTTTAGTTGTTTTACAACATAAGAACTATGGGTTGTCAATACAACTTGTACATTCTCATTGTTGGCTAAATCTATTAAAGCTTTCATCAGAATCTTTTGGTGTGCAACATGCTGAGAAGTTTCAGGTTCTTCAATAGCGTATATTAGACCATCTGATTCTGTATTACTTTGCATTCTTTCGGCTTCAGCTCTAAAAAAGTTCAAAAGTATTAAACGTTTTACACCGCTACCACGCTTATTGATAGGAATGTCATTATCTCCTGCAATAGATACATTTTTGAATAAATCAGACCATTTTAAATCAGTGAAAGACGGTATATTAGGGCTAAGACTATTTGCTAGCTCTGGATTCATTTCTCGTATTTTATCTAACGTATGATTTGAGACTTCTTGTAGTTTAGTTGTAACATGTTCTGCTATTTGCTGACACATTTGGGCTACATTTTCCTCTTTTAGTATCGATTTTACAGCCTCTTTTAAAGGATCCTGTATTTCTTTATCATGGTCATTATTACTACGATCAGCTTGAAAGAGTGAATATACAGGAAGAAACTTCTTCAAACTTTCCCAAATCGTCTTTCCGTCTTCTTTCGTTACATCAATTTCCTTTTCTTCTAAATTGAGATTATCTGCAAAATGGTTCCATATTGCTGTGCGTATTACAGCCTTTCTAGTCTGATCTTCACATTCTATGTTCTCTCGATTTAATATTGTTTTAAGATCAGTAATTTTCTTGCTTAACAAATCGCAACAAACTGCATTGGTCGGATGTTTAGCTCGAATATAAACTTTTTCCCTTCCAGCTTTTGGATACCTTTTCACTATTTTTAGAGTATTAGATTCTGTTAAAAGATATTCAGCTGCAAGTGTAGTTCTATTGCTATCATCTATAACTAAACTATCTGGTAATTTGAAAAATTCTACAGCAATTATTATTTCATCGTCACCTTCACTAGAAGCACGTTTATTTATATCTTCCTTATCTAGGGAAATACATCCCTTTCCTTCATTAAAGAAAATGTCTAAGGCTTCCAGAATTGTAGATTTTCCAATATCGTTACGACCAACAAAAGTTGTTAGATTGGAGAAAAGAACTGTAGTCTCACTTCTATAGCCACGAAAGTTTTTAAGTGTTACTGATTTTATTAACATATCGATATTTTATATAAACTTGTCACATAGTGTCGCTCGCTTAATAATTTGTAGCCTACTAATATAAAAATATGAGTGGGGAAATATTTTGCTGCAAACTTAACCGAAAGCAAAATTACTGATTTTTATTTTTCAAAACGCTCTTTTCCGAATAAATTATAGCCTTATTCCACGAAAATAACAACTGTGCCTGAACCAGAAGATTTCAATAGCAGTTTGGATTTGCATAGAATAATTCCAATATATCGTAAAAAAGAAAGATTATATAAATCTACATAAGATGGTTATGCAAACAAACGCGCATAGAAGATGTTGCTAGATAACTGATTATTACGTAATTGTAAATAAGAATGTTTGCATTGTATTCAAATGAGTGAAGAGTGGTTCTTCTATTTACTACTCTTCACTCTACTTGTTATTTTATTTATATTTTACTTGCAGAGCTTTTAAGAATTCCATTAAATCTCCATCTTTTTGCCATGCAGTTTTACTTTCCTGAATAATACCAGGAGCCAGTTTTTCCAATGCCTGTTCTTTTAATTTTTCACTTGCCCTAGCATATATTTCCGTTGTTGTTGTAGAAGCATGTCCAAGAAAGTCACGAATATAGACGAGATTTATACCCGCTTCCAACATATGCATGGCTTTGGAGTGCCGGAAAGTGTGACAGGATATATTACTTGGTATCAATTCCAAATATTGTTTCCTCGCATTTTTAGCATGTCTTTTCACAATATCTAATACGGCCATTCTCGTCAACCTTTCTCCTTTTGGATTAGGAAATAACGGATGGCATCTATATTGTGAAGCAAAAAGATTGTTCTCTTCCATATACAACCTTAAATTTTTCACTTGATTAGTAGAAAGAGGAACTACTCTAATTTTATTGCCTTTCCCATGTAATTTTACAGTAGTAGTTTCTCCTAATCTTATATTTTCTGGGGTTAGGTTTATAATCTCTTGAACTCTTGCACCGCTATCATACAATAGCCCCATAAGAATAAAGTCTCTACGCCCTTTACGAGTTGATAAATCCGGTTGTTCAAGTAATGCCTGTACTCCTTCCGTAGTCAGATAAGACATTTCCTTAAAAGGTGTTCTTTTCTGTTTGATACTCAATATAGCTTGCCAATAAGCCATGCCCTTAACTTCCCGATATTGAAGATATTTGAAAAAAGACCGTAGAGCACTTAAACGATTATTTCTTGTTGATATTGAGCATTTTCTCGTTTCTTCCAGCCAATGCAAAAATCCTAAAACTCTTTCTTTTGTAATTTCTTTGAGGAATAGTTTTTCCGGTGCTATTAATTCAATCTTATACATGTATTGTATAAAAAGCATGAATGTTGCACTATACTGTTTTACCGTTTGATAGGAACAGCCACATTCCATTGTGAGGTAACGGTTTAAATAATCTGTGAGATATTTTCCAAAATCTGTCATACACTAAAATTTTAATACATAATTAATCTGTCATTTCATCCATGTTTGGAAAAATATGATTGTGAGTCATATCTACTTGTCTTACAATTTCAGGAAACATGGTCTCCACTATTCTGACATATTTATTTGTAGCGGCAATGGATTGATGTCCCATATACGTCATTAGTATCAGCATCACATTATGTATATCTTTCCCTGATTCACATAATTGCACAAATGAATTTACACAGAATGTATGTCGAAGGTCATGCAGACGAGGTCCTTTTCGATTTTCATTTCGTACGATGGCGGCACGTTCTAAAATATGATTGAAAATGTTTGAAATAGTTTTTGATGAAATTGAAGTATCATTACATTTTACAAAAAAATAGTTCTCTGGATTAATACTAAGCCCAAATTTCTGTTTTTTAGTTACATAATCACGGCATATTAGTGCTAAGGAAGGAGAAAGAGGGACATATCTGTCTTTCCCATTCTTACATTCTCTAAGTAATAAGCATTCATTTTTGAAATCAATATCACAGTGTTTCAATTTTATAGCCTCACCTATACGGATTCCTGTACCGTACAGCAGACGGATTAGGCATGGTATGGAAAATCGAGCTGAATTGATTACGTGGTGATAAGCATTTATTCTGTCGCACTCCTTGAAGATTCTTTCCATTTCGTCAGGTGTGTAAATGTAGGGGACAAAATTTGATTGATGTTTGGGTAATATTGGAATATATGAATCATATCCTATTGTTTGCAGGAAAGAAGAGAATCCTCGAAGAATGATAATCCTATAATAGCGGTTATCTTCAGATTCTCCAGGGAATTTACAGCACCAAGCATCTGCCAAATCTTTGGAAATCCCAAGGACCTTCTCGTTTCTATCATTGGCAAACTTGTCAAAGCGCTTTAACAAACATTCCATTACAGTCGTTTTGCAACCTATATTATTCTTGTATTCTATATATTGGGTAATTAACCCAGAGAATACACTATATAATTTACCAGTTCTCTTTCTCATATATTTCTAAGTAAAATATTTCAGGAATTTGAGGTACTTCAAGTGCGCATTGTCTTAGATGCTTCAAATCAACTTTTACATAACTCATGGTGGTTAATAAATTGGAATGTCCGAGAATTTCAGAAATAACGCTTGGGGATTCACCATTCTCAAACAAATTAATAGCAAGACTATGACGTAAAGAATGAGGACCATGTTTACGTGTTGATATATCTATCCTGGCAGCCAACATCCACTCTGAGACAATCCTGCTCAATGCCTGGGGGGAAATCCTTTGATATGGAGCCATATGTTCCAAAAAAACATGCGGACTGTCAATATCAGGTCTTCCGAACTTGATATAATCAATAATAGCACTTCCTATTTCCTCTGATAATGGAAATGAAACAGGCTTCCCCGTCTTTGCCTGCACAAGGGACAAACGATTGAACTCCCATTCAAAATTGGCATATGTAATTCCTACTATATCCGAAGCGCGGAGTCCATAACGTGCTGCAAGTAGAAGCATTGCATAGTCGCGTTTTCCTTTAGGACAAGATCTGTCTATTGCGTCCAGCATTTTTTTTATTTCCTCCCTGCTATAATATGATGGTAATTGAGGATTTTTGGGACGATGAAGGCATAAAATCCTATCCCAGCGGGAAAAATTGCAATCTGCTAATAAATTACGCTCACAAGAGTATCTGACAAAGGCTCTTACAGAAGAGACGACGTGATGCCAAGGACGTTTCTTTCGCTTCAATTCACGTAAAAATAACAAGCAATCGGGAATACCAAACTCTTTAACCAGTTTGTTGTTTTCTTTTAGAAAATCATACAAGTCTCTCAAATACAAGTGATGTTTGCTCACTGTTAGAGGGCTTTTAATTCTCCTTTCATGACAAATAAATTCATTGAATTGTATGCCTAAATCTCCTTTGAATTCAAACATGGGACTTCGCGGAGTTGGTTTTCCAATGATAATTCCTGTATGCAGAACTTCATTCATTATTTTTATATGTCTAACCATGTTCTTCTCAAAATCAGACAGTTGGGCGTATGCCATACCTTTGTGACGAGTTTTCAAAAAATCTTCTCCTACACGAGCAGAATAGATTTCAATTTTATTTTCCAGCATATAACATTCCAGTTTATTATAACTACTCTTAAATGCACAAATAGTTAAAGGTGCATAATGCCTTTCACGCAGTTGCTGGACAACTTGTTTCCTTAAATCATAAAAATTACTTTCTTCCATAAAACATTATTTATTGTTTGATATTAATTGAAACTCCATCTATTTGATTTGATGGAGCTTCAATATATCTCTTATTAGGAAATAATGCTATGATTTTACCTAATAAGTTAGGAATATTATGTAAAAAGTAATCCTGTGAAAAATGAATATACTATTTGTTAATCAATGATTTATATTTTCTTTATTTACATAATATATTCGCTTACATAACCCACGTTATGTAAGCTTTTACATAAGGTGGGTCCGTACCGTCTTTTGGGGAGTGGGAAGATACCCAAAAGCACGCTAATCCGAAAGCTGGAGGCGGGTGACAGGAACATCTACCGGGAGTATATCGCTTTCTGTAACTATAAGGGGAAACGCCACGCCATGCTGCTCAAACGAAGGAAGGCTGAGTTTGCGCTGCTGTATGTACCATAAAGAATAAGTGTCTGACGAAAGAAACTCCGATGAAGCCGCCAACTTCATCGGAGTTTCAGTTTTCATACATTCGGGATTGTCCCTTTGCCTGCAACCTCACCGTCCCTGCAATGCTCTATGATACCGGGTGAAAATCCCATGCTGCCGATTGCGATATGCCGGATATAGTCTGTATATTCCTGACCTTGAAAATTCCTGCCCGTAAGGTTCTTGAAAACCATCTTTATGCTTATGCCGTCGTTGCTGTACAAGATGGTTTTTCCGTTCTGTCTGATTGTTTCCATGATTAAAACTTGTTTTTGTGAATACTATCGTAGATTGGTACAAAGGTTTCTTTGCCTACTTTCTTATCCGCCATCATGCTCATGAAAGAAAGTAGGCGGCTTTTGCCGCCCACCCCTCAAAAGCGGGTGTAAAGTCCCGTTACCATCGTGAACATTTCCTCCAGCATATCGCAATATATCCCCTCGTGCGTTTCAATGTCCTTCGTCCTGCTCTCGAATGTCTTTTTGCTGAACGTCTTGCGGTAGAAACGCATATTGTATAGGTCTGCCCCTCCGTCATAGATGATGTCAAGGCGGTTGGCACTGGTCTTGTTCCTCGCAAGGCTCATGCGCAAGCCGTTGCCCATGTCTGTGAAGTCTTTGCTTCCCGTCATGGCGGCAAAGCGTCTGCCGCCAATCTGCTCTAAAATTGTCTTTGCTATCATATCCGTTGTCTTTTAGGTTTATGGTTCGGGCGGTGCGGACACCGCCCCAATGTTCAAAATTCTGTTTTCTCGGTTATGGGTGTGCATTTTTCCAGCCACTCTTTCAGACATTCCATGCTATACTCGCTCGTGATGACTGCCGTATGGCTGTCAATGGCAGTGAAACGGCTGCTTTCATAGCTGTCTATCCACCCCTTTAGGGTATCAACTCCCCACGCTTCGGCATCGTCAAAGATGCCGTCCAATGCCGTAATGGGTTCGCTGAATTTGACTATCAGCGTTTGGTAGCCTGCTTCGTTCATCGCTTCTCCTCCTTCCTTTCCTTTGCCGTTAGCCACTTGTCCCGTGCGGCTCGACATTCGTCTAATGTGGGTTTGACACAAGAGAAAAGTTCCCCGTCCGTGTGGCGGTAGTCGTATTGCACAAGGGTGCGTTTGCGTCTGTCGATACCCGTTTGGAATTTCTCGTAGTTCTCCGTTCCTGCCGATTGGCAGGTGCTTACTCCGTTAATTGTCATTTTGTTGCCATAGTCGTTGTTATTTAGATGATTAGAAATGTACAGACAGCACTCTGTGTTGCATCACCATTTCGGGGTCGCTCGTGTAGCGTTGGTGCAGGTAGAAATGATGAGAGCCGAAGCCGTAAAGGAAGAACTTGTCAAGTTCGTGTTTCTCGGCAAAGTCCTTGACGCTCGCCCTTAATTGCTCCTCACTCTGACAAAGAGTGAGGAGGTTCATAAATTCAAGGAACATCGTGGGGATTTTATCATCCCATAGGAAAACCATGCTTTCAAATCTTACTTCCATAATGTTAGTTGTTAGATGTCGATATTATGCCGCTTTCATCCGCTGGCGGATAAGGTTGGCGTTCTTGTTCACAAGGGCGATGATGCGGTCGTGGTATTCGGAGTTCTCGTTGCATACGCCACGACACTGCACCACCTCAAAAGTTTTTAGTGACACCTCTATCGTTTCAATTCGTTTTCCGTCAATGGTGGCGGATAGGATAAGGGAGTCTTTTCGTTTGTGGTAACCGCCCACACAATGGTGCATCGTCCTTCCTTCCTCTGCCATTTCTTCCACGCTCTCTATGACTTTGACGCAAATAAGGCTGTCGGTAAAGGCAAGTCCGAAGAATATGCCCTTAGCTTTCAGATATTGTTTCTCGTCCTCAATCGCTTTCCTGCGTTGCTGTTCAGTCCGCTCATGTTTCCTTTGCAGGTTGCGCTTTGCCACCAACTTGTCGTGTTCAACTTTGAGGTCGGCAGGGCAAACGTATTTCGGGCTGTTTGTGTCCTTGCCGAAATGACGCAGGAGGTCTATGGTGTCACGCCACATTGAGCCGTCCTCAATAGTATAGCCGTTGCGGATACATATCTTGATTGAAGCCCAATACTCTCCAATATTGAAAGAGTGGTACAGATAGTAGCGCAACATGGGATATTGCCCTGCCTTCAACAGCGTTTCCGCACGGCTGTCCGACAATAATGCCGGTATTAGTTTGGTGGGTACAATGTCGTGGAAATTGCCGTTAAAGCCGTTTCTGCGGAGCGTCGGCAACACCTTATATCTTGGATATATCGGGGAATATGAGATATGGCGGTACGCTTCATTGTCATTGCGGATAGCAAAAGGAGAAGCGAATGAGAACGTGTCGATGTAGCATCCCAATGTGCGTGGAATGGCAACAACAGCCTTACGCCCTTGTTCATTCCACCAATACTGCCCGATTTCAAGGGCATAGGACTTGGCATTAACCCCTTTCTCCATACCCACGACAAGCAAGAACATTCGTAGCACTTGGTATTCTCCGCTTGTGGTAAGGGTTGTGAAATACTGCTTTTGTCTTACCTTGCGCTGATAGGTGAGGCAGACTTTCAAACTTGCTCCACATTCGGGACACGTACAATGCTCGGTCTGCTCCGTCATTACCCAACTATGACCGCAATCCATACAAGTGGTACGACCTTTCGGCAAGCGGTGTGCATAATGCTCCACGCAATTACGGAATGCCCAATTTATCTGTATCGGGGTTATCGGGCGTAGTTTCTTGCTTTGGGCAAGAACTGCTTTTTCAAATTTGTTTCTCGGTTTCATAAGCCAAAATCAAATAATGAGGGTTGAACTTGGGTTTCTGTTTTCGCCTTTGTCGGCTTGGTGCGGTTCTGCAACTTGCGGAGTTCCTCGTCTTGGTATCTGCGGACTGCCTGCTGACGTGCTTCTGCTTTTTCCTCTGCCGTGAGTTCCACAATGTGGTTCACCGCCACTTGGCATTGGATAGGCTTGCCCACCTCAATCTCGTTCTCGTCATAGTAGTGTACTGCTTGTCCGTATATCTCTCCGTCCGTGAAGCCGTTACAACCGCTTTTCTGCACATAGTTCAGAATGTAGGTTACGCAATCGTCAATGTTCTTGGCTGGATTGCGGTAGTTCTTCGCAAAGAGCGTGTCTTCCTCCGCAGTTCCTCCTTTAGGTAACGTTACAACCGCATATTCCGTACGGTTATCCGTTTATGTACAATTTCAGTAAAATTCTTACTGCATATAAGTGTATCACGTATTATAATATATGGAAAATATTGTTTTTATATAAATAAATAATAAATTTTATATGGGTAAAGAGGAAACGGAGGAGAATCATGGAAATCAAACAGCTGGAATATTTTCGGGCAATCGTGGACGAAGGAACGATCAGCGGAGCAGCCAGAACACTGCATATGACACAGCCGCCTTTAAGTTATCAGATGAAGATGCTGGAAGAGGAACTGCAGGTGCAGTTGTTTATCCGGGGAAGTAAGAAGATCCGGCTGACAGAGGCCGGAAAAGCGCTGTATGTACGGGCGGAGAGCCTTCTGACCATGACAGATATCACCAAAAGAGAGGTGATCAAGGTCAGCCAGGCGACGACGATTCATCTGGGGGTGACGCCGTCTACGGTTCATATGATGACAAAATATCTGGTCAGATATACAAAAAATCATCCGGATATCCGGTTCGTGATCCATGATGGATCTACTTTTATATTGAAGGACGGACTGGGAAACGGGATCATTGATGTGACTACACTTCGAACCCCCATAGCGCTGAACGGATTCTGTTCCAAACTGCTGGCACAGGAGCCACTGCTTGCCATGGTCTCACGGGAACAGGGGATCCCGGAATGCCGGGAACTGACGCTGGAAGAACTGGCCGGCCATCATCTGATTCTCTCCAAGCGTTACAGAAAATATATTTTATCTGTATTTGAAAAAAAAGGTCTTTCCTGTGATGTCTATTATGAATGTGAGGATGCAAGAACAGCCATGGCGATAGCTGCCAGCGGACTGGGGACGGCAATTCTTCCGGCATCCATGCAAAAACAGTCAGAAAATATCTGTGCGCTTCCGATCGCGGATAAAGAACTGGCTACGGATGTGCTGCTGGTGTGGAGAAACGAAGAACTTTCTGCAGCAGTAGAATCCTTTCTTCGTGAGTTTTAAGTTCCCTTATAAGGAAAAATATGGTATGATGGAAAAAATGTATTAAAACTTGTATTCGTTAAGATAATATGATAAAATGGTAAGCTGCGATAAGGATGAGAGATATGAAGAATATAGTATTAATTGGAATGCCCGGAGTTGGAAAAAGTACAATTGGTGTAATACTTGCAAAAGAGTTAGGTTATCAGTTTGTAGATGCAGACCTTCTGATTCAGAAGCAGGAAAAGAGATTATTAAAAGAAATTATCAGTGAAGAGGGTATCGAAGGCTTTATTGCAATTGAAAATCAAGTAAACGCTTCTATTGAAGCGAATCGCACAGTAATTGCCACAGGAGGCAGCGTGGTGTACGGAAGAGAAGCTATGGAGCATCTTGGAGAGATTGCCACGGTCATTTATCTG
>OGWV01001214.1_pt1 | contig 16278 bp, 14 predicted proteins | sample 1576081 | NCBI WGS metagenome assembly OGWV01 (sample SAMEA3541541, study PRJEB24748) | human gut metagenome | biome: human gut; feature: human-associated habitat; material: faeces | place: China | collected 2012 | reverse complement strand
CGTTGATGCGTGGGCGGTGTCCATTTCAATCCACGCTCCCCGCACGGGGAGCGACGAAATTGTTTTTTGTCAATATTTTGGAATAGTTATTTCAATCCACGCTCCCCGCACGGGGAGCGACGTTCAAACTTCAGGTGACTCAGATTCGCAGTAAATTTCAATCCACGCTCCCCGCACGGGGAGCGACTGCTGCTGCAAGACGCAGACGGCAATCCAGGGCGTATTTCAATCCACGCTCCCCGCACGGGGAGCGACGCTGCGTCTCAGGCAGCACAGAACCAGTATCTCGTATTTCAATCCACGCTCCCCGCACGGGGAGCGACCGTCTCCGGGGTCTTCGCCGATGACTTTCAGCAATTTCAATCCACGCTCCCCGCACGGGGAGCGACGCCATCTTAATAAGTCGCATTGCCAGTGCTTGCCATTTCAATCCACGCTCCCCGCACGGGGAGCGACCTTTGGCATCCGGCGATTTTGCTTGCCACCAATATTTCAATCCACGCTCCCCGCACGGGGAGCGACGATGATGATAATGCGTATCTATGCACACCTCACATTTCAATCCACGCTCCCCGCACGGGGAGCGACGACTGCGCACGCTGGCGGTAGTATTCGGATTTGTTATTTCAATCCACGCTCCCCGCACGGGGAGCGACTCAGGCGCGCTATTATGTGTACTGGCATCAGGAATTTCAATCCACGCTCCCCGCACGGGGAGCGACGACGGCACGGACAAGCGCCTGATGGACGAGTTGGAAATTTCAATCCACGCTCCCCGCACGGGGAGCGACGTGGTCGACATTGTTTGCGATATAAGCAAGCCGATTTCAATCCACGCTCCCCGCACGGGGAGCGACCTTGTTACGATTTCAAGCGGATAACTTATTTTGCATTTCAATCCACGCTCCCCGCACGGGGAGCGACCAGATACGGAATTAAATCCGTTTTGTAGTGGCTGTAATTTCAATCCACGCTCCCCGCACGGGGAGCGACGATGCAGCGCGTGGCGCAAACGGGCGTTGCAGTAAATTTCAATCCACGCTCCCCGCACGGGGAGCGACGCCGACCTGTGTTGCGGTTTCATCCGCCACGCCATTTCAATCCACGCTCCCCGCACGGGGAGCGACATGCCGAAAGTCATCCTGTCCACCGAGTATGTGGACATTTCAATCCACGCTCCCCGCACGGGGAGCGACCAATCGTCATCGTAAAACATGCAAGTCCCCGGTATTTCAATCCACGCTCCCCGCACGGGGAGCGACCGTAATGGTCGCGAACCCGCTTTTGCCGCCTATATTTCAATCCACGCTCCCCGCACGGGGAGCGACAATACGCCGCTTGCGTTATTCGTCTGGTATGCGCTAATTTCAATCCACGCTCCCCGCACGGGGAGCGACAGCTGCATGCTGTTCCCGCTCCTTGTTAAGATAGATTTCAATCCACGCTCCCCGCACGGGGAGCGACACAGAGCGGAAATGTTAGTAAAAAATATGTGGACATTTCAATCCACGCTCCCCGCACGGGGAGCGACTTGCGCACGACTTTTAGCGTCAGCCCTTCTTTTGATTTCAATCCACGCTCCCCGCACGGGGAGCGACTGCGCAAAGTAACAATTCTGTCGATCAGAATCATAGGCTTTGCACAAAAAGTATACCACAAAACAGTCCTTTTGAGAATCAGCTTAGCCGAAAATGCGGTAATTTTGCCGAAAAGACCGCGAAATCCGGTGCGAACCTCCCTGCAAAAGGCTGGAGGCTTGCGCTTCGCACGGGCGATTCGCGCGGCGCGCCCTTACAGCATCAGCAGCCCTTCCGGGGCGTAGCTCGTCTTCACGCCAATGTGCTCAATCCGGCTTTCGTAGTGATTGCCGAGGTTGTAAAAGCGCAAACTGTCCTTTTCCGGGTCAATCAGCTGCCGAAGTTCCGCCTGAAGCAGCTTGTACTGTGCGGCATCCAAAGAACACTCAAATACGGAATTCTGCACGCGCTGACCGTGGACAACGCAGCGCTTGGCCACTTGCCGCAATCGGCGTTTGCCGTCTGCATCGACGGTGGAAACATCGTAGGTGATTAGAACCAGCATCGGGAACGCCTCGCTTTCGGGTTATTTCCAGAGGAATGGGGGATAACCGTCTGTGTCGCCGCGGAGGGTGCGCGCAAGCAGCAGCGCCTGTACATAGGGAACAAGCCCCCACATGATTTTTTCTTTCAGGAACGGGTGGGTGATTTCTTCGCGTTTGCGGTTTTGCCACGCGGTCAAGAACTGCTTGCGCCCGGCATCGTTCAGGAAGACGGCGCCGCTTTCCTGCCGGTCGAAGTGCTTGTCCTGCAGCACACGGTTGTTCACCAGCGTGATGCAGAGGCGATCTGCCATCGGGGCGCGCAGTTCTTCCATCAGGTCAAGAGCGAGCGACGTGCGCCCCGGACGGTCGCGGTGCATGAAGCCGACGTAGGCATCCAGCCCTACGCTTTCCAGCGCGGCAGCGCAGTCGTTGGCGAGCAGCACATAGGCGAAGGAGAGCAGGGCGTTCATGTTGTCCTGCGGCGGGCGGCGATTGCGGCCGTTCAGCAAGAAATCCGCCTTTTGAGTCAGTATCATTTCGTCGAATACCGAAAAATAATCGGCGGATGCGTCGCCTTCCAGCCCGCGCAGCACATCTAAATCAACCGCTGATTCAATTTGCGGCAGCTTGGCATCTAACGCAGCGGAAACATCCTTGAGTGCTTGCACATTCACGCGCAAGGCGTGGTCGCGGATGGTACGCTCCAGCACCCAGCGCTGATTGTATACCTTGCCGAAGATGAAATTCCGTGCAATCAGGCAGCTGGCGGATAGGCTGTCGGCGCGCCGATACTGCTCGCGGCGCAGCAGAACATTGCCGCGCTCGCTGCCGCAGACGCGCGCTAAAAATCGCCCGCGCGGTGTCAGAAACGTCAGCCCAATACCGCGCTCTGCGCAAGCACCCATGAGTGCTGGACTTGCGCCTTTGTAGGAGAAAGTCAGAATGCCCTCCAGCATCAGCAGGGGATACTGCGCGCGCTTTTCCTCGCCCACATGGACGACGATATTCTCGTTTTCCAGCGACAAGTACGCGTCTTCCGTCGTCACGAACAGCGTATTCAGCATCTTTCTCATGGCGAATCCTCCGCAATACGGGCGTGCATGTAGGCGCGGACGCTGCCGGTTCGGATGAGCCGCGGAACGCATACATCCTTGAGCGAGCAGGCATTGCAGCCCTTGTGCGCCCGAACGGATGGCGTATGTCCGCGCGCCTGATTCTCCAGCAGTTCCACCAGAAGCGACAACGTCCGCGCACGGAGGGATTCATCCAGCGCAACCCGCGTCCGACGGCGGGGTTCGCCATAAAACAAGCTGCCCTCCGGGATGGCGCAGCAGAGCATCTCCTCCAAGCAGAGCGCCTGTGCGCACAGCTGCACCTCGTCGGCCTCCTGCGTTTTGTCCGATCCCTTTTTGTATTCTACCGGGTACGGCAGCCACAGCCCTTCGCGCCCATGCAGCGCAACACCGTCGGGACTGCGGTGGAACTCCACCACGTCGCTGACGCCGTGCAGGTGCAGGCGGGCAGATTCCAGCCGCAGTCCGCGCAGAATCAGCGTATCGCCGCGCAATTCCGCTTCCGGGCCGTGATGCGCCGTTTGATGGAACACTTGCCCCTCCGCCGTGTGCGCATTTTCTGCCCACTGCTGCTCCAGAAAAATCAATCCCCATTGGCGGCGGCAGTAGGCGTAATGCTGCAAGGCGGAGAGGGTCGTGTCCTGTTGCGTCACCCCTTCACTTCGCAGGTGACGCCGTCCGGCAGATTCGCGTCATCCACCGTCCATTCGTAGTCCGCAAAGCTGCGCGGAACCGTTACATCCGCCCTGCGCGCTACACGCACGCGTTCAAACAGCTTCCACGCGGGGGCGTTGCCCAGTTCCTTCTCATGGCGGAAGATGATGAGCTTGCGCACTGCCATCATGCCGCGCGCGGCGGAGTGGTCGTTTTCAAACATGTTGAGGATGGCATCCCACAACAGGGCGAGGTCTTCTTCGCTGAAGCCCGTGGTCTTGCGCGCCAGATTTGCGGATACGAACCCTTCCGCGCGGTACAGCCCATAGGGGACGATGTACTTGCGCCCCATTTCGGTGCCCTTCTTCTCCGCGTCCTTTTCTGTCGTGATGGCGACGCGGGTGATGGTCACTTCCTGCGGCACAATGGGGTCAACGCTGCGGGCAAAGCCCAGCTGCACCGGCCCGCGCACCTGACCGCAGTTCAGCGATGCCTTGACAAACGTCGTCATCACCGCGCCGAACGTCCGGATGTCGTAGTAGTGGCTGCACATATAATCGCGCAGCTTGCGGTCAATCTCCGGGTCATTCGACTTCAGTTTTTTTTTGAGGTCGTCCTCCTTGATGTCGCCGTAGCCGCAGGCCTCCAGCCCTTCACGGTCGCAGCGATTCAGCGGAACGCCATCTTGAATGTAGATGCCGTAATGCGGGTCGCTCTCCTTGACGGTCGCCACATAGTCGCGAATCTTGCGCTTCAGGCACACGTCCGTCACCAGCCCAAGACCCGTTTCCGGGTCGGTGCGGGGCATGTTGCCGGCATCGGGGTCGCCGTTGGGATTGCCGTTCTGCACGTCGAACAGCACCACGAAATCATAGCGGTTGCGAATCACATCAGACATTGCTGTTTTCCTCCTTCTTTGTGAAGAACTTCTGTTTCTGGTGATAGTAGCCCAGCTGGAAAATACCCTGATCTTGCAGGTTCAGACGCGCGGGATAGCTGTCAGTCAAGCGCCCGCACAGCTCCGTCATCTGCTTGTCGTAATAGATGAAATAGCCGGTATCAAGCTTTTTCAAGTGACTCTGCGCCAGCTTCAGCAGCGTCGGGAAAACGATGCTGGGCGTTGCGCAGGCAGCGTTGAAGTAGCGATCCATGATGGTAGCGTTGATGCCGGGATTTGCCTTCTGCTGGAGGCTTTCCAGCACCGCAAAGAGACGACCCAGCACATACGGTGCGTAATTCGTCTGTTCGTTGAGTTGCACGTCGATGACCTCCTTGTACTGTGGATTGCTGCCGTTTTTCAGCAGCCATGCTTTGAGAATTGCCGCCTTGCCGCGGCTGACACTGTGCTCCGCATGGATGCGCAGCTCTGTTTGCGTCAGCAATGAAACAGGGTAAGGCGTATCGCCGAGAATGGCGCGGAGCAAATCGCCCACCAGATGCGACGGCGGCAGCTTGTCCCTGCTCTTGGAATTCGCTATTTCCTTGAGCAGCGAATAGGCGGAAAGTGTTTCCCGCGTGTCATAGGAAGGGCGAATGATGTTCAGCCGCTCCTGATGACGCGCCAAATTCGCGGCAAAATCGCCGAACGTCCCTTGCAGGAAGAAACGAACCGACAGACGGGACGCATTCGGCGACAGCCCCAGAATGTAGAAGGGGGTACGGGAATCCAGCGGAATATTCTCCCACTGAAGACCATGCCCAAGGCGGATGGCTTTCATGATGCCGTCCAGCGTATTCTGCGTCATGTCTTCGTTAGTCCCCAGCAGAGCGGCAAAGCAGTCGCTGTAAGCGGATTGCGCCGTTTCTGCCCAGTAAACGAGGGTGGCAGATCCCAGCAGACTGTGGTAATTCTTCTCGCGCAGCATGTAATTGAGGGCTTCGCCGTAGGCAAAGGCGGCGTGATTCCCGACGGGGGCGTTCAAGCCCTGCGCATCCTCTCGTCCGTAGGATTCGAAAGCATTTTTACCTTTGTTGAAGGAAACAAGTAATGCACCAGAAGACTGCGCGCCATCTACCCCTTTGATGGCAGGGTGCAAGCGAGCAATTGTATCCAATTCGCCCGTGACCAGACAGCGTCCTCGCGTGATATCATCCTCCACACTGCTGGAGGCAGCTTCATCCCAAGCCGCGTGAATCTCCGGCACATCCTGCGCCATTGTGGCTTCGCCAGATGCGTCCATCATGCAGAAAACGAGATTGCCGCCCTTGCACAGGTCGTCGAAATGTTCCAGCAGGGCAGGGGACTGTGCTGCCTTTTCAGGCTGCCAAGTGTCAAAAAAGCGGAGAATCGCCTGCGCCATCGGGCAGGATACGCCGTCCAGCAGCTCGCGATGCCGCTGGGCGCTGATGCGGAAGCAGGTGCCTGCATCCTTGATGGCTTTGCTGTCCGACGGCGTGTGTTCGCTGCTGCGCATTTCACTGGTGATGCCCAGCAGATACTTGGCGTTGTCGCAGAGGAAGCTGGCGGCCTTGCCGCTGGTGCGCTTGACAGGCGTGGGCAGGAACATCATGCGGGGAAGCAGCTTGCCCTTATCGTTTGCTGCGCCGAGCATTTCCACCGACGACACCTGCCCGTCGGCAGTCAGACGCAAGCCCCACTGCACCTTGACGGCGGACCAGCCGGGACGCTTCAACGTGCCCTGTGCGGCGAGCGAATCGTAGCACCGCACGAGCGATTGCAGAATCATTTCACCACCTCACAGTCTGTCAAGTCAATCACGCCATGCACCATCTGCGCCCGGAAGAACATCGGCTGGATGTTTTCCAAATCAGAATAGTCCATATCAAAAATCATATAGCCCAAATCCCGCGTTTCGTCGATGGTGGGGATGTCGCCGCCCTCCCAGAGCCGGAAATGCGCCGTACATTCTCGACAGCCAAGATACGGCTGCATGTACGCTTGACCGCTGCGAAGACGCCGCTTCACGATGTCCTGAAACTTGCCGGGATTGTCCGACGGATTGGCTTTGTCGGTCATCTCGAAGTGAGCTTCAATGACGTAGTGCACGTTTCGCAGCATGGTGGTAGCGCGCTGCTGAATATCGGCGTTTCGGTCGATGTAGGAGCGCTTCTTGCCGTTGGCTTCGGTCAGCACGTTGCTGGCGGAAATCTTAGATGCCACTTCGTTGCGGAGAATGTTCGTGAAGCGGATGGGCTTGCAGACGTAGATTTTATCCACATGCCATTTTAGGCCTGGATGGTAGTATACACTTTCTACCATTCCGCGGGCGGCGCTGGGCGTGGGAACGTCATAGCTGACACGCTCAACCTTCATTTCAGGCCGGGTGAAGCAAGCGTACTCGCCCCACACCTCCATTTTGATGGACATTGGTTCACCTCCTCATTCTTACTTCTCAATCAACACTTGCCGATGTGGGCAAGTGACAGTTCGCAAGGGGACGAATGGGTGTATCGTCAGCAACTCACTTCCTTTCGGTTGACAAGAACAGTATAGCACGGCACAGCGTATATGTCAAGAAGAAAATTCACTAAAATAGAAAATAACTTTGAGATTGAACAGAACTATCAATCATGGTTTGACACGCCAGCGAAAAGATGATAAAATGCCAAAGTCGGATGGAAACGGCGGGCAATTCGCTGCTTCTATCTGTGGGTTGAAATACTAAGCTAGACAATCGTCTAACGGGGCGGGCGGTGAGCGCAATGCTTGCCGCCCGTTTCTTTACATCTATCAGGAGAACAGCGCCAGCCCGCTTGTGCAGCTGACCTGCAAGCCGCATTCCGGCGTGTACAATTTGATGTCGCTTAGAATGCCGCAGTGCGCATCGGCAATTTCCGTGACACCGCCGATGCTGCACAACGCCTGATACTCGCGGCGGTAGATACTCACGCCGCAGCGCCCCAGGCGGCGGAAAAGCTCACGCGAATAGTGCCCATCACGCAGGGCTTTGATGTCCTCGCTGTTTTCAGGTGTCGGAATGTACACCGTCACTGTATCTGTGTCGATAAAGCGGAAATGCTCGGCGGTTTCGCGGAAAGCAAATCTTGCTTCGGATGACAGCGTTTTGCTGGTATCCAGTAAATCATTTTCGGACGAAACGGGTCGTGAACGCTGCTGATTTTCGCCGCGCTTGAAAAGCAAATCGCAAAAATACGCGTGGATGGCTTTGCGGCTGCCGATGTCCTCCGCATACAGGCGCAGCACTGTGCGGCAGCTTTCAATGTTTGGGCGCATGATGGGTGGAACCGCGTGTTCGGTCTGGTAGATGTGGACGATGCTGTCCTGCGCCGCTTCCTTTCCCTCGCGATTGCAGCGTCCGGCGGCTTGCAGAATGCTGTCCAGTCCGGCTAATTCGCGGTATACGGTCGGAAAATCCACGTCAACGCCCGCTTCAATCAGGCTGGTGGAGATGACGCGGCAGCACTGCTTCTTGTCTAAGCGTTCGCGAATGGTGGCAATGGTGCGTTCACGGTCGATGGCGTTCATCAGCGTGGAGAGGTGGAAACGCCCCTCTTCCGGCAGGGCTTCGTACAGGCTGCGCGCCTGTTTGCGGGAATTGACGATGCACAGCACGGCATTTTCCTGACGAATCCGCGCGGCTAATTCCTCGTCCGAAAGCGTCCCGTCCTGCTGGAAGGTGACGCGGCGAAGGCTGCTGAACAGCGCATCCGGGTCGGGGACAAGCTCTTGAATGCGGGTGCCCGCGGTGAAGCCGCTGAAAATGGACAGCAATTCGGGCTGCGTCGCGGTACAGAGAACGGCGGTGACGCCGTAATGCTGCACCAGCTGGTCGATTACCGAGACGCAGGGGCGCATCAGCGAAATCGGCAGCGTCTGCGCCTCGTCGAAAATCACCACGCTGTTGGCGACGTTGTGGAGTTTACGGCAGCGGCCGGGTTTGGCGGCGTAGAAGGATTCAAAGAACTGCACGGCGGTCGTGACGATGACGGGGGCATCCCAGTTTTCGCAGGCAAGGCGCTTGCGGAGGGCATCGGGCGTTTCGGCATCCGTATCGGGCAAATCCACCTGACTGTGATGCTCCACCACGTTCTCATCGCCCAGAATCTCCCGAAAGACTTTCGCGTTCTGGTCGATGATGCTGGTGTAGGGGATGACGTAGATGATGCGCTTCATGTCATGCTTCACCGCGTGGCTGAGCGCAAAGGCAAGCGACGAAACCGTTTTGCCGCCGCCCGTGGGGACGGTCAGGCTGTACAAGCCCTGCGGATCTTCGCTGCCGCGCAGGCAGCGCCGCAGCACCTCGTTGCGCAGCGCGCAGAGGTCGGACTTGGGCTCTTCCAGCCATTTGGCAACGTGCGCTTGCAGCTTTTCCAGCAGCGCGGGCATGGAATCGCCGATGCCGCGCGGCTTTTCTTCCTTGCTGAGCGCGCGCTCCGTGTCCAGAAAATCAGCATCCACCAGACAGGAGAACAGCATCCGGATGTACATGGCAGTCAGGCGCACATCATTCCGCGGAAGCCACGGCGGTGTGGGCTGAACGCCTGTTGGCAAAGAAATCTCACTGCGCCACGCCGATGGATCATCGCCGCCGGTCAGCTTTTTGTTCAGCCGTGCGCACAATGTGCCATCATCGAGGCTGGAACGGGTTCCCAAGTCGGGCAGACCGCCGTGATGCCCCGCAATGGCAAACGCCGCGTGCATATCGTCCAAATCTGCCGCCGCCTTCGCACCTGCCGTGCTGTGGTCCACCTTGGCAGTGTGTTCCGGGTCACGCTGGCGGCGCTGCCCGTTGGGGCTGTACTTGCCGATATCGTGCAGCAAGGCTGTTCTTTCGGCGTGAGAACTCGCTCCAAAAGAAGCGGCGAATTTCGCAGAACGCGTCGCTGTGCCTTCCAAATGCTCCTTGAGTGGCTGATAGCTGCCGTCCTCGCGGAGGTGGGTGACGTATTCCATACAGAAAACCCTCCCGATATAATCAATTGTGTGTATCAAATGTTAATAATAGTATAGCATCATAATAACCGGCTGTCAAGAAAAATAAAACTATAGAGCGTTTTTTGTCAAACACTTCCTGGAAAAACAATGCGCAAAGCAGGAATATATTTGTGCGCTGCTGCCCTTGCAATGCTGCCGCCAAAATGGTATGATGGAAATGAACAAAAAAATACAGAAAAGGAGTCTTCCACATGGCAAAGAAAACGAAAACCCAGCCGAAAGCGCGTAAAACAATCACCTCCAATAATCTCGCTGATTTATCAAAACTCGTCAAAGAGCTTGCACAAGACGATGAAAATCCGGAAAATCAGCAAAAGCCATCGGCACTTGACAAAAAAATCATCTACAATGAGTTCCAGAATTCAACGTACACGCTGGTGTCGCCGATGGCGTACCTCATTGGCATCGACAAAGAAAACTTTGGCGAAGAAAATGCAAGGCCATTTCTGCTGAAAAGCTACGAAGAGCTGGATGCGCACAAAGAGGCGCGCATTATTCGCAATCTGTGCCGCATTCGCACGGCGATGGAACGCAATTATCCAGCCATTGTGAGTGAATTTCGCATGAGTTTCCGTAATATCGGCAGCGTGCCGAATCTCATTCCATCAGAAGCGGTGGCGCAGCTGGAACAGGACGGCGTCAGACTTTACAAAGCAAAGCCGGATATTGACGAATACATTATCAGCATCAACTGTGAAATCAGCAACCGAATCAATCAAGTGGCGCGCTTTTTCCCGGAATGGGTGAAGTGGGACTATGTGAAACCCATTTTCCTGATGCCGAACGGGACGAAAAAAGATGGTATCAAAAAAGCAGGGGAATACTATAAAAGCGATACCCGCCGCTACCCGTTCCACTGCTGGATTAACTGGGATGCCGTTGCTACAAGCCCGGAGAGCAAGGGCAACATCCTCTATAATGATGAAAAATTCGTAACGATTCTCTATGAACGCCACGAAGACCGCTTTGAAAACCTGTCGCTGGTGCGTGATGCGGGCAACCACACGATGCGCAATCTGGGCAGGCTGCTGGGGCAGTGCAAAAAATGCCTGATTGCGGTGGACTGCGAAAATTCGGATGCCGTGAAGCTCGCGGCGGCGCTGAGCAGCCTCCCGACTGAGCAGCTGGGAAAAATATCCAAGGTGATTCTGTTTGACAGCGAGTATACAACGGCACAATGGAAAACGCTGGTTGACCGCACGCTCTCTACGGCGGTGGATGAAAAAGCGAACCTTGAGCTGGAACATATTAAGGTCGAGCGGCTGAACCAGAACAAATCGCAGTGTGATATGGCGCTGGCGGTGCGGACAAGCCGCGAAGTGTATACCTCCGGCGTGGATGCGGTCATCCTTGTTTCGTCGGACAGCGACTACTGGGCGATGATTCGCCAGCTGGACAGCGTCCGCTTCCTTGTTATGCTGGAGAAGGGAAAAACGGGCATGGCCATCATGGACACCTTGGCGCGGCATGAAATCCCGTTCTGCTTCATTGACGACTTCTGTACGGCGGCGTCGTACAACATCAAAACCAGTACGCTGATCAATGCAATTCAGGAGCAAATCAATCAGCAGCTGGCGGGAGAAAGCACGAAACCATTCAACGTTCGCGAGATGATGGAGACGGCGCTGCAAAACTCGTGGATTATGATGACGGACAAGGAGAAGGAAGCGTTTTACAAGCGATACTTGCTGTGTATGAAACTGAATGTCAGCCCGGATGGCGCGGTCAGCATCACGCTGGGATAAAGGACAGCGCCTCTGAACGGTGGAGCGAAGGAAGGCTTTGCTTGATGACTTGCCATTTCTGAACCTGCTTGCGCCCTTTTAAACAGCATCGGCACAGCACCAAGTTTTCATTTGGCGCTGTGCCGATGATTTTGTATAATGCTATTTCCGAATTGGTTCATCACGGAATCGACAAAGAAGGAAAGATGCGTGTTTATCCTCTTTTTCCTTATCCCTTGATATTCCTCACGCTGCCCCTTTCCACAAGGTGCACCGGCAAAATAACCTTCTTCTGCGCAATCTCTTCCTTCCGCAGCTGTGCCAAAATCATCTCCGTCGCCAAAGTACCTTTCTTCTCCGAATCCTGATGAATCGTCGTCAGCCCCGGAATCGCCAGCTGCGAAATATAATGATCATCAAAGCCCACAATCGACTTATCGCGCGGCACACTTACCCCGCACTCATGCAGCCCGGACATGATGCCCGCTGCCAGAATATCCGCCGAGGCGAAAATCCCCGTGATTTCGGGACGTGTGCTGAGTTGATGCCCCAGCTTCTTGCCCTCCTGCACGGAAATTTCCTGCGTAAAGACAAGCGCCGGGTCGTACGGCACGCCGTATTCCGCCAAGGCACGGCGGTAGCCCTGCAGGCGCAGTTCGATAACGCCTGCGGGGGAAATCGGCGGCGACGCGAACGCAATCACGCGGTGGCCGTTCTCCAGCAGGTGCTTCGTGGCGAGGTAGCCGCCTTTTTCATCCTCCAAGCCGACGCAGCAGATGTTCGGGTCGTCCACATAGCTGTCGATGAGGACGACGGGAATGCCCAGCTTTGCTACGGCATCGAAGAACGAATCCTGAAACAGCCCCGTCATAATCAGCCCGGAGAGCCGCCAACTGTGAATCAGCCTCTCCAGCGCGGCGACGCTTTCGGCGGAGCGCAGCATCAGGTAGTAGCCGGCCTCACGGGTGCGCTGCTCGACGCTGGCGGCGACGCTGCTCATGAAGGGGTCGCTGACGGTGCTGCCGGTGGTGCGCGGCGTGATGTAAGTGACCATGGCGATGATGGCGGACTGGTCGTTCGCCAGCGAGCGCGCGGACATGCTGGGAACGTAGTGTTCGCGCTCGATAATCTCCCAGATTTTTGCAACCTTCTTTTCGGAAACGCGGCTTTTGCGGTTATGCACCACGTTGGAAACGGTTGTAATGCTTACGCCTGCTTCGGCGGCAATGTCTTTGAGTGTGACCATGCGATGCTCCATTTTATGCAGTGTTTTAGGCGTGGCAATCTGCGCGGATCAAAGAGAACGGACGAAGTCCGCAAAGTCCGTGCGCATCATAAAAAGTATACCAGTCTTTGAAGTTGTTCGCAAGCGGTTTCTGGAAAAAAATCCGTAAAAGAAGGGGGAGACAGCCGAAACTGTCCCCCCTTTTTGAACGTTTTGGAATTATTCCAGTTCAGCCAGATAGTCCTTAATCGGCAGGTCGCCGGGCTTGCCGGTTTCCGGCGCGGTCAGACCAGCCTGAATGGTTTCGGAGCTGGTAGCGTCGATGGGCGCAACGGCTTCAGAGAAGGTGATTTCGTCCAGGTAGATGACGCACTTGGCGAACGCGCGGATGTGCAGGGCGTTGGTCATGCCCGGGAAGCCGGACGCTTCGAGGTCGATGACGAGATCCTGCCATTCGGTGGTGATGACCGGGTGCGTGCCGTCCGCCAGCACAAGGTCAGAGAAGCGCGCCGCGTAGAACTTGGCGTCTTCCGGATGCCAGTCCATGATCAGCTTGTTCTCTTCGCCGCCTTCCGCGCCCTTGATGCGGATGGTCAGGTATTTGCAGTAGGAGACGCCGTCCAGACCCCACATGTCAACGGCTTCGCCCCAGTTCGCCATCCAGTCGGCGGCATGGGCGTAGTAGTCGTCTTCGCTGTCGTAATCTTCCGGGTCATACGCTTTGGGGCGCATGTCGAGCTTCAGCGCGCCGTCCTCATTCTTTGCGCGCAGGTTCGCCCAGTTGTCCCACCAGAGGTGCGCGCCGTTGGGCGCAAGCTCAGGCTTGGCATTCGGGTCACGGTCGTCAAAGTTGTCCCACAGGTAGGTTTCGCCTTCAGCAAACGCAACAGCTGCCATCGCGAACACCATCGTCAGGGAAAGCAGGAAAGCAAGGAACTTCTTCATGGGGATACCTCCTTTATGATGTTGACGGGTGGATAGGTTTAACGCTCAACCTATCGTTGACATGATTATAACATACCATTTGCCACATGTCAAGAGGGGAAAAGAGGCTTTTTCTGAAAATTTTTATCTTCAGGCACATTGCACATTTCCAAATTTCCTGCTATAATCATGGTACAGGTTTAACGCTTAACTAAATGCGGACAATTTCCACACACTGGAAACGCCGCGGCGAACAAGGAGGAAATGAACGATGAAGAGAACCACCCCCATCCTGATGCTTGTGCTGATGCTTCTGCTGACCGCGTGGATGATGCCCGCGACTGCCGAAGAGAATCCGACGCTGCTGACCCTCTACGAAGGCCCGAAGACGATGACGACCTCCGCGACGGCGAAAGTTACCGCGAACGGCAACGCCCTGTTCGTCTATGACGTGATGGTCAACCACGAACACATCTGGAACGCCAACACCCAGCCGACGACCACGCCTATGACCTATTTCGACTTCGAGGGCAAAGTGCGCATCGAGGTTGAAATGCCCGGTCTGCCGGACAAAGTGGAGAGCGCCGCCGTCATTCCGCAGTCGTGGGGGATTACGCCCGAAGTCAAGGACGGCAAAGTTTCCTTCATGATTACGGAGCCGGGGCAGTACACCGTTGTCTTCAACGATAACGTCAACAAGGCGCTGCACATCTTCGCCAATCCGCTGGAAACGGACGTCCCTGATCCCGACGACCCGAACGTCTACTATATTCCCTCCGGCGAGTGGGTCATGGACGCCATTGCGCTGGAAGACGGGCAGACGCTCTATATCTCCGGCGGCGCGGTGCTGCATTCCATCATCTCCGTCAATAACGCCAAGAACGTCCGCATCTGTGGGCGAGGCATCATTGACGGCAGCGACTACGATGCGTGGAATCAGCCCGGCTCGTATGCGCGCGTCCCGATTGATCTCAATCACGCAAAGGATGTCACCATCGACGGCATTATCGTCGCCAATTCCAACTGCTGGAACGTTAATTCTTACTCCTCCAAGCATGTGGAAATCAACAACGTCAAGGTCATTTCCGGTCGTCAAAATGGCGACGGCTTCACCTTCCAGTCCTGCACCGACCACACCGTGACGAACAGCTTCGCCCGCACATGGGATGACAGCCTTGTCATCAAGAACTACTCCGGCTCCACCAAGGGCATCACCTTCCGCAACATGCAGGTATGGACAGACCTCGCCCAGTCCATGGAAATCGGCTACGAAACCGACAAGGGTTGGACGCTTGACCCCGAAATCAGCGATGTGCTGTTTGAGAACATCACTGTGCTGTACAACTTCCACAAGCCCGTTATCAGCATCCATAACAGCGACGATGCGTATGTGCACGCCATTGTCTACCGCAATATCGTCGTCGAAAACGCCTTCATGCAGGGCGATAACGGCAATAATAAGGAATTGATTGAGATGACGCTGCAAAATTCGGCGTGGTCGACGGTCAAGGATGAGTTTGGGTCGATTGATGATGTGCTGATTGATGGCCTGACGGTGCTTCGGACGCTGGATGGGAAAGTGCCGGCGTCGAGATTGTCGGGGTATGGGGAGGAGAATCGGATTACGAATGTGACCTTGCGGAATGTGACGATTCTGGGGGAGAAGATGACGAATTTGAAGCAGATGAAGCTGCGGTATGATGATTATTGTGAGGGGATAGTGGTGGAGTAAGGAAAAAAGAGGATAAACACGCGGAAGAATTAAGGGAGTGAGACCAACTCAATCGCGCGGAGGTACAATTAACTTCATCGTATTCCGGTTCTGATTCCAGAAGACCTTCAATATCCAGCTCATCAAGAGTAAAATCTCCTTCTGCTTTCGGCAAAATTCCAATGAAACTCAGATTATTTGCATAGTATTTTTCAAATGCTGTTGCCGCATCATTTTCATAGTAATTATCACCGATGCTTGTCATGTACTTTGTTTCTTCGTTATCGCCGAATTTTTCTTTTTCATCAGAAACATCCCATGGATCCTGGGACCATCCGGATTCAAAATACAATGAATTGGTGAGACACAATTCACTGTTTTCATTAAGCATATCAGGTTTCATAATTTCCGGAATCAGCCCATCTGTATTTTCATTGCACCATGCATTAATAGTATTGCATGTGTTTTCTTTATCAGAAAAATCAAGAATTTCCGCCTCTGCTTCAAAATTATCTTCTGCATTTTTTTGAAATTGTTCCTGCAGAGTCAGTCCCCGATTTACCCATAAAGCATCTGCAATTTTTAATTTCGATGTATAACCATAATTTTCGTCTTCTGTATTATAGCTTTTAATTACATTCATATACTTTCTGGCATATGCTGCAAAATCATCGGTTCCTAAATATTCATTTAATGCGTTTTTCGTTTCGCCCTTGGCACCTTCTGCAATCATGCCAAGGGCGAAGTTAAGGCTTGTGGGGCTGAACATTATATTGGAATCCTGATTTTCTTTGGCTATTTCATCTGTGAGGTTAATAGAATTCTGCAGATTAACTGATTTATCAAGATCAATGTTCTTTTCAGCTGCATTTAATTCTGCGTGACTGGCTGTGGCAGCATATGCATGGATTGGAGGAGCCATGGTTGTCATGAGGCTCAAGATTGCCAAATCGAGCGAGGCACGCAGCAAAATTCGCCAGTGGTTCAA
>OGWV01001209.1_pt1 | contig 16326 bp, 12 predicted proteins | sample 1576081 | NCBI WGS metagenome assembly OGWV01 (sample SAMEA3541541, study PRJEB24748) | human gut metagenome | biome: human gut; feature: human-associated habitat; material: faeces | place: China | collected 2012 | reverse complement strand
CCTTCGCCGTGTCGGTGTGCAAGGGTCTGTCGGCCGGGCGGGTACGTCTGGGCCACGCCCTCACCGCCGGAATCTGGTTTGGCGGCTTTCAGGCCCTGATGCCCTTCCTGGGCTGGCTGCTGGGGTCCCGGTTCCAGAGCTTTATCTCCAGTGTGGACCACTGGATCGCCTTTCTGCTGCTGGGCCTCATTGGTCTGAACATGGTGCGGGAGTCCCGCAGCCAGGAGGAGGAAGAGGTGGGGGCCTCCTTCGCCCCCAAGGCCATGCTGCCCCTGGCGGTGGCCACCAGCATCGACGCACTCACCGTGGGCATCACCTTTGCCTTTCTCCGGGTAGAAATTTACTGGGCTATCACCCTCATCGGCGTGACCACCTTTGTCCTCTCCGCCATCGGCGTGAAGGCGGGCGGCATTGTGGGCGAGCGGGGCAAGTCCCGGGCCGAGCTGGCCGGAGGCATTGTCCTCATTCTCATGGGCTGCAAAATCCTGGTGGAGCACCTGGGACGAAGGCTTCAAACTGCTGTACAACGAACAGTTGAGGAATGAAGGCAACCCGGAATACAACTTCTCGGACTGGACGGGAAACACCAACTGGCAGGATGAAATCTTCCAGACTGGGTTCATCACCAACAACAACATCAGCATCACGGGTGCCTCGGACAAGAACAGCTTCTATCTCGGTGCGGGCTATGCTTACGAGCAAGGCAACATCAAGCACGAGAAGTACAGCAAAATCACGCTGAACATCAGCAACGACTATAAAGTGACGGACAACCTCAAGGTAGGTTTCCAATTCAACGGGGCACGCATGCTGCCCGCCGACACGAAGAGTGTGGCTACAGCCCTGCGCGCAGCTCCGGTGGCGCATGTATTCAACTCCGAGTACGGCCTCTACACCTCACTGCCCGGATTCCAGAAGGCACAGATGAACAACCCGATGGTGGACGTAGACCTGAAGGCGAATACCACGAAAGCCGAGAACTACCGTGGCTCGGGCAACGTGTACGGGCAATGGGATTTCCTGAAACACTTCCAGTTCAAGGCCATGTTCTCCCTGGACTATGCCTCGAACAGCACACGGACATACACCCCGGTTATCCAGGTATATGACGCAAGCGTCGAGGGAGACATAGCCACGCTGGGCAACGGCAAGACCGGAGTGTCCCAAGCCAAAGAAACGGAAATGAAGGTACAGAGCGACTATCTGCTGACCTACACCAACTCCTGGGGAGACCACAGCGTGACGGCCACAGCCGGTTTCACCACCTACTACAACAAGCTCGAGAATCTGAACGGCGCCCGTACCCAAGGGGTAGGCCTGGTCATTCCGGACAATCCCGACAAATGGTACGTAAGTATCGGCGACGCAGCCACCGCCACCAACGGCAGTACGCAGTGGGAGCGCTCCACCGTGTCCGTGCTGGCACGCGTGCTCTACAACTACAAGGGCAAGTACCTGTTCAACGGCTCCTACCGCCGCGACGGTTCTTCCGCCTTCTCCTACACCGGCAACCAGTGGCAGAACTTCTACTCCGTCGGCCTGGGCTGGCTGATGAGCGAGGAAGCATGGATGAAGGACATCACCTGGCTGGATATGCTGAAACTGAAAGGCTCATGGGGCACACTGGGCAACCAGAACCTGGACCGCGCCTATCCCGCCGAACCGTTGCTGACGAATGCCTACTCCGCCGTGTTCGGCACCCCGTCTGCCATCTATCCGGGCTACCAGCTTGCCTACCTGCCCAACCCCAAACTGCGCTGGGAGAAGGTGGAAGCCTGGGAAGCCGGTGCAGAAGCCAACTTCCTCCGCAACCGCCTGCACTTTGAAGGGGTGTACTACAAGAAGAAAACCAAAGACCTGCTGGCCGAAGTGCCGGGCATCTCGGGCACCGTACCGGGTATCGGAAACCTTGGCTCCATCGAGAATTCGGGCGTAGAGCTTGCCTTGAGCTGGCGCGACCGGATAGGCGACTGGAACTACAACATCGGAATGAACCTTGCCACCATCAAGAACAAGGTACTGAGCCTCGTGCAGGAAGGCTACTCCATCATAGCCGGAGACAAGCAGCAGAGCTACACAATGGCAGGATACCCCATCGGCTACTTCTACGGCTACAAGGTGGAAGGCGTCTACCAGACCCAGGAGGAGATTGAGCACTCTCCCAAGAACACACTGGCAACCGTCACCCCGGGCGACCTGAAATTCCGCGACGTGAACGGTGACGGTGAAATCACCACGGCAGACCGTACGATGATTGGTAATCCTACACCCGATGTCACCTACGGCTTCACGCTCGGCCTGGGCTACAAGAACTGGGAGCTGGCAGTAGACATGATGGGACAAGGCGGCAATCAGATTTACCGTACCTGGGACAACTACAACTGGAGCCAGTTCAACTTTATGGAGCAACGCATGGACCGCTGGCACGGTGAAGGGACCAGCAACACCCAGCCGCTGCTGAACACCAAGCATACCATCAACAACCTGAACTCCGAGTATTACATAGAGGACGGCTCGTTCTTCCGCATCCGTAACGTGTCGCTGGCATACAACTTCGACAAGGCGCTGATTTCGAAGATAGGCATGCAGGCGCTGAAGCTCTACGTGAACATACAGAACCTGAAGACGTGGAAGCACAACACCGGATATACCCCGGAACTGGGCGGAAGCGCCATCGCCTTCGGGGTGGACGACGGCAGTTATCCGATGCCGGCGATTTATACGTTCGGATTTAATCTGACGTTCTAAAAGCCTCTCCCCTAAAAAAGAGTAACTTCAAACCTCCCCCGACTCCTTCAAAGGGAACGGGGAATGAAAAATATAAATTTATGAAACTGATAAAATACATATTTACATTGCTGGTGGGTGCAACAGCCCTCTCACTGACATCCTGCAACGACTTCCTGGACCGCGATCCGCTGGGGCAGTTCACGGAAGATGACTCTCCCAACGCCCTTGTAGGCGGAAAGATATTCAACGTCTACTACCTGATGCGCTCGTACGACATCACTGCCGGTATTCCAGCTTTTATGGTGCACATGGTGCGCAGCGAAGACTCCGAGAAAGGCAGTGACGCCGGCGACGGCAGCAACGAGGCCGCCATGTGGGACGACTTCGAATACACTGCCTCCAACGGGCCGCTCAGCGCCTATTGGGGACAGAACTACAAAATCATCTACCAGTGCAACGAAATCCTGGACGACATTGAGAAGAGCGGACACAAGGACGACACCGAAGCCATCCGCAACCGCGGCGAAGCGCTCTTCTTCCGTGCCTGGTGCTACTTCAACCTGGTACGCGCCTTTGGCGAAGTGCCGCTGGTCACCATCAAGGTAGTGGAAGCCTCCGATGCCAACGTGCCCAAGACCACGGCGGAAAAGATATACGAACAGATTGACAAAGACCTGACCGAAGCCGAAGAATGCCTGCCCCTGCGGTGGGACAGCGACTACACGGGACGGCTGACCTGGGGCGCCGCACGCTCCCTGCACGCACGCACCTATATGATGCGAAACGATTGGGACAATATGTACACAGCCTCCACCGAAGTGATAAAATCGGGCATCTACAACCTGAATACACCGGTCGACAAAGTCTTCACCGTAGAAGGGGAGAATTGCGGTGAGAGCATCTTCGAACTGCAATGCGAAGCCACCGATGCCATGAAAGAGGACGCCAGCATCGGCAGCCAGTTCTGCCAGGTGCAAGGGGTGCGCGGAGCCGGCGAGTGGGACCTGGGATGGGGCTGGCACATGGCCACCAAACTGATGGGAGAAGCTTTTGAACCGGGCGACCCGCGCCGGAACGCCACATTGCTCTACTTCCGCCGCAGCACGGACGAGCCCATCACACCGGAGAATACCAACCAGCCTTATGGCGAATCACCCGTATCCACCGCCATGGGTGCCTACTTCAACAAGAAGGCCTACACGGACCCGACACTGCGCCGCAAGTACACCCGCATGGGTTTCTGGGTAAACATCCGCCTCATCCGCTACCCGGACGTGTTACTGATGGCTGCCGAAGCCGCCAACGAGAAAGGGCTAACGGGCGAAGCCGCCGGGTATCTGGAACAAGTACGCGCCCATGCCCGCGGCACACTGGCAGACGTGCTTCCGAAGGTAGAATCTGCCAGCCAGTCTGTGCTGCGTGACGCCATTCGCCACGAACGCCGCGTAGAGCTGGCACTGGAACCCGACCGCTTCTACGACCTCGTGCGCTGGGGCATTGCCAAAGAAGTGCTGCAAGCTGCCGGAAAGAATTACCAGGACAAGAATGCGCTGCTGCCTCTGCCCCAGACAGAGATAGACAAATCGAACGGAGTACTGGTGCAGAACCCCGACTATTGATACCCGGCCAAAGGAAACAGCCGGCCCAATCAATGGCAAAAGGTCTGTTTCATAACTTACTTGCAATCAAAGCATTGCTACTGCAAAGAGCTGCAAACTTTTTGCAGTGGCACTGCAAAGGTGTTGCAGTAGCACTGCACAACAGTTGCAGTGTCGCTGCAAAGCAGTTGCAGTAGCGCTGCAAACCGTTTGCAGTATCACTGCAGAGAAATTGCAGCACCGTTGCAAAGAAGTCATAGCACTACTGCAATAGAGTGACGGCAATCTAAAAACAATGAAGGGAACATACTTACAAACAATTAATTCAATATGAATATGAAGAAAATTTTCAAGAGAACAAGTCTGCTGCTCGCGACCGCTTTAATAGGCGTCACCGCCACCGTGCAGGCGCAGAAGTCTCCGCAGGACATGGACCGCTTCATCGACGCACTGATGCGCCGGATGACTGTGGAAGAGAAAATCGGCCAGCTCAACCTGCCCGTGACCGGAGAGATCACCACCGGTCAGGCAAAGAGCAGCGACGTGGCCAAGAAGATTGAGCAGGGGCTCGTGGGAGGGCTTTTCAATCTGAAAGGAGTGGCCAAGATACGCGACGTACAGAAACTGGCCGTAGAGAACTCCCGCCTGGGCATCCCCCTGCTGTTCGGCATGGATGTGATACATGGCTATGAGACCATCTTCCCCATCCCTCTCGGCCTCTCCTGCACGTGGGACATGGCAGCCATCGGGCAGTCTGCCCGCATCGCCGCCATCGAAGCCAGTGCCGACGGCATCTCATGGACCTTCAGCCCGATGGTGGACATCAGCCGTGACCCGCGCTGGGGACGTGTATCCGAAGGTTCGGGCGAAGACCCGTTCCTCGGAGGCGCCATCGCCCGCGCCATGGTGTTGGGGTATCAGGGAAAAGACCTGAACGACCAACTGACACGGAACGACGAAATCATGGCATGCGTCAAGCACTTCGCACTGTACGGTGCCGGAGAAGCCGGACGCGACTACAACACCGTAGACATGAGCCGCAACCGCATGTTCAACGAATACATGTACCCCTATGAAGCAGCCGTCCATGCCGGAGTGGGCAGTGTAATGGCCTCCTTCAACGAAGTGGACGGCGTGCCCGCCACCGCCAACCACTGGCTGATGACAAACGTGCTGCGCAAACAATGGGGCTTCAACGGTTTTGTGGTGACCGACTTTACCGGTATCTCCGAAATGGTGGAACACGGAATCGGCAACCTGCAGACCGTTTCCGCTCGTGCGCTCAACGCCGGTGTGGACATGGATATGGTGAGCGAAGGTTTCGTGGGCACGTTGAAAAAGTCGCTCACCGAAGGCAAAATAACCATGAAGACGCTGGATGCAGCCTGCCGCCGCATCCTTGAAGCGAAATACAAGTTAGGGCTGTTCGATGACCCTTACAAATACTGCGACCTCAGCCGTCCCGCACGCGACATCTTCACCCGCAAGCACCGCGACGCTGCCCGCCGGATTGCCGCCGAAAGCTTTGTGCTGCTGAAAAACGAACCTTTTGAGGGACAAGGCAAGAAGTCTTCTCGTCCTGTCCTTCCCTTAGAGAAGCAAGGCACCGTCGCCGTCATCGGCCCTCTGGGCAATACCCGCAGCAACATGCCCGGTACCTGGAGTGTTGCCGCACGCCTAAACGACTATCCCTCTCTGTACGAAGGATTGAAGGAGATGACAGCCGGCCGAGTGAACATCACCTACGCCAAAGGCAGCAACCTCATCGGTGATGCAGCCTACGAGGAACGCGCCACCCTATTCGGCCGATCGCTGAGCCGGGACAACCGTACGGATAAGAAACTGCTGGACGAAGCTTTGAAGGTGGCCTCCGGTGCCGACGTGATTGTAGCCGCCCTGGGCGAGTCTTCCGAAATGAGCGGTGAAAGCTCGAGCCGTACCGACCTCGACATCCCCGACGTGCAACGCACCCTGCTGGAAGCCTTGCTGAAGACCGGAAAGCCCGTTGTACTGACCCTCTTCACCGGCCGGCCGCTGACGCTCACCTGGGAGCAGGAACATGTGCCCGCTATCTTGAACGTATGGTTCGGTGGCAGTGAAGCGGCATACGCCATCGGCGACGTACTGTTCGGCGACGTGAACCCAAGCGGTAAGCTGACCATGACTTTCCCGAAGAACGTGGGGCAGCTACCTTTATTCTACAACCACAAGAATACCGGTCGCCCGCTGGCTGCCGGCAATTGGTTCGAGAAGTTCCGCAGCAACTATCTGGATGTGGACAATGAACCGCTGTATCCCTTCGGCTACGGGCTCTCATACACCACTTTCCAGTACAGCGACATCGCCCTCAGTACCCCGGTCATGGGACAAAATGGCTCCACCACTGCCGTAGTCACCGTGACCAATACCGGTAAGCGTGACGGCGCAGAAGTCGTGCAGCTCTATATCCGCGACCTCGTAGGCAGCATTACCCGCCCCGTACGCGAGCTGAAAGGCTTTGAAAAGGTGTTCCTGAAAGCGGGCGAAAGCAAGACCGTATCCTTCAAGATTACCCCTGAGCTGCTCCGCTTCTACGACTACGACCTCAACCACGTGGCCGAGCCGGGAGATTTCGATGTGATGATAGGTGGCAGCAGCCAGGCAGAAAAGACAGCCCGACTGACACTGAAATAAAATAAAATATTTAATATTGCACTCTAAAAACAAGAAAACATGAGATATACTACTTTACTCCTTTGTTTTTGCAGCATTCTGCTCCTTGGCAGCTGCAAGAGCCAGCCCTCCGCACAGAACGGACAGCCGCTGGAAGTGATGACGTTCAATGTCCGCCTGGATATTCCTTCGGACAGTGTAAACAACTGGAATTACCGCAAGGGTGACGCCTGCCGTATGATAGCCTACTACAGCCCCGACTTGCTGGGCATGCAGGAAGTGCTTCACAACCAAATGGAAGACCTAAAACGCGGGCTGCCGCAATACACAGCACTCGGTGTGGGGCGCGACGACGGCAAGGAAGCAGGCGAATACTGCCCGATATTCTTCCGGACCGACCGATTTACACTGGTGGAATACGGCAATTTCTCCCTCAGCGAGCAACCCGAAACTATCGGCATCAAGGGCTGGGACGCTTCCTACAACCGTGTCACCACCTGGGCGATACTGCAGGAAAAGAACAACGGACAAAAGTTTGTATATTTCAACACCCATCTGGACAACGACGGAAAGACAGCCCGCAAAGAGGGCGTGCAACTCATTCTCGACAAAATCAAGGAGATAGCACCGGACATGCCCGCCATCATCACTGGTGACTTTAACTGTACGCCCGGTGAAGAACCTCTGCAAACGCTGGAAAAGGGAGGAATGGAAAATGCCGCAAAGACAGCTGCCGTCACCTACGGTCCGTCCTGGTCTTTCCATGACTTCGGCCGTCTGCCGGTGGAGGAACGCGTACTGCTGGACTATGTCTTCGTGACTAAAAGCGCAAAGATAGACCGCTACCGCGTTATCCAAGACAAACCGGAGAACAGCTACCTTTCCGACCACTGTCCTATACTTGTTGAATTGACCGTGCAATGAATATAGATAAGTAAATGATAAAAAAACAAGTAAGCATTGGTACAATGAAAATACAATACTGTTTATTATTGTTCCTGCTGTTGCTCGGTTTCACGCAATGCAAAAGCCCCGCCGCCAAAGAAGACCGGCTGAGCGACGATGCCCTGATGGACACCGTACAGCGCCGTACCTTCAACTACTTCTGGGAAGGTGCCGAGCCCAACAGCGGACTGGCACGCGAACGCATCCACATGGACGGTGTCTATCCGGAGAACGACCAGAACGTAATCACGTCCGGTGGAAGCGGCTTCGGCATCATGGCTATACTTGCCGGTATAGACCGCGGCTATGTCACCCGCCAGGAAGGGCTGGAACGAATGGAGAAAATCGTCTCCTTCCTCGAAACCGCTGACCGTTTCCACGGTGCCTACCCACACTGGTGGTATGGCGATACGGGCAAGGTGAAACCCTTCGGGCAGAAAGACAATGGCGGCGACCTGGTAGAAACAGCCTTCATCATGCAGGCGCTGCTCTCCGTCCACCAGTACTACATCGACGGTTCGCCCGCCGAGCAAGCCCTCGCCGCCCGCATCGACAAGCTGTGGCGCGAAGTGGACTGGAACTTCTACCGCCAGAACGGCCAGAACGTGCTCTATTGGCACTGGAGTCCGGAATACGGTTGGGAAATGAACTTTCCCGTACACGGTTACAACGAATGCCTCATCATGTATATCCTTGCCGCCGCCTCGCCTACCCACGGCGTGCCTGCAGCAGTCTATCACGAGGGCTGGGCGCAGAACGGGGCCATTGTAGACCCTCATAAAGTGGAGAATATCGAGTTGCATCTGCGCTATCAAGGCACAGAAGCCGGACCGCTCTTCTGGGCACAATACTCGTTCCTCGGCCTCGACCCCATCGGGCTGAAGGATGAATACTGCGCCAGCTACTTCGACGAGATGCGTAACCTGACGCTCGTGAACCGTGCCTACTGTGTCCGCAACCCCAAACACTACAAAGGCTTCGGCCCCGACTGCTGGGGGCTGACAGCCAGCTACTCCGTCAACGGATATGCCGCCCACGCTCCCAACGAGCGTGATGACCGAGGAGTCATCTCTCCAACTGCCGCCTTGTCGTCCATCGTCTATACTCCGGAACAGTCGCTGCAGGTGATGCGGCATCTCTACGAGATGGGCGATAAAGTCTTCGGACCCTATGGCTTCTATGATGCCTTCAGCCAGACGGACAACTGGTATCCCCGACGCTACCTCGCCATCGACCAGGGCCCGATAGCCGTGATGATTGAGAATTACCGGTCGGGGCTGCTGTGGAAGCTCTTCATGAGTCATCCGGATGTGCAGAAAGGACTGGAGAAACTGGGATTCTCAACGATTCCCAAATGACATCTTATGCTAAAAACGGGTGTATTGGAACAGACTATACACCATTTTTCAGACGCAGATGATGCAGATTTATTTTTCAGACAGAAGAACAAAAAGACAAAAGAGAGGAAATAAATATGTTCTTTTGTTCTTCTGTCTGAAAAATATTGCCCATTTCCACTCTCCCGAAACCCGCACTTCTCTATTCAGCAGAGAGTGCAAGCTTCAAAAAGGGATTTTTGGGCAATTCAATACCCTAAAGTTCATCTATTTGCGTCTTGATCCTCTCCACCCGGACAATCAAACTATCAAGTCTCTGTCTGTTCCTCCGGATAATTCGGGGACGAAAAACAAACCAGTTCAAACCAACCCACAGAAGGAAAACCGAATAGGCAACGACCCTGAACTGTAGTGAACTCTCCTGAATATGCTCGTACATATAAAGTCCTATTCCTACAGACAACGAGATGAAATAAAAGTTCATCAGCTTGGTTTGCATAAAGTTCTCCTTACGCCTCACGGCAAGTAACTCATTCAGATACTCCCGGTTGGATTGCTCCTCATCCACAATTCTATACAAGGGAATCATCTTATGAGTGAACACAGCAACAGTGCCCATAGCCACGATTGTCAAAAGAATCCCTATCTTCGTAACCAACAATTGCGGCTTAAAGTATATCCAGACAAACGCAACAAAGCAGATGGTCATCCATAAAACCGCATTAAGCACTATCAGTTCAAGAACCTTCTTTCTCTTGAAGTGATTTACCTCCTTGAATAATCCGGAACAGTCGGCAAATGGGACAGCCTGTTTCCGCCACAATTCTTTTATATCTATGTCACTCTTCATACGCTCTTATTTTCTTTGTCAACAATGCTTTGATTCGATGAATCCTCACCCGGACATTACCTTCAGACAGACCAGTGATTCGGGCAATCTCTGCCTGCCTGACATCTTCCAATTCGAGTGAAATGAGGATGCGGTCCATCTCCGGAAGTTCGGCAATGAGTTTATACAACAGACGAAGCCGCAGACCGATACCCGTCCTTTCTTCTTCGGGCAGGTCGGTCGAGAGAGTAACCGGAACCATGCGGCTCTGCCGTTCCAACTGACGAAGACAGCGATTGGTGGCAATACGAAAAATCCAAGTACCGACTGCTGCCTCATTTCTGAATGACGACAGTTTCTGCCAAACGGCAACAAATGTCTCCTGAGCCATATCCTGGGCCAGACCATAATCATTCACATATCCCATACACAGACGGAACACCTTACTCCAATATTCCCTATATATAGCCTCAAACTCCACTCGTCACTCTTTTATAAAACCGGTTAGCTCATTCATAAACCACTCCTTATCATCAAACATCATGAAATGCAGTCCCTGCTCGGCATACCTTAACCGCACTCCGTGCAGATTCCTATACTGTTCATTTACAATAGATGCTATATTCTTGAAATGCGGTTCCAGCAAGACCAGGACCGGAACGGCAATACTTCTGATTCGCTCCCTCAAATCCGTGTTCGCAAAGTCACAATACATCGCGGCATACGTCTTTCTGTCAGAGGCTGCACCCCATTCCACGATTTCGTCAAACTTCAAAGAGTCCGTTGTCAAACTAGCCACACTCATTCGCTGCATCCGGACAAACTGCTCGTGGTTCATGGCAGTTATCCGGGTAATCATATCAGAACAGTCTTTATCCGCTACGGGGTTAAAGTCTGGGTGGGTCAAAGCCATCAAACAAGGCAAAGCATCCACTATGACAATCTTTCCAACGAGTGTGGGAAAGTCTGCTGCAACAGCAAGTGCCAGTCCGCCTCCCATACTGTGCCCTACGAGTATGGGGCTGTCAATCCTTTCTTCCTTAATGAATGTCGCAATCTCGTTTTTCCAGCCCTCGAAGGATGGATTTTTTTCCGGCGGTACACCGGCAAAACCAGCCATAGTCAACACGTAGCAGGTATAATGTGTTCCCAATTCCGCCACTGCCTCCTTCCAGACGTCTCCCGAACTCGCAAAGCCGGGAATAAAAATGACAGACTTCTTTCCTATACCCGATTTTATCACCGAAAAAGAGTAATCTTCTGCAAAAGAACAGACAGAAAACCAAAACAATACTAAAGTCAGAAATAACTTTTCCATCACTGTACACTTTTTAATTCACTCTTTAGATACAAAGAACTTGAAAATGTTACAATGCCGGTTACTATATTTTCCGTTCATTCCTTATCAACAAAAATACAATATTCCCCTGAGAACCAATACATATTATTTATTAATAAAAGAATTATCACTATCTTTGGGCAAATTCAAACCAATCATCATCATGAAACGTATCTTATTGGCCATCTGCATGATGGCAATGTCCGCACTATCTTACGGACAAAGTAACCGCGTCTCGTTCACTTTCGCCTGGCTCAGTGACGTACACCTCAATTCCTTCGCTTATGCCGAAGACGACCTGCGGCAATCCATTGAGGCCGATAGCAAGTCCGATACCGCCAAATGCAGCTGCGAGCGTTCCTGCTGCCACGCCGGCTGTGCTCAGTGCGATAATGGTAACGATGGCCAGGCAGAAGAAAAATGCAATCTCACTGACGAAAGTTCTGGCCGATGGATCTACCTTCCCTTTTTCAAGAATCTTGATGATTCCCTGACGGATATACCGGCAGATCACATACCCGACAATAAATATGATAATTGCTTCAAGAAGATCGATTCCCCTGTTGAAAGCAAAATTTTCTAATCCGTTTATCACTTTGGCCGTGATTCCGACTTCGTCAGTAACCACTTTTGTAACTACGTTTGGTTCCACAGTCTCTTCCTTTCTTAATACTTATATCAAATCATTCCTCTTTATTCTAACATATGAGAAAGGAGCAGGCAGGGAATTCATGAAATTTTATAAATCCATAGAAAAAGAGCCGCAGATTTTGCGGCTCTTTCGTGTTCTTTAATCGCGGATGAATTTCTCTCCGGCTTTGATAATATTCTCGATGACCATGGCTGTCGTTACGCTTCCTACGCCTCCTGGAACCGGAGTGATGCATCCGGCTTTCTCAGAGACATTGTCGTAATCGACATCGCCAACGGTCTTTCCGTTTACACGGTTGATGCCCACATCAATGACGACGGCGCCTTCTTTGACCATATCTGCTGTCACGTATCCAGGTCTTCCAACAGCAGCGACAAGAACATCAGCCTCGCGTGTCAAACTTGTCAGATCCTTTGTATGAGAGTGGCAGATCGTTACTGTTGCATTCTCCTTCAGGAGCATAATGGAAACCGGTTTCCCGATGACATTGCTGCGCCCTATGACGACGACGCGCTTTCCATTCATTTCAATCTTATAATGCTTCAGGATTGCCATGACGGCGCGCGGTGTATTTCCGAAGAGTCCGTCTTTCCCGGCAAAAAGTCTTCCTGCATTCATGTCCGTCAGCCCGTCTACATCCTTATCCGGATCAATGAGTGCAATCATCTTTTCAGGATCGATCTGCTCCGGAAGCGGCATCATCATAAGAATGCCTGTTATTTCATCATCATTGCTGAGATCGGTGATTAATTTCCCAAGCTCATCTTCGCTGACATCTTCTGCTTCCTTGAATATGCCTGAATTGATGCCATAACTTTTAGCAGCTTTCTGCATGAAGGATGCATACATGGCAGAGGGCTTGCTGTCTCCCGCCAGAATGATGGCAAGCTTTGGTTCATACCTCTTCGCCTTCAGTTTTGCCAGGCGTTCTGCCAGTTCCTTTTCAAGAGCTGCTGCTACTTCTTTTCCATCTAAAATCATTGCTGCCATATCAGAAGAGCCCCGTAATATTTCCTTCGTCATCTACATCGATACGTTCAGCAGCCGGACGGCGCGGAAGTCCCGGCATCGTCATGATCTTGCCAGTCAGAGCGACGACAAAGCCTGCGCCGGCAGATACTTTGACTTCTCTGACATGGAGTGTAAATCCTGAAGGTGCTCCCAGCTTGGACGGATCATCACTGAAGGATACCGGTGTCTTTGCAATGCAGACAGGCATCTTTCCGTATCTCATTTCTTCAATGTGCGCCAGTTCTTTTGCAGCGGCACCGTCAAATGCCACGCCGTCAGCGCCATAAATTTCTTTTGCAATGGTTTCAATCTTTTCCTTAAGGGAAAGGTCCAGATCATAAAGCGGCTTGTAATTGGATCCCTGATCAATGGCTGCCAGTACTTTTTCACCCAGATCAAGTCCGCCTTCACCGCCGTCAGCAAAGACAGTGGATTCAGCAACAGGTACGCCGGCTTCCTTGCATGCTTCGAAAGCGACTTTCTTTTCTTCTTCTGTATCGGATGGGAACATGTTCAAAGCAACTACGATCGGCAGGCCATACTTCTTCAGGTTGTGCATATGGCGAAGCAGATTCGGAAGGCCTCTCTTTACAGCTTCCGGATCGGATTCTGTCAGTTCGTTCTTTGCCTTTCCGCCGTTCATCTTTAGTGCACGGATGGTAGCGACGAGGACTGCAGCATCTGGTTTGAGACCTGCGAAACGGCACTTGATGTCCAGGAATTTTTCTGCGCCAAGGTCAGCACCGAATCCTGCTTCCGTAACGACGTAATCAGCAAGATGCAGAGCTGTTCTTGTTGCCAGGACAGAGTTGCATCCGTGAGCGATATTGGCAAACGGGCCGCCGTGAATGAAGGCCGGAACATGTTCGAGTGTCTGTACCAGGTTTGGCTTCAGTGCATCCTTCATCAGTGCGGTCATAGCGCCCTGTGCATGAATGTCGCCTGCAGTAACCGGTTTATTGTCATAGGTATAGCCGACAATGATTCTTGCAAATCTTTCTTTCATGTCATGGATCGAATCTGCCAGGCAGAGGATAGCCATAACTTCGGAAGCGACGGTAATATCGAAGCCGCCTTCTCTTGGCACGCCGTTTGCATGGCCGCCGAGACCTACAACGATATGACGGAGAACACGGTCATTCATATCCATGACGCGATTCCATACAACGCGTCTGGGATCAATGTTGAGTTCATTTCCCTGCTGGATGTGATTGTCGACCATAGCTGCCAGAAGGTTATGCGCAGCTGTGATTGCATGAAGGTCTCCGGTGAAATGAAGGTTGATGTCTTCCATCGGTACGACCTGGGAATAGCCGCCGCCGGCAGCACCGCCTTTTATGCCCATGCATGGTCCAAGGGATGGTTCACGCAGGCAGATCATCGTCTTTTTGCCCAGTTTGGACAGAGCCTGTCCGAGGCCGACGGTCGTCGTTGTCTTGCCTTCTCCGGCAGGTGTTGGTGAAATAGCTGTCACAAGAATCAGCTTTCCCTGTGGTTTTGACAGCACCTCATTCGTGAATTTCAAGGATACTTTGGCTTTGTACGGTCCGTAATTTTCCAGATTTTCAGGAGCAATACCGACTTTCTCACCAATTTCAACAATCGGTTTCATCTCCGCTTTCTGTGCGATTTCAATGTCACTCAGCATCTCTTTTTTCCCCTTTCATGGCAACGGTGAAATAAAGGTAAATCTTTATTTATTATAGCATGCAAGACACTATGCCGCATAAAAACGTACAGGAAATATGGTCATTTTATGTTTTGGAAAACCGCCAGCAAAAAACTCTCCCCGAAGGAAGAGTCTTTTATTACCGCCGGAAATATACATGGACGCTTGAGCCTCTCTTTACAGTTGCCCCTATTCCGGGATCCTGCTTGTAGGCATAGCCGCTTCCTTCAGGCTGGAAACCGAGTCCTGCGCGGGTCAGCCATTCTCCCGTGTCGCGGATCGTCCATCCTGTAAAGCTTGGAAGCCTGAATTCTTTCACATCCTCTGATGGAATTGCCGGCTTGTACGTTTCAATATCCTTTGCTTTCGGCTTTGCATGCGTTGCTTCATCTTCCAGTGTCGGTACTGAAAGGTAATGCATGATATGCGTCATGGCTTCCTTGAAAACAGGAGCTGCTACCTGGCCGCCATAGTATACGCCTTTTGGTGTATCCAGTACGACAAGGCATATAGCCCTTGGATCTTCCGTAGGGCCGAAGCCGCAGAAGGATGCGATGTACTGGTTTTTAAGATACCCGCCGTTGACTGCATCGATTTTCTGTGCCGTACCGGTTTTCCCTGCCATATGGTAGCCATCAACCTGCGCATTTGTGCCGCCGCCGGATGCGACTTCCTTTTCCATCATGTCCTTGACTTCATCAGCCACTTCCTTGGATACAGGATTTCCGCTGATTTCCGTCTGATTGACCTTGTAATCGCTTCCATCCGGATTCTTGATTTCCTTGATGATATGCGGCTTGACCATTTGTCCGCCGTTTGCCAGGGCGCTGTATGCCTGCACCATCTGGAGCGGTGTTACCGCAATGCCCTGCCCGATGGACATGGTCGCCACATCGATAGCACGCATTTCCTTCGGATTGAAGAGAACGCCCGATCCCTCGCCAGGAAGATCGATTCCGGTCGGTTTCCCAAAGCCGAATTTCTTTGCATATTCCGTCAGTATATCTCCGCCGGTCAGAAGCCCTATATGGGCAAAGCCGGTATTGATGGAGAATTTCAGGATATCAACGAGACGGACATCGCCATAGGATTCATCATCCCAGTTCCTGATGGCATGGCCGGATGCCCAGACTGCCCCGGGATCGTGCCAGACACGCTGCGTGTCATATGTTTTGGCTGCCAGAGCAGCCGCTGCAATGACAGGCTTGAATGTCGATCCTGGTTCGTAAATATCGACAACGGCACGGTTCTTGAATTCTGCTTCTGTCGCCTTGTCAAAGTGGTTCGGGTCATAGGAAGGCCTGTTTCCAAGCGCAAGGATAGCCCCTGTCTTAGGATCCATGACGATAATGATGCCGCCGGATGCTTTGGTGCTTGTCATAGCGCGGTCGAGCGCTCTTTCTGCATAGAACTGGATATTCTGATCGATTGTCAGATACACGGATCGTTCATTTTCAGCCTTGTACGGAGCAAGAGCCGACTCCAGAATCGGATTTCCCCGGGCATCGGTCAGAAGCATCTGCTTGCTCTTGCCTCCGCGGATCAGGTCATCCAGCGACATTTC
>OGWV01001201.1_pt1 | contig 16380 bp, 14 predicted proteins | sample 1576081 | NCBI WGS metagenome assembly OGWV01 (sample SAMEA3541541, study PRJEB24748) | human gut metagenome | biome: human gut; feature: human-associated habitat; material: faeces | place: China | collected 2012 | reverse complement strand
GGGAATTGATATTGGCAATTTGGAAACTGTATTTTTGAGAAATGTCCCGCCTTGATGACCAGCAGGATGGAGGTCAGAAGGCCAAGGATCGCGTAGGTCTCAACCATCGCGGCATAGATCATTGCTTTGGAAACTTCGTTTGGCTTTTTGGCAACGACATTGATGCCGGCGGCGGAAACGCGGCCCTGATGGATACCGGAAAGCAGACCGGTCAGAGCGCAGGGCAGGCAGGAAGCGAGCACATACAAGCCCTGAGAGGTGGTGAGCGCAGCGGTGCCGCCCAGGAAGCCGCAGTTGAGCATAACCATGATGCCGACCAGGAAGCCGTAGATGCCCTGTGTGCCCGGCAGAGCCTGCAGAATCAGGGTCTGACCGAATTTGTCAGGATCTTCCGCGATCAGTCCGGCAGCGGCCTCACCGGCGATGCCGACACCCTTTGCGGAACCGATACCGCCAAGACCTACTGCGAGGGCAGCGCCCAGAACTGCTAAAAAGTTACCGTTGAAAAAGAATTGAGCAAAAGTTGTTGCTTCCATGACTAAAAGTCCTCCTTGTCAGAAATGAGAGTGTATTTGGTGTTTGGTTGGAACGGCTTAAAAGGTCTGCCGCCGGCTTCATAGAATTTTCCGAAGAACTCTACATACTGCAGACGGGCAGTGTGTACATAGGCACCAAGGCCGCTGATTGCGACGTTGAAAGCGGTGCCGATGACAAAGATCAAAACAAAGACGATGATGCCGATCAAGTTGAAGCCCGGCATGGTGCCCAGCAGGTTAAAGACGTTGGCGATAACGCCGCCGGCAAGTCCCAGTGCGAGGATACGCGAGTAGGACAGCACGTCCGAAAGGTAGGATGTGATGTCGTAAAGGCTCATGACGCCCTTGATTGGCTTCATCAGGATGTTCTTTTCGTGGCGTCCCTGGGTCAGGACCAGGCCGACAGCGCCGACAATGGCCAGCACCATGCCAACATTGAAGAAGGCAGGCAGCAGCATCAGCGGCAGGCCGATCAGGACCACGCGGGGATGATGCGCACGGCGGTGGTCTTGTTGTTGATCATGCCGATGGCGGCCTCGTCCGCGATGATGGCGGAGATCGTCTCGGCCGGCGTGTCGCCGGGCACGGCGATCATGTCCAGCCCCACGGAGCACACGCACGTCATGGCCTCGAGCTTCTCGATCGTCAGGCGGCCGGCCTCGGCCGCGGCGATCATGCCGGCATCCTCCGACACGGGGATGAACGCACCCGAGAGCCCGCCGACGTGGGACGAGGCCATGACGCCGCCTTTTTTCACCGCATCGTTGAGCAGCGCGAGCGCCGCCGTGGTGCCGGGCCCGCCGACGGACTCCAGCCCCATCTCCTCGAGCACGGCGGCCACGCTGTCGCCGACGGCGGGCGTCGGCGCGAGCGACAGGTCCACGATGCCGAACGGCACGCCCAGCCGCGCGGACGCCTCCTGCGCCACGAGCTGGCCCATGCGCGTGATGCGGAAGGCCGTCTTTTTCACCGTCTCGGCCACGACGTCGAACGGTTGGCCGTGCACGCTCTGCAGCGCGTGCTGCACCACGCCCGGCCCGGACACGCCGACGTGCACCTCGCACTCCGGCTCGCCCACGCCGTGAAACGCCCCGGCCATGAAGGGGTTGTCCTCCACGGCGTTGGCAAAGACCACGAGCTTGGCGCAGGCCATGCCGCCCTGATCGGCCGTAAGCGCGGCGGCGCGCTTGACGGTGCGGCCCATCTCGGCCACGGCGTCCATGTTGATGCCCGCGCGCGTCGAGCCGACGTTCACGCTCGCGCACACCAGCTCCGTCTCGGCCAGCGCCTCCGGGATGGAGGCGATGAGCACGCGGTCAGATTCCGTCATGCCCTTGTGCACGAGCGCGGAAAAGCCGCCGAGGAAGTTGATGCCGATCTCGTGCGCGGCACGGTCGAGCGCTTTGGCATACGGCACATAGGACTGCGCGCCTGTGCCCGCTCCGACGAGGGAGATGGGCGTGACGGACACGCGCTTATTGACGATGGGGATGCCGAACTCGGCCTCGATATCTTCGCCCGTGCGCACGAGATCGCCCGCAAGGCGGCAGATCTTGTCGTATACCTTCGTGCAGCTGCGCTCGATGTCCGTGTCCGCGCAGTCGAGCAGGGAGATGCCCATCGTGATGGTGCGGATGTCGAGGTGCTGCTGGTCGATCATGGCGATCGTCTGCAAAATTTCACTGCGGTTGATCATGGTCGTGTCCTCTCAGATGCGGTGCATGGCGTTGAAGATGTCCTCGCGCTGGGCGCGGATCTGCAGGCCGCACTGTGTGCCGGCCTCGTCGAGCGTGCGGGCGAGGTCTGCAAACGGCACGGTGCACTGCGCTGCGTCCACGAGCATGATCATCGTGAAGTATTCCTGCAATACCGTCTGGCTGATGTCCAGCACGTTCACGCCGTACTGCGCCAGCAGGGCGGTCACGTCGGCGATGATGCCGACACGGTCTTTTCCGATCACGGTTACGATTGCACGCATGGTTTGTCCTCCTTATTGACCGATCGCGCCGAGCTCGTCGAGATCGCGCTCGAACGCGGGGATGAAATGCTCCAGAAAATACTGCACCTCCGGCAGGGGGGATGCCTCGAGCGCCGCGCGCGTCTGCGCCTCGGCGGAGAGAAACTCGTTGTTGCCGGCCTTGCGCTCCTCGATGCACTTGATGTAGGCTGAGAGCTTGTCGGCCGCCTTCACGAGCGGGTAAATGTCGCCGTCCTTATCTTCGGCGAGCACATCGGCATAGGTCTCGCGCAGCTCCGGCGGCAGCATGCCGAGCAGCTTCTGCACGGCCAGATCCTCCACCGCGTGGTAGGCCGACATGATCTCCGCGTTGTGATACTTGATCGGCGTCGGCAGGTCACCCGTGAGGATCTCCGACGCATCGTGATACAGCGCCGCAGTTGCGAGCGCGTTGACGTCGCACGGCTGGTGGAAAATGTCGCGCCGGATGACGCCGAGCGCGTGCGCCAGCACGGCCACCATGTGGCTGTGCTCCTGAATGTTCTCGGGCAGGGCGTTGCGCATCAGGCCCCAGCGCGCGATATAGCGCATGCGCGAAATGAGCGCAAAGAAGTTGGAATCCATGGTCTGCCCCCTCAAAAACGAAAAATACAGATATGAACACATTTTATCATGCCGTTCGGGGAATGTAAACACGAAAAACTGTTGCAATATCAGGTTTTCCGTGCTAAAATACAATTTCGTGCGAACAGAAATCATTTGAAATATGTATTTGCGTTGAGGAAGTGTGCAAAATGGAGAAATTGAGAAACGTCGCCATCATCGCCCACGTTGACCACGGCAAGACCACCCTGGTCGACGAGATGCTCAAGCAGAGCGGCGTCTACCGTGAAAATCAGGAGGTCGTCGACCGCGTTATGGACTCCAACGATCTGGAGCGCGAGCGCGGCATCACGATCCTGGCCAAGAATACCGCCGTGCGCTACGGCGACACGAAGATCAACATCGTCGACACCCCGGGCCACGCCGACTTCGGCGGCGAGGTCGAGCGTGTCCTGAAGATGGTCAACGGCGTCATCCTGCTCGTCGACGCCGCCGAGGGTCCCATGCCGCAGACGCGCTTCGTGCTCAGCAAGGCGCTCGAGCTCGGCCACCGCGTCATCGTCGTCATCAACAAGATCGACCGCCCCGACCAGCGCATCCACGAGGTCATTGACGAGGTGCTCGAGCTGCTCATGGACCTCAACGCGACCGACGAACAGCTCGACTCGCCCATGCTCTTCTGCTCGGGCCGTCAGGGTACCGCGTCCTACTCCCCGGATGTGCCGGGCAAGGACCTGCGCCCGCTGTTCGACACCATTCTGGAGTATATCCCCGCGCCGGAGCAGAACGTCGACGCGCCGTTCCAGATGCTCGTGTCGTCCATCGACTACAATGAGTTTGTCGGCCGCATCGCCATCGGCCGCATCGAGCGCGGCGTCATCCGTCAGAACGAGGAGATCGCCGTGTGCAACTACCACGAGCCGGACGCCCCGGCCAAGAAGGCCAAGGCCGTGTCCATGTATGAGTTTGAGGGCCTGCAGCGCGTGCCCGTCACTGAGGCGGAGGCCGGCAGCATCATCGCCATGTCCGGCATCGGCGACATTACCATCGGCGACACGATCTGCGCGCCGAGCTGCGTCGAGCCGATCGAGTTCGTGAAGATCTCCGCGCCCACGATGGAGATGACCTTCTCCGTCAACGACGGCCCGTTTGCCGGCCGCGAGGGCAAGTTCGTCACCAGCCGCCAGATCCGCGAGCGGCTCTACCGCGAGACGCTCAAGGACGTGTCCCTGCGCGTGAGCGATCTCGAGGGCGCGACGGATTCGTTCAACGTCGCCGGCCGCGGCGAAATGTCGCTGTCCATCCTCATCGAGACCATGCGCCGCGAGGGGTATGAGTTCCAGGTCTCGCCCCCGCGCGTGCTCTACCAGACGATCAACGGCCAGAAGTGCGAGCCGATCGAGCGCCTTGTCGCCGACGTCCCGGCCGATGCCGTCGGCGCCGTGATCGAAAAGCTCAGCGCCCGCAAGGGTGAGCTGCAGCAGATGGAGCCCATCGGCAAGCGCACGCGGCTGGAGTTTCTCGTGCCGGCGCGCGGCCTGTTCGGCTACCGCAACGAATTTCTGACCGATACGAAGGGCGAGGGTATCATGGCCTCCGTCTTTGACAGCTACGCCCCCTATAAGGGTGACCTCAGCCGCCGCAACACCGGCTCGCTCGTTTCGTTCGAGACCGGCGAGAGCATCACCTACGGCCTGTTCAATGCGCAGGAGCGCGGCCAGCTGTTCATCGGCGCGGGCGTGCCCGTGTATGCCGGCATGGTCGTCGGTGTGTCGCCGAAGCAGGAGGACATCACCGTCAACGTCTGCAAGAAAAAGCAGCTGACCAACACCCGCGCCGCCGGCTCTGACGACGCGCTGCGTCTCGTGCCGCCGCGCAAGCTGAGCCTGGAGCAGTGCCTGGAGTTCCTCGCGGACGACGAGCTGCTCGAGGTCACGCCCAAGAGCCTGCGCATCCGCAAGCGCATCCTCGACCATGAGCGCCGCATGAAGGCCGCCCACGGCAAGGGCGCGAAATAAGTTTGGCCCGTTCCCGCCGCTGTCCGCCGAGACGGCGGCGGGAATTTTGCGCCGCGCGGCGTATGGAGAAAGATTTCTCTTTACAAGTACCGCGGGGTGTGGTATTGTAAAACAGTCCATGTGCCCGGATCCGGGGCTTGCCGCTTTGCAGCGGTGCCTTTCCGCCCGGTTCTGCGCCAGCGGATACGAAAACAAAGAAAGGAAGTCATCACCATGATCACCAAAGCTGAAAAGACCGCAGTCATCGAAGCCAACAAGACGCACGAGGGCGACACCGGTTCTCCGGAGGTCCAGATCGCCATCCTCACCGAGCGCATCCACCAGCTCACCGAGCACCTGAAGGTGCACCCGAACGACAAGCACAGCCGTCTGGGCATGTACAAGATGGTCGGTAAGCGCCGCCGTCTGCTCGACTACCTCGCAAAGAAGGACATCGAGCGCTATCGTGCGATCATTGCAAAGCTGAACATCCGCAAGTAAGTTCGGCTTTTCCGAAGGGTATGAACGTTTGAACGCAGGGGGATAATTTCATATTGTCCCCCTGCTTTTTTCGTTTCCGCCCCGGCAGCCCATTTTCGGGAGCGCCGCTGCCCAGTATTTGAATCTGCGCCCCATCGCGCATGGGACGTGGATGCAAGTGCTGGCTCTGGCGTTTCCGCCAACAAAAGAAAGGAGCACCAGAACCCATGATTATCACCACGCACAAGCAGTTCCCCAACTACAAGCGCTACGAGATCGAGTATGAAGGCCGTCCCCTCGTCATGGAGACCGGCAAACTCGCAGAGCTGTGCAACTCCGCCGTCCTCGTCAGCTACGGCGAGACGACCGTGCTCGTCACCTGCACGGCCTCCGCCCGCCCGAAAGACGGCGTGGATTACTTCCCGCTGTCCGTTGATTTTAACGAAAAGCTCTACGCCGTCGGCCGCATCCCCGGCAGCTTCATGCGCCGCGAGGGCAAGCCCAGCCTGCCCGCCGTGCTCGCCAGCCGCCTGATCGACCGCCCGATGCGCCCGCTCTTCCCGAGCGACCTGCGCAACGACGTCATCATCGCCTGTGAAGTGCTGTCCGTCGACCGCGACTGCAGCCCGGAGATCACCGCCATGATCGGCGCGAGCGCCGCCGTGAGCATCTCCGACGTGCCGTTCAACGGCCCCATCGCCGGCATCGTCCTCGGCTGGGACGGCGAGAAGTACCTCTTCAATCCCACGCAGGAGCAGCGCAAGACCAACCGCATGACCACCACCATCGCGGCCACGCACAAGAAGATCGTCATGATCGAGTCCGAGGCCGACCAGGTGCCGGATGATGTGATGTACGAGGGCATCGTGCAGGCGCACGAGCACCTGCAGCCCGTGCTCGATCTCATCGACAAGATGGTCAGCGAGATCGGCAAGCCGAAGTTTGAGTATGAGCACGCCTCCTTTGACGAGGATCTGTTCGAGCTCCTGTGCGCCAACGAGATGGAAGGCATGGAGTACTGCATGGACACCGACGACAAGAACGTGCGCGAGGCGCGCGTGAATGAATGGATCGCCGCCGTGCAGGAAAAATATGAAGCCGAGCACCCGGACATGATGCAGTACATGGACGAGATCCTCTACAAGATGCAGAAGAAGATCGTCAAGAAGTGGCTGCTTGCCGGTCATCGTGTCGACGGCCGCAAGATGAACGAGATCCGCCCGCTCGATGCCGAGGTCGGTGTGATCCCGCGCGTGCACGGCTCTGGCCTGTTCACCCGCGGCCAGACGCAGGTGCTGTCCATCGCCACGCTCGCCACGCTGTCCATGTCCCAGAAGCTCGACACCATCTGGGAAGAGGAAGAAAAGCGCTTCATGCACCACTACAACATGCCGCCGTATTCCACCGGCGACGCCCGCGCCGCCCGCAGCACCAACCGCCGCGAGTATGGCCACGGCGCGCTCGTTGAGAAGGCGCTGCAGTGCGTCATCCCGCCAGTCGAGGAGTTCCCGTATGCCATCCGTGTGGTGTCCGAGGTGCTCTCGTCCAACGGTTCCACGTCGCAGGGCTCCATCTGCGGCTCCACGCTCGCGCTCATGGACGCCGGCGTGCCCATCAAGGCGCCGGTCGCCGGCATCTCCTGCGGTCTGATCCAGGACGGCGACGACTTCACCACCTTCATCGACATTCAGGGCGTTGAGGACTTCCACGGCGAGATGGACTTCAAGGTCGCCGGCACGAAGCAGGGCATCACCGCCATCCAGATGGACCTCAAGAACGACGGCCTCAAGCACGAGATCGTCAAGGAAGCGTTCCGTATGACACGCGAGGCCCGCTTCCAGATCCTCGATGAGATCATGCTCAAGGCGATCGCCGAGCCGCGCAAGGAGCTGGCCGATTCCGCCCCGAAGATGATCCAGATGAAGATCAACCCCGACAAGATCCGCGAGGTCATCGGCTCGGGCGGCAAGGTCATCCAGAAGATCTGCGCCGACACCGGCTGCAAGATCGACATCGAGGACGACGGCTCCATCTTCATCGCGTCCGAGGACATCGAGGCCTGCCGCGCCGCGCGCAAGACCATCGAGAACATCGTCTTCGAGCCGGAAGTCGGCGAGCTGTACTACGGCAAGGTCTCCAACATCCGCAGCGACTTCGGCGCATGGGTCGAGCTGGCTCCGGGCAAGGACGGCCTCGTCAAGATCAAGGATCTCGAGTTCAAGCGCACCGAAAAGGTCGAGGATGTGCTCAAGATCGGCGACATGACCTGGGTCAAGGTCATGAATGTCGACGATCGCGGCCGCATCGACCTGTCCCGCAAGGACGCGATGCGTGAAAAGGGCCTGATGTAATTTCGGCACAACTGTGTGGGCGGGGTGCGCATACACCCCGCCCACTTTTCCACGGGGGGACAGCACATTATGTACGAAAAACAGACGCTGCCGAACGGCGTGCGCATCGTCTACGAGCACATGCCGCACGTGCGCTCGGCGGCCATCGGCGTGTGGGTCGGCGTTGGGTCACGGTATGAGTCGCCGTGCGAGGCCGGTAGCGCGCACTTTATCGAGCATATGCTCTTCAAGGGGACGGCACAGCACTCCGCCTCCGAGCTGGCAGAACGCATGGACGCCATCGGCGGCCAGGTGAACGCCTACACCACGCGCGAGGGCACGTGCTACTATGCGCGCGTGCTCGACGAGCACCTCGACCGCGCGGGCGATCTGCTCGCCGAGATGCTCTTCACATCGAACTTTTCCGAGACGGACGCAGATAACGAACGCGGCGTCATCCGCGAGGAGATGGACATGTACGCCGACACGCCGGAGGATCTGGTCACGGAGCGGCTCATCGGCGCCGCCTTCCCCGGCGCGCTGGGGCGGCCGGTGCTCGGACGCCCGGCCACGATCGACCGGCTGACGGGTGCGCGCCTGCGCTCGTTTCAGATCGCGCACTATATCGCGCCGCGCATCGTTATCGCCGTGTCCGGCAGCTTCACGGATGAGAACATCGCGCGCCTCGCCGCGCACTTTTCGTGGCTGCCCGTGCGGCCGGATCTGACCATGCGGTCCGGCAGCTACACCCCAGCCTTCACGCTCAAGCGCAAGGCCATCGAGCAAAACCAGATCAGCATCGGCTTTCCCGGCCTGCCGACGGGGGCGGAGGAGCGCTTCACCATGGCGCTGCTCTCGTCCATCCTCGGCGGGAACATGTCCTCGCGCCTGTTTCAGACCGTGCGCGAGAAAAACGGTCTGTGCTACGCCATCTACACCTACACGGCGAGCTTTCTCGACTGCGGCATGTTCGGCATCTCCGCCGCCGTCGGCCGCGAGACGGAGCAGCGCGCGCTCGCGCTCATCCGCGACGAGCTCGAGCGCTTCCGCACCGACGGCGTCACGCAGTCGGAGCTCGACCGCGCGCGCGAACAGGTGCACGCGAGCGTGCTCATGGCGGAGGAATCCACCGCCTCGCGCATGAACAAGCTCGGCTATTCCGAGCTGTACCTCGGCCGGGTGCTCCCGGCGGACGAGGTGCTCGCGCGCTACGACGCCGTCACGCGCGAGGACATCCTCGGCCTTGCGCGCGAGACGCTGGACTTTGACCGCGTGTCGTTCTCGGCCGTCGGCCGCCTGCGGCCGCAGGAGGAATACGCGCAGCAGCTCAGGGGATAACAAAAACGCCGCGGAAGCCTCCGCGGCGTTTTCCTTTTCAGTCGTCCGACTCACCGGCCATGACCGTGTGCCGGATGCGGCGGATACCACACCCGCGCCGCTTGCGCAAGGGGGCGGATCCTGTCGCCATGTATCGCAAAACGTCCCCCGGCGGCTTCAAGAAGAAGCCGCCGGGGGCGTTTTGCTTTTTCAGGCGTTTTGGATCAGCAGCTCCGCGATCTGCACGCAGTTGGTGGCCGCGCCCTTGCGCACCTGATCGCCGCAGCACCAGAGGCACAGGCCGTTGGGGTCGGTCAGGTCGGGGCGGATGCGGCCGACGAACACGAGATCCTGATCCGACGTGTCGAGCGGCATGGGATACTGCAGCGCGTCGAGATCATCCACAAGGCGGCAGCCGGGGGCGGCGGCGATGGCCGCGCGCGCCTCGTCAACGGAGATGTGGTGCACGAAGTGCACGGCGGCGGAGATGGAGTGACTGCGCACGACGGGCACGCGCACGCAGGTGCACGAGACGTTCATGTCCGGCAGGTGCAGGATCTTGCGGCCCTCGTTCTGGAGCTTCATCTCCTCGGAGGTGTAGCCGTCGCACTGCTCGCCGCCGATCTGCGGGATGACGTTGTAGGCGATCTGGTGCGCGAACACCTTCGGCGCGTAGCTCTTGCCGGCACGCAGGGCGTCGACCTCGTTTTGCAGCTCGATCGGGCCGCCCGCGCCCGCGCCGGATACGGCCTGATACGTCGACACGACCATGTCGCGGATGGGTGAGAGCTTGCGCAGCGCGTTGATGGCGGTCAGCGTGATGATGGTCGAGCAGTTGGGGTTCGAGATGATGCCGTGGTGCAGCTTCACGTCTCCGGCGTTGATCTCCGGCACGACGAGCGGTACGTTTGGGTCCAAGCGAAAGGCCGAGGAGTTATCCACGAACACGGCGCCGGAGCGCACGATCGCAGGGGCGAAGCGCTCGGCAATGTCGTTTTCCGCCGCGCCGAGGACGATGTCCATGCCGGAGAAGGCGGCGTCCGTCGCCTCCTCGAGGGCGATATTCTGTCCCTGCCACGACACGACCTTGCCGGCCGAGCGGGCGCTTGCGAGCAAGTGCAGCTCCCCGACGGGGAACTTGCGCTCGGCGAGGATCTTCATCATTTCCTGCCCGACGGCGCCGCTGGCGCCGAGAATGGCTACGCGATACTGCTTCATATTTGAAAACTTCCTTTCTTATTTCACAAAGCTGTTGTACAGGACCTGGATGGCGGGCGCGAAATCCTTCGTATCCACGCCGACGATGATGTTGAGCTCATCCGGCCCCTGCGAGATCATGCGGATGTTGATGCCGTGCTCGCCGAGCGCGGCGAAGATGCGGCCCGACGTGCCGGGGCGGAAGGCCATCTTCCGGCCGACGGCCGCGACGATGGAGATGTTCTCCGTCACGTGCAGATTGTCCGGGTGCAGCTGCTTTTCCAGCTCGCCGAGGATGGAGTACAGGCAGGGGGCGACCTTTTCGCTCGAGACGACGAGCGACAGGCAGTCGATGCCGCTAGGGGCGTACTCGATGCTCACGCCGTGGCGCTCGAACACTTCGAACACATGCCGGAACGTGCCCACGCTCGAGGACATACCGGACTTGGCGATCGTGATGATAGAGTAGTTTTTCTTGCCCGCGATGCCGGTGATGAGCCGACCGTCGTCCACGTCGTCGAACGACTCCATGATGAGCGTGCCGGGGTGGTCGGGGTCGTTGGTGTTGCGGATGTTGAGCGGGATATTCTTCTCGCGCACGGGGAAGACCGTGCCCTCATGCAGCACCTGCGCGCCGACGAAGCTCAGCTCACGCAGCTCGTTATAGGTGATGCGCTCGATGGGCAGCGGGTCGGGCACGATGCGGGGGTCGGCCATAAGGATGCCGGACACGTCCGTCCAGTTTTCGTACACGTCGGCATCGAGCGCCGCGGCCGCGAGCGCGCCGGTGATGTCGCTGCCGCCGCGGGAAAAGGTGCGGATCTTGCGGTCGGGCGTCACGCCGTAAAAGCCGGGGATGACAACGCTGCGCCCGTCGGCCAGCCGCCGGAGCGCGGCGTAGGACGCCTCCTTGTCGATCGAGCCGTCAAACTGAAAGCGCACCCACAGCTCCGCGTCCAGAAACGAGTAGCCGAGGTAGTCCGCCATGAGCAGGGCGGAGAAATATTCGCCGCGCGACACGAGCTCCTCTTCCGAGATGCCGGCGCGCATCTGCCGGCGCAGCACGTCGAGCTCGGCCTCGATATCGACGTTCAGGCCGCATTCGTCGCGGATGGCGATGTAGCGATCGCAGATCATCTGAAAGACGGCGTCGCAGTTCACGCCGTACTGCAGGTGCGCGTAGCACAGGTACAGCAGGTCTGTGAGCTTGTGGTCGTCCGCGCTGCGCTTGCCGGCGGCGGACACGACGATCACCTTCCGCGCGGGGTCGGCGCGCACGATGTCGCGCACTTTTTCAAACTGCTTGGCGTCCGCCATCGACGAGCCGCCGAATTTTGCAACCTTCAGCATGGGGCCCTCCTTACTGCAGCGCGGCAAAGAAGCTCTCGCTGTCCTGCACCAGCGCCTGCGCCATGAGCGCGTGCATCCGGCTCACGGGCACGGGCTGCGTGATGACCGCACCGTCCCAGTCGCCCTCGGCGAGGGCGGCCAGCTCCGGCAGCGCGGCGCGCGTGCGCACGTAGTAGCGGTGCTGCACGCCGGAATTGTCCGGTACGGCTGGAACGAACGAGTCGGTGTAAAACGCATGCACGCCGCGGCGGATATCCACGAGATCCTGCACGACGTTGTAGGCCGTCGGGTAGCGGCCCGCGCCCTGACCGAAGAAGCTCTGCACGCCCATGCGGTCGCCCTCCATGCTGATGAGGTTGAAGTTCGCGGGCACGGCTGCCTCGAGCGCGTCATGGCTCAGCAGCGTCGGCTCGACGTAGGCGCGGATGCTGCCGCCTTTCTGCTCGGCCGCTGCGATCAGCTTGCACGTGCAGCCGTGCGCCTGAAAGCGGGCGATGTCCGCCTTGCGCACATTGCGGATGCCGAACACCGGCACGTCCGCCTCGCGCAGCGACACGCCGAAGGCCACGTTGGCGGACAGGATCAGCTTGCGCTGAATGTCCAGCCCGTCGATATCGGCCGAGGGGTCGGCCTCGGCATAGCCGAGCGCCTGCGCCTGCGCGAGCACGTCGGCAAAGTCGGCGTCGCTGCCGTGCATCGCGTCCATGATGTAGTTGGTCGTGCCGTTGAGGATGCCCCAGACGCGGGAGATGTGGTTGGCGTGCGCGGCCTTTTCAAGATTCGTCAGCCACGGGATGCCGCCGCCGACCGCCGCCGTGCACCGCAGTGCTGCGCCGTGCTCATTGGCGAGCGCGGTGAGTTCGTCGTAGTACCGGCACATGAGGTATTTGTTCGAGGACACCACGTTCTTCCCGGCGCGCAGCGCGGCCGCCACGTATTCATACGCCGGGTGCAGGCCGCCCATAACCTCCACGACGGTGTCCACCGCCGGGTCGTCGAGAATGTCCTGCATCTCGTAGGTGGTTCGGGCCGTCAGCTCGCCGAGATCGCGCCGGCACAGCACCCACACCGCGCGGATATCGTCCCGGCCGGCGAGCATATCGTAAACGCCCCTGCCGACAACGCCAAAGCCCAGAAGTCCGATGTTCATGATGTTCCCTCACTTTGTTTTGATGAAAATTGCCCGCGTATAGCGGACAGATGTTTTTCGAGCGAGAACAATATACCACGTCTGCCCCCGGATTGCAAGGGCGCGCGGGCACATTTTCCCGAAACCGGCAAAAAACCGGCAGAAGCGCACTTCTGCCGGTTGCCTTTGTGCAGTTTTACGGCCCGGCGTCCGGCTGCGTCAGCCAGAGCAGCGCGCCGAGGAGGAAAAACAGCGCTGCCGTGGCGGCACGGCCGCCGTAAAGGCGCGGCAGCATCACGCCGGCCGTGGGCAGCGCGACGCTGACGACCAGAAACGCCAGCCACAGGCCGAACAGCGCCCAGACGAGCGGGTGCACCCAGGGCGCGCCGCGCCGCGGCCGCAGGCGCGTGACCATGCACAGCGCCTGCAGCAGTGTCCACGCCAGCGCGCACAGCAGCAGCGGCTCGGTTATGAGCATGGCTGCCAACGGCGTCATGTCCCCGTGCTGGTACTGCCGGAGGCAGACCGCGTGCAGGTACGCCCACAGCCCGGCCAGCACGAGCGTGACGGCCCCCATGATGCACAGCCTGCGCAGCGCCGCCCGGCGGGCATCGGCGGACGGCGCCCCGTCCAGCAGCTCCGTGAGCTCTACGCCGAGCGTGTCCGCGAGCCGCTGCAGCGTCTCTACGTCCGGGCGAGAGCGGCCGGTTTCGTAATTCGATATGGTCTGCCGCGTCGTGTGCACGGTCTGCGCCAGATCGTCCTGCGTCAGCTTCCGGCGCACGCGGGCGCGGCGGATGTTGGCTCCAATGTCGCGCATGGTGTTCACCTCGCCCAAAGCATACCATGCGCGGGCGCGATTTGTCACGCAAAGAACCTTTGCGCGCGCAAAAAACCGGCAGAAGCGAACTTCTGCCGGTCGTGTTTGTGCAGTTTTACTGTCCGCGGTTTTGCAGCGCGGTCAGGTAGGGGTTGAAGCGGCGCTCGGTCTCGAGCGTGGAGCAATCCATGTGGCCGGGGTAGACCTCGTAATCGCCGGGCAGAGCCGCGATCTTGGCCAGCGACTGCAGCTCGACCTCCATGCTGCCGCCGGCGAAATCCGTGCGGCCGCACGAACCGGCGAAGAGCGTGTCGCCGGTGAAGAGCGCGTCGCCGCAGATGAGCGTCACGCCGCCGGGCGTGTGGCCGGGCGTTTCCATGACGCGGAAGGTCAGATTGCCGACCTTGACCTCGTCGCCCTCCTTATAAAAGATCGTGCCCTCGGGCGGGGTGAACGTGTAGCTGTCGAAGGCGACGGCCGTGCCTGCGTCGAGCGCGTTCATGTACACGGGCGCACCGGTCTCCTCGTGCACGGCGTAGACGGCACCGGTGTGGTCGTAGTGGCCGTGCGTGAGCAGGATGGCGCGGCAGGTGAGGTGGTTGTCCTCGAGGTAGTAGAGGATGGTGTTAGACTCGTCGCCGGGGTCGATGACGGCGCACTCGAGCGTGGTCTCGTCCGTGACGATGTAGCAGTTGGTCATGAGGTGCCCGACGGGCAGACATTTGATGAGCATGGGGTGGCCTCCTTTATAAATGATCGGTATCGAGCAGGATGGTGACAGGGCCGTCGTTGACGGACGCAACTTTCATGTCCGCGCCGAACACGCCCGTGCGCACCGGGAAGCCGCGGGCCTCGCAGCCCGCGATCACGCGCTCGTAGAGCGGCACGGCGGTCTCCGGCCGGGCGGCGGCCGTGAAGCCGGGGCGGCGGGAGCGGCAGTCGGCAAAGAGGGTGAACTGGCTCACGATGAGCAGCTCTGCCCCGGCGTCGGCGGGGCTGACGTTCATTTTGCCATTGGCGTCCTCAAAGACGCGCAGGCCGCAGATGCGGTCGACGATGTGGTCGGCCTCGGCCGCCGTATCGGACACGTGCACGCCCAGCAGGACAAGGAAGCCCCTGCCGATGCGGCTGTATTCGGCGCCGTCGATCGTGACGGACGCCTCGGTAACGCGGGTGACGACGGCTCTCATGCTTTGCCCTCCTGTTTGGCCTTCTTTTCCTGTTCCGCCTGCAGCTCGGCGGTGTGCGCGGCGGCTTTTGCGGGGTCGGACGCGCCGCTGCGCGAGATGCGGATGACGCCGCGGATGGCGCTCAGGCGGCTGATGATCGTGCGCAGCTCAGCCAGGTCGTGCACCTCGACGGTGATCGTGATGGTCGAGCGGCCGCTGTCCACGTCGCGCGCGGTGAGCGTGCGCACCTTGGCGTTGAGCGTGTTGAGCGCCGTGGCCACGTCCATGACGAGGCCCGAGCGCTGCGCGCTGAGCAGCATGAGCGTCGTGCCGTAGGAATCGGTGGTGCGCTCGGCCCAGCTCACGCGGATCCAGCGGCCGGCAGTCTCCGGATTGTCGCGGCTGGCGAGATAGTTTTCGCAGTCCGTGCGGTGGATGGACACGCCCGCGCCGCGCGTGATGAAGCCGATGATGCCGTCGCCGGGCACCGGCGTGCAGCAGCGGGAGAATTTGATGAGGCAGTTGTCCAGCCCCTCGACGAGGATGCCGTGCACGGCGTGGCGCGGACGCTTGTTGCGGCGCTCGGCCGCCTCGTTGATGCGGTCGATGGCGTTTTTCTGGTTGGCCTTCTGGTTGCGCAGGATCTCGTCGCGGATGCGGTTGACGGTGCGCGTGGCGGTCACGCCGCCGTAGCCGATGGCGGCGTACAGATCGTCGAGCGAGGTGAAGGCCAGCCGCTTGAGGATCAGTGGCAGGATCTCGTCGCCCATGATGTCGGCCGGGGCGATGCCGTTGGCGCGCAGCTCGCGCTCAAACTGCTCCTTGCCGTGGACGATGTTCTCCTCGCGGCGCTCTTTTTTGAACCACTGCTTGATCTTCGTGCGCGCGGCGCCGCTCTTGGCGAGGTTCAGCCAGTCGCGGCTCGGGCCGGGCGCGTTTTTCGACGTGCGGATGTCGACAATGTCGCCGTTTTGCAGCACGTAGTCAAAGTTCACGATGCGGCCGTTGACCGTCGCGCCGACCATGCTGTTGCCGATCGCGGAGTGGATGCTGTAGGCAAAGTCGATCGGCGTCGCGCCGGCGGGCAGATTGATGACATCGCCCTTCGGCGAGAACACGAACACCTCGTCGGCGAACATATCCACCTTCAGGTTGTGGAAAAAGTCCTGCGCGTCAGACTCCTGCTGCGTCTCGAGCAGGCGGCGGATCCAGGCGAACTTCTCTTCGTCGCCGGGCTTCGTGCCCTCGCCGCTGCCGGTCTTGTATTTCCAGTGTGCCGCAACGCCGTACTCCGCCGTCATGTGCATCTCCCAGGTGCGGATCTGCACCTCGAACGGGATGCCCTCCGAGCCGATGACCGTCGTGTGCACACTCTGGTACATGTTCGGTTTCGGCGTGCTGATGTAGTCCTTGAAGCGGCCGGGCAGCGGCTTATACATATCGTGGATGATGCCGAGCACGTTGTAGCAGTCGGGGATCGTGTCCACGATGACGC